>Ga0255047_10001141_pt1 | contig 20048 bp, 38 predicted proteins | sample JV7_2_1_MG_FD_183640 | JGI IMG/M metagenome (GOLD analysis project Ga0255047, IMG submission 183640) | Seawater microbial communities from Jervis Inlet, British Columbia, Canada - JV7_2_1 | ecosystem: Environmental > Aquatic > Marine > Inlet | place: Canada: British Columbia | collected 2016-10-06 | reverse complement strand
CATAGGTTTCCCCTATCTCAAAGCTATCCAACATTGCCACGTCATCGGCATAGGGTGCCTCGCTTCTTGCCGCTCCAATTTCGTATTCCATATCGTTTACCTTTTCCCAGGTTATGGAGTCATGAAGCGCCCCGATCTGCATGTGCTTACCGCCTACAAAGCGGGGAACCATCCTGTCAAGTTCGTCATGCCAGTAAAAATGAGAAAATCGACTGTTTCCAATATCCCCGGCTAAGACTTGCTGTATTTTATATGCGACTTCTTCGGATAGTTCCTCCATGCCGAGGGCTAAGATTAGCCTGGCATGAGTGGCCGTCATCCTCTTAAGATTGCGCAAGGCATCCACAAGTATATTTATTTGTGACTTGCCGCGTGTCAGATCAATTGTGAGTGCTTGCTTTTTAATCATGCCCTAAAGCATCCTGTCGTAAGGGAATAAATTTTGTAATTCGTGCTCAAATTCTTTTGTCGGTAATCCTTTGGCCTTCGTATCATTTTGCTTTGTGAAGCGTTGTAAGCCCTTAATGGATGTCAGTATTACCCAGCGCTCCATCCAATCATTAGCAGCTATAAAATTTGATGTGTCTGCCCATCCGGTGGCAACCGTAAACTTTATATTTTTGCCTGTTCTATGGTAGTAGGAAGAAAAACCGCTTGAAACTTCCGGCCATGTTTCCCCGTCGTCAGGGGATACAGGCGAGTAGTCATATGAGGGCTTTCTATATATGGCCTGCTCATCAATATCAAATTCGTATGAATCCGAATCAACGGTAATATCAGGAAAGGAAAACAGCGTCACTTCCGTGATAGATGTCACAACTTGACTATCGAAGCGGTAAACGCCCTTCCCATCGCCAGCGGCATAAAAGTCTTGTGATGCTAAATCCCATGCGCCCGTCCGTTCTTCGATCAATTTACGGACAAGCGGGGCTAACACGCCCACCCTATCAGCCTGGACTTGTGTTAAAATATCGTCCTCAGCTACAAGCTGCTTATATTGTTCACTATCGAACACTATTGCCATTTTCCAACCTTTATGTTTGGATTACTTCAGCATAATTTGTAACGTCTTTACCCGTGCCGGAACCGCTGTCAACTTCGGATTGGCCTTGCGTCGTGCTTAATATCTCAATCCATGTAAAATCTACATTTGGATTCCAGTCAACCGTAATTCCGTTTTGGTGGTATCCCAAGAATGAAACAAACGCAATGGATGTGTCGGTCAACGTAGTTCCGAGCGAAAACGTTTGCGTCTTGGCCGTGCCTGTCATTGTCCGGCTAATCTCTTCCACGCTTACCAGGTCATGCGCTAATTCTACCACTGTGGCGTTTATATTGCAGAGACCCGTTGAACCGCCTCTTGTCCCGGTTACCGTTGTAGAATTCGTGAGGGCTAAACCGCCCCATGCGGATTCAAATGTGGCCGCTGAATTATCCGTTTGGTGGCCACCCCAAAGTATGAACGAGCGGTCAAGGTCAACCGCCGTGATCGTATCCGTTGCGGTTGTGTTTGTTGACGAAATGTCAACGTCAACCTCTTGAATACTGTTAACCCCTACTGACTTAAATTCTATGAGGGCATAGCCACACTCTAAGATTGATCCGCTCGAATTACGGGCAGCCGTTACAGTCACAGAGCCATCGCTCCCCGTTACTTTCAAGTCGTTAAATGCCTCTGCGTAAACGTCTGAGGTTTCTTGGCTTTCGCTACCTAACCACAAGGCGACACAATTTGCCTTTATAGCGTTGTGCGTTGTTGAAACTTGGCTTGTTGACCCTGAACCAAGCGTGATAGTCCCGGAAAATGTCGCCTCTACAATATCGCCATTAAATTCTAAAACAGTCACTCTCGGAGTTGTGTCGTTTGCCGTTTGGTTGCGGTAAACTGTGACGGTCGTGGCGTTCGTCAATTCGATTCTATACATATTGTCATCGGCATCGTCAGTGAGCACATTCGATATTGCGCCGTTCCAAAGGACGACTGACAGCGAGGTGTCTACGCTGGTAATTGCGCCGGTCTGACTTGCCCCGGACATGAGTATATTTAACTCTTGCTTGCTTGTCAGCAGGTTTGTCGTTTCCGGGCCAAGAGATGCCCAAAATGTCATAGGGATAGGTATCATCAATCATTTTCCTCTGGAAATATGACGTCAATGACGTCTTCCCCCTGCTTATCAAAAACGAGCGTGCCGCCAACCCAATCCTTCTTCTCACTGTGCCCGCCCGAAACCAAAACGGACGCAACATTGTCATCGTGATTGGGGGCGGCCCCGCCCTTGTAGTATTCACGTTGACAAAAACAAAGATTGGTATCTTTGAAATAGCTATACTCGAAAAAAACCGGTTTGGACTTGGCCGTAATATTCATTATTTAGCCTCGAACCTTATCGTGTTATCTGTGTTTTCGATAAACGCCCATGTGAGGAAATTAGACTCACAGAACTTTTCTATTCGGTTTATCAAGGTGTCTTTCCCTGGCATTGGGACCATAAATTTATTGAACAGCGTGACCGAAACGATTGAAAATCCCTGCTGCCTAATTTTATTTTTTACGTATTCGGCAAATTGGTATTTATCTTGTTTCATTATCCAAATGCCTTTAGACCGGTCATATACATATTTGTCCCATCGCTTATAAATGTAATTATGTCAACCGCACTCCCCGTGCCTGTCGTTAATGCGAAGGCAACCGCTCCGGGCGTTTTGTAAGCGGCCCCATAGGCCAGAGTTCGTGAGCCTGTTACGTCTTGCGTAACTATCAAGGAGTAGGTGCCGCCGTCTTGCATGTTGGTGGGGTTGTCAAGTGTTCTATTACCCGCAAGAGTTACTTTTGCGTTGTTCCCACTATCTAAGTTCCAGGATATATTTACGCCATCTGAAAGTGTTTGTGTGGGCGAAAAGGATTGGCCGCCAATACTTGCGTTACCCGTTATGGTTAAGTCCACAACGCCCGTAATATTATCAGAATCGTCTATAATGACGCTTGAATCTTGTATTAATCTGCCTGTCGTGAGGTCATACCTTACAATCGCGTTGTCGGTTGCAGATGATGGCCCGGCAACATCGCCAACCTCAATCCACGCCGTCCCGTTGTAGAAAAAAGGTTTATTTAATGTTATATCGTAAACCTCTGCCCCGGTTGTCATGCTTGTCATAAGCGCTATCTCTGCGGTCGTGGCTCGAACGCCATAACCGTATGATGCTACGCCCACCGATCCGGGAGTGAAGTCATAAACACCGTCGGGACTCACGTTATTTATAGCGAGTTGCCCGGACATTGTTAGGTCTACTACGCCCGTAACGTTGTCGGAATCATCAATTAAGACGCTTGAATTTTGTATTAATTTCCCCGTTGTAAGGTCATATCTCACAACCGCGTTGTCGGTGGCGCTCGCAGGGCCAACAACATCACCCGTGCCAGCCGCCGTAATCCACTCAAGCCCGGTAATCATAATAGAATTTGAGCTTAATACTTGGCCGTTCGTGCCCGCTGCCAGTCTGGTAGCTTCGGGCGTGCCGCCGTCCTGCATTATGAAAATGTCGCCTTTTGTGGTCAAAGGGGCTTGCTTAACCGTTATAACATTTGACAAGGTGTCAACATCAATACCGTCACCGCCTAAGATTGACAATGCCGATGCTGGTGTTGATGGGACAGCCGTGCCGTTGTCAACCGTTATCGTATGCCAATCGTCCGGCAAAGTCGGGATGTCTGAGGTTAGCGCTATTGTCCCGTCCGAATCTTGGACGGTAAGCGTTCGAGTCGTGGCGGTTGTTAGGTTTGTGAGTTGCAAGGCCAATTGTCTGGTAGGGTCCCCGTTGTCGTTTACGCGGAAAACATTGTCCAAAAATTCTGGTGATATAGCCGTGTCCAAGGTGTCAAGCGCATCCGACACAGTCGCGCCAGTTACGCCGGAATTATTTAGGGAATCGTCGGAACCTATTTGAGTGCCGCCGATTTTGTATGTATTACCGGCTTGTAAATCGACTTCCTGGGTTTGTATTCCCAACGTCTGATCAATCAAGGCTTGAATAAACTGATTGAACTCAGTAGACGTTAGGCCGCCGGGCGGAGTTGCCCCGCCGTCTGTTATTCTGTTCGCTAATACAATCGGATTACTTACAGCCATTATTTTTTCCTTAACTTATCGCATAAGTCTGCATTTGCTTCGTCATACTTCTCTTTGAAAGGTTTGTCCTCATTCATTGGGAATTTATCCGTATCAATGCGAGTAAAGCCATATTTGGATAGTTGCATTTTTTCTCGGTCGTCAAGGGCAAGTTCTTTAAGTGGGATTAAGTCGGCTACTCGTATCACAAATGCCTGGCCTTGGCCACTATCGAATACAACAGCATCGCCCGTCATACCTTTTTCGACACAATCAGGACATGTTTGGACATACATATCCCCATCCTGTAAGGCCATGTAACCGTTAATATCGGCAATTGATTTCTCTTTGAACTTTTCCCCGCATTCATCACACTCAATACTTATTTTAATCATTTTGTTTGTCCCTTAGATTAAATTAACTTAAATTAACTTGGAAGCGGGGAAGGGAATCGAACCCTTTACTCTTTGCTTATGAGGCAAAGCTTCTGCCATTGAATTACCCCGCACCCAAATTTTTAATTAGTCGGGCGCTCTGTGTTAGTGTTTCGCAATTGAGCTAAACCCGCTCCTATCTACGGTCAACTTGCCGACGTGTTAATAGATAGGTCTATTTTTCCGGACTCGAACCGGAACCTCCCGACTAAACTATCGTTCCATTATTGCGTAATACGTCACAGTGACAATAAACACATTGGCCGTGCCAACGGGGTCGAAATTGACAGTTAACGAGCCTGGGCCATCAGTAATAACACTGTCGGGAACTACATGAACAGTTGTTGCCGTGCCCACGGCTGCAATATCGGCCAGCGAGGTCCCACCTGTTGCGTCGGCCACCAAAGAGGTTCCGCCACTTGTGAAAGTCTTCTGCAAGTCAATACGAACAGTGCTGGAATCCGTAATTGTAGAACAACGGACAGCGAGCCACATCTTTTCAACGTTCACGGTCGGGATAGTCCAGCTTGTTTTTGTGGAATCAGAATCAGCACTTGCCAAACGGATCGTATCCGTAACGGCGTGGACTATTGGCCCGTATTCAGCAAGTCCAGCCTCGCCAAATGCGCTACCACACCACACAGAGCATACAAATAAAATTAAAATTAACTTTCTCATAGCTTATCTCCTTCCGATTGATTTTTGATACTTCGCCTGATCCGCAAACATGTGCGAGTTCGGGAACGATTTAATTTTGTGAACTTTCAAAGCTTCCAGAGCCTTCTTTTCGTCATCGAAAAAGGCAAATTGCGAAAACGGACCTTGTTCGACCTTTTGCGCCAACGCCAGTTTCTTCTGTTCAGCCGTGACACCTATAAGCTCAGTAGGTTCAGGGCTTGCTAATGCTGGCCAAGCCTTAATAAAACCTCTCATGCTCCCAGGCGCTGGGATAGCCGCTGACCCTTTAAAATCCTTATTAAATACCCAATGATCAAATTTCTTGGCCTGTGGGCTTGCTTTTTGTGGTGCTTTATTTCCTAAATTCGCGCTCATTTTAATTGTCCTTTTTTGGTTTAGGATTCGATGTTTGAGGTTCCGTTAAAGCCTTCTGCATAAATGTAGTTAAAGGCCAGTCTCATTTTTAAGTAGAACACAGTCGCATCTGGTGCACGGCGTTCGGTCTCAATTCCCCATTCCTGGGACATGAACATACCCTTGACGTGGTTTTGAGGTAAGAGCAGCCCCACCCACTCATTATTCCCACCGTCCGCAACAATCGAATCAATTTCGAGAATCTCACGACCTTTGAAAACTGGATGGTTAGGGTTAGCCAGAGCGCTTTTCTCAGCATCATTACCATAAGTCCCAACCCACTGCATCATGTCGGATTTAACGTCAGGGGAAACGCACCAAACGTAATCTTTCCGATGAGAGCGCAACCAGGCTATCGAATTGTCTGTATTCTTGGTCATACGAAAAGCGCGACTTGCCCGGTAATTCTCGCCAGTATCCCAGCCAGGGAAAGTCTTGTCAGTCCAAGCGGCATCCAAAACGTCAACGTCATAGTTTTGACCAGTCCCGGCCTCGTTCAAGGTGATAATACCGTCGAACAAGTGGGTGATTGTGGTGGTAGCTCCGCCCGTGTCGCCATTCAACAGCAGGTTGTCAAGTTCGCCGGACGCTTTATAACTAATGTCCTGCATTAAGTTATTGAAATATGCAGCGCCTTCGATCTGGAAGCCTTTGACAGCGTCATCCAAAGTCACTTTTGCATAAATCAAGTTACTTGCGGTCGGCATGCGGTTTGTAAATGTCGGGGTGACGGTATCGGCTAAAGTTTCGCCATCCACGCCCTGGGCTTTAGTTCTCAAAACAGCAGCCGAAATGTTAGTCTTATCAATGTCCAGCGTGGGCTTGGTCATTTCTTCCCACCGTGCCGGATTACCTTTGGCATCGCCAATCCGTTGCAGCAAGACGGAAGTATCGTCAACCGCACGCAAAAAGCTGGTAGCCTCTTGGTGAGTGATGCCCTGGGTAAAAGTTCCGCTTGTGATGGCCTTCAAAACCTCTTTAGGCATATTGCCTATCGGCTGGTCTGGTTGAATGCCATTTTCCGAGCAGATGCTTTTAACAATGCTCTTGTGAAGCGGGTTAACCCGGCTTGTATCCTCAAAAATATTGTGGTGGCCGACATTCACCCGGATGTCTTCGGGTGCCGATTTGCTTGCCAGCTTCTGAATACGGTCGCTATTCCCTTTAACGGTTTCAGCAACGGTCGTAACAGCATCGGACAAAGCACCAAACGACTTGGCCGTGTCTTCTGTCAAGCCCTTAATAGCTTCGGTCAATTTGGTATCGTCAAAAGCCTTGACAGGCTCAGCAACTTCGGCGGCCTTTTCAGGATGGCGAGCGCTAAAACGAGACAAAACGCCTTCGAGTTTGGCGACAAGCCCGTCCGACTTCTCGGTATACAGCGCCTTAAAAGTGTCGTCTGAAATAGTGCCGCTATCTTTAAGCCCTGGCAAGTCCTCATTTTTGTATTGCCCGCCTTTCAGCAAGACGGCTATTTGATCTTGTGTAAACTGGTTTTCCATTTTATCAACCTCCTGGTCAATTTGTGATTTATAGGATAAAATTCTCGCTCTTTGGTTTACTGGTTTATGTTTACCACTCAAAAGCGAGATGTTGTTAATGTCTAAAAATTTGTATATTGTTGGCTGTTCCTCTGTTTGTTTTTCACTCATGCCTTTCTCCTTAAATTAGCCCTGATCCGGCCACTGATACGCCATTAAAACCGCCATTCCTGGCAATCTCTCTGTCGTCCTCATCTTCTAAATATAGCGTGACGTGCCATTCGCAGACTTCGCCCTTGTCCGTCTGTATAATGTGCTCTGCAGATTCTACTTGTATACGTGATGCTTGCCCTTCGCCATTGTGGTTAAGGTCCCAAATGTTTTGACCTTTTGCCAATTTGTAATTTGCTATATAGTGAGCAGTAGCAACAACGTGATTGGGAAAAACATCATTTTGACGGTCAACAACGTCCGAACTTGTCACAAGTTTAAGGAATCCGTGTGAATCATCCCCGTCGTCAATTTCGGCATATTCGGCCCCGTCCATGCCCTTTTGCGGCATAAAAACGAGAGTGTGCTTGTGCTCGTTATAGAGCGAAGCAGCAGCATAAAACCGAATCTCTTTATCACTTTTGTTGGCGTATATAAGTGCGCCCGTGTCCGGGTCAACAATTGACCTTAATTCTTTAATTACTTGCTTTATTGTTCTCATGTTTTGCGTCTCCAGACCGCTTATGAAAGTGCATCGCCTTTACTCGCTTATCGAAGAAAATTGCAATCACTATTGCAACCGTCCCTATCGAACCACATACGGCTTGTATAAGTATGAACTGGTCTCCAGAAATAACATTCTTAAAAACGAAATGGGCGCTTATGACCTCGACGGCCATTAAAGTAAGTAATCCTATGAGCAACGTTGCCCAGCGCATTGACCTTATCATCCTTGCAGATTCGCCAAAATTTAGAATATCTGCCAGTGCATTATTAGTATTTTGATGTTCGGCTTCAATTACTTCTTTTATTTCGTCTACAAATTCCGAATTTGAGTCTTTGAAAGCGGTTGTGAGTGCATCAAACCTCAGAAGTATTTCATTAAATTGCGAGTCATTCGCTTCCATTCTTGTCCCTTTTGGAGTTTTTGATAGTTCTTTCAAGGTTAACAAGGGACAAATTAAACTCTGAAAACTTTTGAAACGCTTTGGATTCCCTCTCATCATTGGTTTTGCCCAATGATGGGTTTATACCGGTTACAGTCAAATCATGTGCGGCAAGTTGCCTTTGCAGTTCAAGCAATACCAATGTCGATGTTTTTATTTCGGAAAGTATTGCCTCGACAGCGCCCTCTTGCCTTTTTGCATTTTTCTCAAAAATGTTTTCGTATATGTCCCTTAAAACGCGCTCTCTTGCCTCTCTATCTTTTTGTAGCTCTATCCAAAAGCGATACAAAACAAACAGAGCGCCAACCAACAAAGGGACTTGTAGCAATAAGCCTTGTAAATCTAAAGATTCTGCCACTTAGCATATCCCTTGCCTTATCTTTTCCTGAATTTTAAAGAGCCGTTCCCCGCGATACGGCTCCAAGATTTTTCTATTTCTGCGCCATCACTGTCAATATCTTTGGTGTCTTCTTCTGTGTCTTCTATTACTGTGTTATCTGGATTTGTATTTTGTGTTTTATTTACGTCCGAATAGTATAAATTCGGCGTGGCGTGCTGTCCGGCTAAGTCTGGGCGTGCCATGTCCAAGCCCTGGCCAAGTGTGAGTATGTTAGCCTTGACAAGAATGTCCGTCACTTTAGCCAAAATCATATCATCCTCGGTATTCCAGCGCTCGAACACTACCTTTAAATTCGAGTCTGGATAAACCAAATCGATTGACCGATTGACGGCAATTTCGATTGACTCCATGATCGGGAGGATAACGACTTTAAAAAAGACGCGCAACATGTCCTTTGTCATTGTCGAAGCGCCCAGCGATCCACCCATTTCAGCGCCAATTATGAAGCGCGGGAACTGCTTTATCATAAAAATTATGTCTTCTTTTTCTGAGGTGTAATTTAATATCTCGGATGGGCCCTGCTTATCATCAAGGAAGTCGAATTTTAAACCGTCCGGTAGGAAAGTTTCATCCCCGGAGTTTACAACACTCGTGACGAAAACGGAGGCGTCCGTGCTTTTAAGATTGGCTTCCAGGGTTTCTTCTAACTTGGAGCGGTTTCTTTGCTGCCCTTTTTTTGTGTCAACAAAAGATTTCCCGCTTGCTGTGACGTGCATAGACTTTTGAAAGCTATTTGTGACTTGATCCTGGATATAGTCGTCGGCACTTTCGTATTTTGATAGCTGGTCAATCAATGCGCTTGGCGGCATGCCGTATATCTCAGATTGTTCTGTCAACCGGCTTGTAAAGTGCTCGGTTAATGTTGACTTGGCTTCGGGGCTATCTTTCCAGGCTTTGAGGTCAATATACCCCGTAATATCAGCATAATTTGTGTCGGGGTCTAGACGCTTATCTGAGTAGTAGCGGACAAATTTACCGTTTTTATTCGCCCGTGTTGACTCTTTACCACTCCCACCGACGGCCATTTGGATAGGCGAGGTTGATTTCCACTTGTCGATATTAGCGCCTTCGCCATCAAACAAGGTAGATAGGAAGGAATTGCCAAACCTGGAAGCGTAGTAACCAGATAGGGCAAGCTGTTTAGTGCTCTTGGAGAGGGCTTTTTCTATGAGTGTTTTTATGGGGTTTTCTTTTTCTTCGCCCGTGCCCTTGTCTGATTTCGGGGGCTTAACTTTTTCCACGACTTGCGGATTGTTGGTCGCTAATTCGCCGTTAGTGTGGTCTATCGGGTCCAGGAAGGGGCTTATATTGGCCAGCTTTGCAAATTCAAGGACTTTATAGGGATACTTGAAATACTTAGCGCCCTTATTGTCCGTCAAGAAATCAACGCCATATGTGGACTGATCACCAAGCAGGAAAAAAGACTTAGATAGATACTCAGACTTTTTGGATTTGGATTTGGTGATCTTAGTCGATGTTGGTATGAAAGTTGTATCTTGATCTGCCATACATAAACCTTTTTAGCGCCATAAATAACAAAATGTCCGAAATCAAACACTGTTCGATAACGGACACTATATAGCATTATTTTTAAAATGCAAGGTTTATTTTTGTTTTGGCCTTAATTTCTAAGGTTTTCCCTATGTTTTGCCTTAATTATTAAGGTTTTGTGATTTTGGACGTAAAAAAAGGCCATCACTAAATTAATAGTGATGGCCTTTGATGGCTTGCTGCTATGAGCCTAAAATACTTCCGCAAACGTCGCAGACGGTGCCATTACCGTCCGCCCAACTCTGCACAGCGTGATCACAGGGACTTTTTGTAAACTTATTGAGCTTTCGAATACGTGCCGCAAGCTCAACCTCTGCCCGTCTTAGCAGTCCCACTCGGTATTCAGAGAACTGCCGTTTCTGGAATCTTCGTATTGAAGCGATGAAGCCCATCTTACTGGCGACATCGCGCTTCAATTGCTGATACTGCCGTATCTTATTCATGCCGCCTCCTCACAGTATACTAATGTGTATAGAGGGAAACTCTCTATGCAGTGAGGGTTATTAACCCTCGACCCGTCTGAGTTGCGCTTCCGCAACTCAATTGACAACTCAACGTAAATCACCACACCATCATGTGTGTGTTCTCTATCGAATTGTAGATTCTGATTTTTTGCGATGGCCTCAATCTCGTTGTCAAAAAGAACCTCTTTGAACAAGCTTGTGTCCATCACGGGTATCGTAACCCCATCTTCGGAGGCAAGTTCTTTTGTGCAATCCACAAACGAATCGGCCCCCTGTGAATACAATCGCATTTTCATTTCCATACTCCTTTTAGTTAACCCGGCCAATTGACCGGGCGCGTTTGAAAGTTTAACTAACATACCCAAAGTGCTCAATTGCGATTACGGAGCTATCAACGGTAACGCCAAACTTTGCCAGCATGTCAGGTCGGCTTTTTTTAACCAGACAAACATCTTTAACATCGTCAGTTGTAAAATGTTTATGCGGTTGACCTGCATAAGATTTGTTGTATTCGTTTTTGTAAGCTGTTGCCAAAGCTTCAATAGTGTTGAATTTTTGCATTTGCATCCCCTCTCCAAGTGACATAAGTTAGTTAACTTTCATACTAACAATATACACCTAATGAGGGGATAGCACCTTGACTTATATCAAGTTTAGTCGATTAATTGCATGTTTTGTAAAGTTTTTTAATATTTATCCACATTTGCAGCACTTAACACAATAGCCGGAACCGCAAGAACAGACCTCGCCACATGTGCAAACCTGACAGCCACAACAATAGCAGCCAAAGCCAGCAATGCCCGGCACAATCACGGTATCGGTTTTATAAACTGCCCAACATGCAAGGCCACCAATGACAGCAAGGGCAAGCTGAGAGGCCACAAGGGCACCATAGGCCAGGGCCGCAATAAATTCGAGGTTAGTTATTAAATCCATCTATAAACTCCGCAAGGTTGCCAAGCCCAATATCAGACTCATAGGCGCTAAAAGATGGGCATCCGTATTTTCCATCCCAGCCGTAGAAGTGCTCAACAGTCACTCTATAACATACTTCAAAGATTTCACAATGACCGTGCACATCGTTAAAGTAATCCTTTAAAGCGGCAAAATCTTCATCGGTTTCAACTAACCTTGTTATCATATTTGTGTCTATAAAAAAAGGTGTCATTTTAATAAAGCCCCTTGTTAATTAAGTTCATATGCTACAAACTCCGCAAGTGTGGCAAAAGGTCAACCCATGTCGGCCTCCCGTCCTTCATTACAATTATTTGGCCTTCCTCGCCGTATGTAGGTGTCAAGCAAGTCTTAGCCACACCAGGAAACATGTCTTTAATCTCTTCTCTTGTCGTCATGGCCATTTCTCCAGCGTCAGTAAGGATATTTGGCAATTTTTGCTTGTCTGTGTCCGATATTAAAACTTGGCCGCTCTCACCTTCTGCCATTTCGCCGTCAATGTCGTGAACATCTTGGCCGCCGTATACTTTAACGATTGAGGGCTTTGACTTGCAGGGCGAACCAGTCAAGCCCTCGCTGGCATCATCCAGATTGCGAAGCGCTTCTGCCATGTCTCGGCCTGGCGCGTTCGATCGGTTTTCACCATTTACGGGCGCTAAATTACCCGTCTTTTCTTCGATTGTAATCGTATCGCCCGCTTTGAAAGGCTCCAAGGCTTCCCACAAATCCCCGTCACTGTCAGTTACGGTAGCTTTTGATTCGCCCACGCACACATAAGGCGTATTTACCATCTCTTCCCCCATCAACTGCACGCGTTTAACATTACGCCACGCGTCGTCACTTACGAACGGCTTACAGTTTCGCCTATCCCAGCCAATGGAAAAGCACGACAAGGGCAAAGAGTCACAAGTCGGAGCTAACCACTTCCCACCGTCCTTTATCTGACCAACAGCGGCCAAACATGTTTCAAGTTTCATCCTCTTTTTCCAGAAGATTCTATAAATACCGTTTTGTAACTCGTTAACTTTTTTCTTTTTCATCCCACTCACCCTCATCGAAGTAATGAACAGCGCCCGGCGTATCCCTGCCTTTTAGCTGCTCATCAAAATATTGATCCATCATTTTGCAACTAACTTTAGCATAAAACAAGTTTAATATTGCCGTCTCGGATTCTGTCGGAGGACTAAAAGTATCCATTTCCGACACAGGCATTAAAAAATATCTGGAAATAAGGGCCAAGATTTACGTCAAGACGGTCTTTGAATTTGTGAACGACTGCCAGCTCTTCAGCACTAAATATGTAATCCCGCAACCGTTGTGCCTCTTCGTCTGTCAACTCTTTACTTTTCATTTAGCCAGCTCATTTAAGGCATTTTTAAGCCTCTCGTTTTCACGCTGAGCGCCTTCAGATGTTTATTTGTGCGTTCAACCTCTTTTTCAGCCTTAAGCAACCTCTCGCAGGTGCCATACAAGCCCAAATGGTCAACCATGTATTTTCCGCAAGACTTGCATTTCGGAGCACCTTCACGGTCATAAGGCTGCACGTCGGGATCATCCCTTTTAAATACGATGGCTATATCCCGAAAGGCATACTCATCGTCGCCCGACGTTAACCTCTCGGCATCCTCATCGACTAAAACAACGTCCAAGTGCATAGCCTCGCCTTCCATCGGCAAAATCTTTAGTGTTATTTTCATCCCACCCTCCTTTTTACACGTTAGCAATTCCCGCAACCGTTTCAGCGAGACCTACCCAATATCTAAAACTCTTCAAGTCTCGTTTCATGTGGCGAGTTTCGTTGCTGTCTGGCAGCTTAGATACAAGCGCCTGCAACTCACCAAAACGATTCCCGATCTCATGCAAAAGGCATTCCATATCATATCCCCCCTTAAACTTTTTGGCCACATAATCACAAGCAATCGAAGCGTTGGCCGTCTCAATAGCGCGCTGATATTCTTTTTCAATCATGTCGTAAATAAGAGCGCCACATGATATTTTTAAATTTTCTAATGCGCCCTTATCAGGTTTTAGCAGGTTCATATTTCCCCGTCAAATGTTGGTTGCTTGCTTGAGCTATCGCCATACATTAAACAATAATCTTCGATAGCGTCAAGTTCTTTATCAAGGTTATTGTGCACAAGATGCGCCTCGTCAATGTGTTTATACCACGCCTCATACCAAGAAGCCCGGCCACACGTTGCATCAAGTTTAGCTTCAAGCGCTGCCTTTTGTGAACTTGCCCATTCATCGTATTTACGTAATATAGATGCCTTAACAGCTTCCAAATTGGCAGGCTGACCTTTATAAAATATTTCCAATTCAGGGTAAGTCATTGTATTTCCCCGTCAAATGTTGGTGCACCCATTCAAAAAGACAATTAAACTCACAATAGTATCCCTCCGAGGCATAGCCCAAACTTATATAAAATATACTTTCACCCTCAGTGCCATCCGAGCAATACCCTGTATCCGGCACACATTTTATAAAAGGCGACCCTGGACGTGGGTTAATAATTTCAAGGCGGGAATCATGGCGCCTTATTTCCTCTTTACAATAATTACAAGTCATATACTACTCCCCACGTAAGTGTCATTAAATGCCGTCAATTTACGTTCGCCTGCCTTCATATCCGCATAGGCGAGCGCTTTGATGGCGTTGTCTTTCAAGTTAGCCTTGAAGTCGTTGCCGTCCGGGTCCATCAAGGTAGTGTTTGTAATCTTAGGGCTTGCCGGTAAATCACTATCTTTGTCGTGCTCAATGATGGCCATTTCTTCGAGTATGCACCAATGATGTTTAGAGATTAGCAGCAAACCGAGCCGGGCAGCCTCTCGGAGTGGCTTAATAGCCCCCCACTGATTAGGTGCAGTCGGTGTTACGACGTTCTTATTTTTCTGCTTGCCACCGGCATGACTGACAAGAGTTATTTCTTTTTGCTTCGCTTCGGCTTTTAGGTCAATATGGTGAGTATTCTCAATCAATAACTTTGGCTTATGATAATCATAATCATACAACTCCATCCATGAGCTAACCGTAGAGGCCCACGCTTTAGCCGTTCGGAGTGGAAAATTCAAGTCATCCGGCCCAGCAAAACCAGCGAAGGCCAGCACTATTCTTTCGTGGTAATCGGCCCCGACTATCCCGGTCAGTATGTCAATGTCTGCTTGGTTCTCCGGGCAGTCTTCCAGGCTTGCCAGCGTAGAAGCTGCATTTTTAATGTGTGCCATTAGTTCATCGCTATACCATTCAGGATTTAGGACATACCTTGCCACCATTACGAGCGTGGTAGCGTCTGCACCCACTTCATCCCCGCCCTGATCCCCACCGATGGCAATTGATATGTCGGAAATTGCCCGATCTTTGACAAACCGGTCAAACCAAACCGGATCAATAAATTTAGGGAACTCTTGACGGCAAAGCCGGACCATGTCAGCAGTGAATAGCTTTTCGCCCTCGCTATATTCAGCATTTAGGCAGAGCCTTTTAAACATGGATGGCAGCATTGTAAAAGAGTCAGTCAGCCGCTTTTCCGGGCTTATGTGTGGGGCGTATATAGAATCAAGTTCTATTAATTCCGTAACATCTTTAGCCGAACGCCAAAATACAGCCCTACCATCTGGCGGTTTACCCTTCACCCACCCAATAGCCGGGACATTCTTAGCTTTTGGGAAATTGCAAGCACCAATAATAAAATCATTAGCCGCTCCCCTTGTGGACGCGATGGCGTTTTGTTGCGCCTGGATGCCGAGCCTGTCAACCACATCACCAAACTCAGAAAGATAAATGACGTTTATCTGTGTTGGCCCCTGGACGGACGAATCAACGCAAGGGGCTGATTGAACAACGGAGCCATTGGCAAAGTGAATCTCTGGCGTATCCCCTGATTCTATTAAACGAACGCCCCTTGTTGCGAAATAGTCATTTCCGTCATGTAGGCGAGCGCTCCGTTCACCAAATCCCAGCATCTTTTTAATAGTGTCAAAGCCTTCCTGCTTACTACCTTTGGCCTTTGTTCCCATGATGATAATCAGCTGGTTTGGGTGTTGATCGGCTCTCCATAGGCAGTAAGCGCATAAAATAATAGTCTTAAACCATCCTTTAGGAGTGCAGAAAAACACAACCCGGAACTTATGCCGAGCACCTTTATATGCGAAATAATGCCGGACTATTTCCTCAAGCTTAGGGTGTATATTTATCGGGATGAACTGCCCTATCTTCGCGTCGGAGGAAGCCGGGACATAAACATACTTCCGCATGAAGTCGATGAAGCCGTCCACCGACCCGGCGTGCGGGCTAACCATTGACGTCTTTGGTAGAGCGTCAAATAGCTTGCTCATGTTTTGATTGTAAATGTTTCGGTTAATCTTTTTCACTATTTGGTATCCCACGAACCTTGAACCGTGTATCTCTCAATCGCATATGACGACAGATGTTCATCACCGTAGTCCTCTGCTGCTTCATAGGTATCGAAGACTTCGCAAACAAAACCACCCACAGAAAACTTGCTATCCCTTTCAATTACGACATAAACGACCATCATCTCACCCACTTAATTTCGCTGGTTTTAGGCGCATGCGTTTCAAGCAGTGCCATCCGTCGCTTTGTTAATTCTGCATAACGATCGGCCAAATTGATAAGGCTATCTTTGTAGGACGGATCAATGTATTTAAACGGCCCAGGCACACATTCAAGCAGCATAGCGTCGTGATACCACCCGTCGTAATCTTCCAGATATTCGATTAAGCTATTCATCAATACGGCACCTCCGTAATAAGGAAAATAAATTTTATCTTATTACATAGCTTAATGTCTAATTCGTGAAATTTTGCGGGCATAATCTGCCCGTTACCATCCCAGGACAAGACCATCAAAAACTTTTTGCCGCCTACCGTCGAACCAATCGACACATACGACGAAGTCGGGCTTGCAGTCCCCTTCCATGTTATTTTGTATAGCCCTGGGTGTAGGGCGTGCACTTCTTTAGTCTTCATCCACTGCCTTTTCCAATTCTAAAGATATTTTATAGGGTTTAGGATTATAATAAATATCACCGGATTCACCAAGTTTTGGATGAACGGACAAATCACGGCTAACCTTCACACCTGATATAATAAGCAAATCGCCATTCATGGCCGCAACGGATAGGAAAGTAACCTGCTCAGTGGTCAAGTCGTCAATTACAAGATCAATCTTCATTGCTCACCCTCTTCTTAAAAATCCGAATATGCCACAAGTCTTTAAATACCTGCTTGAGCAGCCTCTTGGCCGCTTCTTTTTTAGAGCTCATTAGATAGCCCAATAAGTCGCACCGCGTCAACTATTTTCTTAACAGCACCCTCACCATTGTCCCTATCATAGCCCCAGGGATCAATCACATCGCCGGACAGGTCAATCTTCATCACACGCCCATTGACATAATCAACATAGTTTGAAACTTGCGACGTTTTAACTTCATCAACGCGCATGTCACCTGGAACATACGCAAGCATCCCCAGCCCTTGAACCCTCGACTTATTATAAAGCGCAACGAACAGCTTGCACTTATCAAGCCCAATAATATCAATCGTTTTATCCATTCCAAAACTCCCTTTTTAAAGTTAAACAGATGGCCGGGAGGAATTGAACCTCCATAAGGTAGCGAACCCCATAGCCAATCATGTCAGCCACCATTTTAATCGCCCTATTATACAACATTAGTCACCAAAGCGCCTTGACCTAAATCAATTTTATTATTAATATTTAAGTATACTTTACATTAACTTGGTAAGTGTATTCTGAACCTTTGGACGGGCCTTTTTTAACCTTGCCTATGTGCTCCTTATTTAGCACAACGCCGTCAACCAGAGATAGCGACAAAACGATACTGCAAAAGAACATACCAAGACATTTAAACATAAAGAAATCTGTGGCCGCAACTTCGCCTAAGCGTCTCTGTGTTTTGATGTCAATGATCGGAATGTTATTCGTGAAGCACGTCCAAATACACGGAATATTCCCCCTTATAAATTCTATTGTTGCAGGGAACCCCGTCCCGTGACGACGAAGGATCAATGCCAAGTCGCTCGAATCGAAAAAGGTAAGCCTCCTGCATATCATAACCTCTGCCACTACATCCCCCTAAGTCAATTTTATTACTATTTTTTCGTAAGTGTCAATAATTTTTACCGGTATGCCGTAAAGTGCAAACGCGATTCCGCCTGGGAAGCAGTCATAACCTTGTTTGATAGCGTCAATCCTCAAAGCAGTGTATGTGTGCCTGTCAATCTCAATCAGTGCTGGCTTTTTATCGTGGGCGAACTCGAACGCATCAATTAGAGCCTTCATAATCTCAAGCGTCATACTGCCTCCACACAAAAACCGACGTAACCGGTATAAGGATGGGCATCGTCGTAAATTAAGCACGCTTTTTCAACACCTATAACTTTATAAGCCTTAGTGAAGTCGGCTTCCGGGTGCCTTATTTCCCACAGAAAGCCCTCATACTGTGGACCGGACTTGGTGAGGGGATAAGGGGCTTGCCCTGTAAATACTTGGCCCTGCCCTTTTAAATGGTAGGTGCCCGTTGCATGAAATATTTTAACTTCCATCGGTTAACCCCAGCGATTCAAGGACGGGTATAAAACGTCCTTTTATGACCTTACCATCAAAAACAAGGGCGCTTTCAATCCAAATTTTAACGCCTTCTTGGATGAACTGGAGCGTTATCCTTTTATCATTTTTAGGAACTTTGTGAAAAGTGCAATCACATCCAGACGCGTTTTTTATCTTAAATCCATATTTATTAAGGATATCGACAACCCAGCTTTCGGGGCTGTATAGCTTGCTGAGGTCGCACCTTATCTTATCCGGGACAATAAGCACATTACCTATATCTTTATATTTTATGTGCCCGTAAATAATGCCGAAGATTACACTATACACGTTATTGTAATCCACGCCATTGGCAACGGATTCAGCCTCGCGCCACATTTCAGACCAATCTTTAAGACCAATGGCCTGTTCTTCTGTCAAGTGTTTTGTGCTAATTTCCATCTTTAGTTATCCCCTCGCCTAACATGATAAAACTCTTATTTTCGTGTAGATGTTTCACAATCTCAGGATTACCCTGCACGCTTAGAAGCAGCCTACCAAACAAGGCCGTCTGAATTTGCGCCTCGTCAATCTTATTCCCAAAAAGCCCGTTCATGGTATTTAATAAACCAATCAATGCGGATACCGATTTGTAAGAGTCTGGGAAAGGTGCATTTTTCAAACCTTTGGAAACATCTTTTGCAACCGCTATCAGGGTAATGTATAAAGCCTTAACGCCCGATGGGTATCCCTCAAGGTCATGGTCTACCAATGCCAGGGCATCATCGAAGGCTTGCATTTGCGCATCGGAAATCTTCTTAAGCACTATCGCCTTTTCAGGCGCCTTTTTATGCTTATACTTGTTATATATTGCAAGCCAGTCTTGCTCTTTTGCGTGCTTGCTCATTACTTGTCTTTTGACGCTTCGGCCATACATTCCGGCGGCATTATCCGCGTGACCATTGGCCAAGATGTAGCAGCAGAAGCGTTCTAATATGTCCCTGGGTGTTAGTTTAGGCATAGCCATAGTTAAGAGCCCCCATCTTTACCCCAACCTTCAAAAAGAGGTGAGGAATCTTCCATAATGTTTCTAATATGTTCCCGCAGCAAAATCACCCTGTAACCCCTATCGTTCGCAATCTTGAAAGGATTGCGAGGGGAGACGCTTTCCTCCTTTTTGAGCCTGTCGTCGTCTCGTTCGGCATCGTGAAGCACTGCGAGGGCATCCCACAGGAAACCCTCCAAAGACTTACGGCTGCACGCGCTAATATTTTTTTGAAGGACATCCCCACAAAACTTATTGCCATTCATAGTTTACCCCTTTCAAGAAGTTCCGCATTTTCAACCCGTCTTATGAATTGGTCAATAAGTTCATCTAACTTACCATCCTTACCAGCCCGGCCCCTTGAAGCGCAACCAATTGACCTAAGTTCACCTTTTGCCCTGCACCACGCCATAAGGCGTAAACTTTCCTCAATTTGCCCCTGCATAAAATTATCAGTCCTTTTTTAGTGTAAATTATTTATTAATAAAGCCTTATTCAAAAATAGCCATTCGTGACAATTCGACCTAAAGCCATACATAGACATCGTTTGGCGTGTCACCTTTACAAGTTACTTTAAGCACTCAAACACACAAACCACAATTACCAAAAGATAGCCCATCCTCCAATTCCCGGACAACATCAGCATACTCAGCACTACTTATGCTATACTTTTCAAGCACCTCTTTCGTCTCTGCCCGTCCTCTAAACTGCATATTACCACAACCATAATCCTCGGCATTCTCCGGGTCTCTATCCTCTTTTGTCCCAAAGTCGTCATGATCTGCATTTATGTTGTT
>Ga0255047_10001139_pt1 | contig 20065 bp, 22 predicted proteins | sample JV7_2_1_MG_FD_183640 | JGI IMG/M metagenome (GOLD analysis project Ga0255047, IMG submission 183640) | Seawater microbial communities from Jervis Inlet, British Columbia, Canada - JV7_2_1 | ecosystem: Environmental > Aquatic > Marine > Inlet | place: Canada: British Columbia | collected 2016-10-06 | reverse complement strand
ACACCGCTTACGTCAAGAAGGGGATCATCATGGATTCACACACCTACTTCGCAACCGAGATGCACCGGTATCGAGCCGAACAAATGACTCGGGCCGTTGGAAGGGCACGCTTGATCGCCAGCCTTCCTCGGCGGACGCGTTCGCTCAAACTCGGGACCTACCGACTGACTCTCACCAAGTTGGCCTCCGGTGTTCCAAGCACGGTGTGACAGACGTCACCCGCATCGTCGCCGGCCCTCGGTTCAGTCACTCCTCGAACCCAACCCCGACAACAGTCGACAGACAGCCGCCAGGAGATGCCTTCGTGGACGGATCAAGAGCCCCTTCGGTCAGCTGTTGCCACTGGTACGCACCGAGCGTCACGGTGGTTCGGACCGGCTTGAGACCAGCTATCAGAAGATCTAGGGGTCGGTGGCGATGACTTCATCACCGAAGAAGCGGAGCTTTTGACCCCAGCGCGCCGTACGGGCGATACTGTCGACCGGCGGGGGACACGGCGGGATCTACCGAGGTGGATAGTGTTCGAAACCCTCGGTGCGTTGAGCCTCTCTGATGAACGCGATGATCCGCACCAAGTCTTCCTCGGTGATACCGGCGACAGGCGCCATGTCGCCGAACCTCCAGTGGTGAGCCTTCACACCTGCGATCGCCGCGACCGCAAAGGCGCCATCACCGTGATGACCTGGGTTGTAGATGACCGACAGATGGGACGGGCCGACTGCGGTGCCACGCAGATCGGATCCGTGGCACGCCGCGCAACTCACCCGGTACAGAGCTTCTCCTTCGGCCACGAGAACAGAATCCTGCACCGCAATGTCGAACTCGCTCTGTCCGGTCATTGGGTCCCTGGGCAGTGCCGATGATGACGGTGAAGATCCACCACCCATCATGACCAGCAGGACAACGGCAAGCAGGCCTCCGCCGATGGCGAGCGGCATTGCGTACCGTTTCACTTGAACAGCCGATTCGATGCGGTTCTCATAGTTGTGCACTCCCCTGGTTCGATGTCCTGCGTGGAGTCGAGGCTGGTTCCTGAGGATCCACGGCACCCGAGCACGACGCAAGGAGCACAGCGAGCACGGCCGTCAGCGCTGAGGCCCTCACTCACCTGCCCCAAGCTCGATTCCTGACATCTTTTCGAGCGCCTTGACCAGACCGTGATTGCCCTCTGATCCCAGACCTTGTCGCTGAAGAGCGGTGTACATCTGATGCGCGATGGCAGTACCCGGCAGCGGAACACCCAATTCGCCTGCAGCCTCGAGCACGATGCGGAGGTCCTTCTGTTGGAGATCGATCGTGAAACCGGGACGCCAATCCCTGTCGATCATCTGGGGGCCACGATTCGACAACATCCACGATCCGGCCGCACCGCCCTCGACCGCCCTGAGTGTTGCCGCAAGATCCAAACCGCCTGCTTCAGCGAGAAGCAGAGCCTCAGATGCAGCCAGCTGGTTCACAACAACGAGAACCTGATTGACAGCCTTGACGAGCTGACCTGCACCCTGGGGACCAACATGGGTGATCGTGCGCCCGACAGCCTCGAAGTACGGCATGGCGCGATCGAACTGGGCAGAGTCTCCGCCCACCATGATGCTGAGCGCTGCATTCGCCGCACCCTCAGAACCGCCCGAGATCGGCGCATCGAGCCAGTGGGCGTTCTTCTCAGCGATCCTCTGTGCAAACTCCTGTGTTGCCACAGGGCTGATCGTCGAATGATCGATGATCAGCCCCCCAGCAGGAATCCCATCGGCCACTCCCCCGTCGCCGAACACGACTGCGTCAACGTCCGGTGTGTCCGACACACACACCATCACGATGTCGGCGCGCTGTGCAACCGCCGCAGCGGAATCGGCCCGCTCCGCACCCATCTCGAGAAGATCATCTGCCCGCGAAGCGGTGCGATTCCACACGACCGTGTCGAAACCGGCTCGCAGCAGGTTCTCCGCCATGGCGTGACCCATTGTCCCGAGGCCCACGAATCCGATCTTTGACACAAACCCTCCCTGCGAATGCATGGACGATACATCAACCCGCGTAGTCCCCGAACTCCCTTGCGCGCTGTGGCGCATCGTCTTCCTCGTACGGACGGCCTGTGTATGTCGGCCAACCGAGGCGGTTGTTCCGTGGTTGCATGCCCTACGCTCTGGGCCATGGGAAGTCTCGGCGCAGGTGAGCTGATCGTCATAGCCATAGTCGCGATCGTCGTCTTCGGTCCAAAACGTCTGCCCGAACTCGCACGAAAGGCTTCCCAACTGCTCAGACAGGCCCGCGAAGCCACCCAGACACTGACGGACGCACTCGACACGGAGTACGACGGCGTCACTGCCCCACTCAAGGATCTGAAGGCCGAGTACGACGAAACGATGCAGACCATCAAGAAGATGGCCCCCACCACATCGGACCTGTCCGTCGAGCTCACGGACCGGAAACCCAAGGAGAAATCGGCGGCAGAGGAGCCGTCAGCCGAAAGCCGGAAGCCGGAAGCCGACAAAGAGCCGGAAGCCGGAAGCCTTGAGTTGACACCAGACAAGGAGCCGGACACCGACGGTGAGACACCGTGACGGCGTCGAGGATGCCGATGATGGAACACCTCGTCGAGTTTCGTTCGCGCCTCGTCAAGGTGTTGATCGCCGTCGGACTCGGAACGGTCGTAGCGTTCTTCTTCAACGAGGAGATACTCACGTTGCTCGCAGAACCGTACAAGCGTGCAATCCCGGACGGGTCCCTTGCATTCTTCAGGGTGACAGAGGCCTTCGCCACCGTGATGCGCCTGAGCCTCTTCGGGGGGATAATCCTCGCCTCACCGGTCATCCTCTACCAGTCATGGCGATTCGCCGCGCCCGCGCTCAGTCCGAAAGAGAAACGATGGGCGTATCCGATCACAGCAGTATTCGTGTTCCTTTTCATCTCGGGCGTAGTCGTCGGCTACCTCGCTCTCGAGCGCGGTCTTGGCTTCTTGCTCGAGTTCGGTGGAGACGCGCTGGTGCCGATCATCGGAGCCGACTTCTACCTGAAGTTCGCCACTCGATTCATTTTCGCCTTCGGAATCGCATTCGAGTTTCCTGTCTTCCTCTTCGCCGCAGCCGCTGTCGGGGTCGTCACGAGCAGGAAGCTCCGCGACAACCGCAGGTGGGCGGTACTCATCATCATCATCGCAGCTGCGATCATCACACCCTCTGGCGATCCCGTGACTCTGATGCTCCTGGCTGTCCCGCTCTACGTTCTCTTCGAGTTGACCATTCTTGCCATTCGTTTCATCCTGAGACGATGATCACGGCGGCGAATCGGCTCCAGCTCAGTCCCCCGGTCGGTGAGCCCTGACAGACGACGGGTCGTTTCGCACACGCACAAGAACTCCAGAGCCCTTCGCTGTGATCCTGCCATCGACGATGAGGTCAGATTCGACGATCACCTTGCGTTCGGTCAGTTCGACGAGTCTCCCGACCATCTCCAAGCGACTGAGCCGTGTCGGGGCAAGAAAGTCGACCTCGAGATGGGCCGTCACGAAGCGGGGTGAGGGACGGGAACCGATCAGGTTCCCAGCTTCGACCATCGTGAAGATCGCTGCTGATCCCGCCGAGTGGCAATCCATAACCGAGGCGATCAAGCCGCCATACACCACGCCCTCGAACGCCGTGTGCTGTGGCCATGGCTCGAAGACGGTGAGTGGTGTGTCTCCGTCGAGGAACGTCTTGATCTGGAATCCCTCTTCGTTGAGTCGACCGCAGCCATAGCAGTGGCAGGCATCGAAGGGATACGTGTCCTGGATGGCGATGCCTTGAGTCATGGATCTAGCCGGCAAAGAAGCTCTTGAGTCCACCGAGCAGCATCTGGGTCCCGATCGTTGCGAGAAGCAGGCCACCGATGCGAACCATCAAGGCAGTGGCCTTCGGGTTCAGACGAGAGATCGCACCGCCGAACCACTCGAACGACAGAAACGTGACTACTGCAACCGCTGCTGCACCGATCAGACCTGCCAGGAGCGCATCCGGATTCGATCCTGACGAGATCGTGATGATGGTGACGATCGCTCCGGGACCGGCGATCAGCGGCGTCGCGAGTGGCAGGATGAGACCACTCTCGTCATCGGGACCCTCGGCTTGCGTCTTGCCACCCTGAGCCTTGCTCGGAGCGCCGCCGTAGAGCATCTCGAAACCCATGCCCGCGATCACGAATCCACCAACCACGCTGAACGCATCGAGGTTGATGCCGAGAAGCTCGAGCAGCTGCTTACCTACCAACGATGCGCCAACCAGGATCCCGAGCACGACTCCGGAGACGACAAGCGCAGATGCGGTGCGAGCCCTTCCCTGGCGCTCGATGGTCGTGTTGAAGAACACGATCTTGGCCGGGTCTGGTGGAGCGGTGATCACGATCATCGAGATCACCGCTTGAAGGATGAAGTTCAGGTCCATGTTCTGGCTCGTGGCGAGCGCCGATGCTACACAGATATCGATGCCATGCCACGAACACGCGCAACCGGGCTACCTTTCCATGCACACGAACCGGAGAACCATGGAATCATCTGATACGGCTGAGGTCGAACTGCACGAGAACGTTGTCGCGGATACGGTCGAGATCACCCAGGCGGGCGCCGCACTGGTACAGGCAGATACCGTGACCGTCACCCAGGGTGGCGCCCAACACATCGAGGCCCGCAGCGTGACACTCTCACACGGTGGAGCTGCCGTCATCGAAGCCGAGACTGTGGATATGCGCAATGGCGGTGCAGGAGTCCTGATGGCGGAGACGGTCAAGTTCAGGTACTCCGGCATCGGTGTAGCGGCCGCCGACACGGTGAAGGTGCGAGACGGCATCATCGGTGTGCTATTTGCAGGCAACATCGAGGGCACCCCCGATGTCAAGGTCGACGCCCGCACGGCGGCCGCATTCGGTGCAGGGTTCGCAGTGGTGTTCCTCGCTCTCAGGAGGCTGTTCCGATAGCCCGCAACATTCGCTCACTCTCCCGTTCTATGGGCCAGGAACGTGCAAAAACCACAACTGGAACCCTGGGTTCGCGGGAATCGTCTTCGTCCGCCTGGTGGCGAACCGCGGTCATCTATCAGATCTATCCGCGGTCGTTCCAGGACACGTCTGGCGACGGAGTCGGGGACCTCCCCGGCATCACGTCGAGGCTCGACTACCTGAGCAACACACTCGGTGTCGATGCGATCTGGATCTCCCCGTTCTTCCCCTCCCCCATGGCTGACTTCGGATACGACGTGTCCGACTATACCGATGTCGATCCGACGTTCGGGACGCTCGATGACGCCACAACGCTCATCGCCTCCGCCCACGGCCACGATCTCAAGGTCATCATCGACTGGGTTCCGAACCACAGCTCAGACCAACACCCGTGGTTCATCGACTCCCGATCATCGAGGGACAACCCGAAGCGGGATTGGTACGTGTGGAGGGATCCGGCGCCTGAAGGTGGCCCACCGAACAACTGGCTCTCGCTCTTCGGCGGGCCTGCATGGGAACTCGACGACGCTACCGGGCAGTACTACCTCCACTCGTTCTTGAAGGAGCAGCCTGAGCTCAACTGGCGGAATCCGGACCTCGAGGCTGCGATGGTCGCCACGCTGCGATTCTGGCTCGACAGGGGGGTGGACGGATTCCGTGTGGATGTCGCCCACTTCCTTGCCAAGGACCCAGCATTCAGGAGCAACCCATCGTCGGCCAGCAGCCCCGAGGCCATGAAGGACCATCACGAGTACGCAACCCAGGAACATCTGTACGACAAGGCACATCCCGACATCCACGCCGTTCACCGCAGGATCCGCGAAGTGCTCGACGAGTATGAAGACACGTTCTCCATCGGGGAGATCCACGAGTTCGATTGGGTCGAGTGGGCGAAGTACTTCGGCAACAGCCTCGACGAACTACACATGCCCCAGAACTTCTCGATGGTATGGGCCGATTGGACGGCCAGTGGGTTCAGAGATCGGATCGTCTCCCAGGAGGAGGCGCTGCCGCAGGGTGCCTGGCCGAATCATGTGTTCGGGAACCACGACGAGCCACGACTCTCCACCCGCTTGGGACCGCACCGCATTCGAGCCGCTGCCGTGATGCTGCTCACACTGAGAGGCACACCGACGATGTACTACGGGGACGAGCTCGGGCTCGTCGATGGAGTCATCGAACTCGGACAGGAGCAGGATCCGTGGGGTAGGAAGCACCCGGACCTCAACAGGGATATGTGCCGTACACCGATGCAGTGGACGGTCGATGGCGGAATGGGGTTCACGACTCCCGGTTCCAGGCCGTGGCTCCCATTCGCCGACCCGGGCACAAGCGTCGCATCACAGCTCGACGAACCGGAATCCACATTGTCGCTGTATCGCGAGCTGCTCACATTGAGGCGCACGACACCAGAACTCATGCTTGGTGATGTCACGATGATCGACTCAACCAATGACAACGTTCTCGTCTACGAGCGGACGCTATCGGGCTCATCGACCTATGTCGCTGTGAACTTCACAGACGAGGAGCAGGATGTTGAGTTTCCGACCGAGATTCGCCAGGCGCTGTCCTCGGTGCGTGAGCGGTCCGGAGGATTCTCCTCGGTCACGCTCCTGGCCAACGAAGCCATCATCGCCCGCTGAGGACCCTCCTACGCGATCGTCGGAATGTGAGATCCGACATCGGCGACCAGCTCATCCGTCGAGACGACCGAGTTCGCCCCGAGCGCCCTGACTCGCATCCGCTGCAGGTCGTCCGGGTCAGGCCCGAATGCGACGACGGTTGCGCCCAGGGCCGAGAGCTCGGAGATCAGCCCATCTGCACCGCTTCGATCGATATCAACGATTCCTACCGACACCGCTTCTGTGGTTGGCAGCATGAGTACCTCGTAGCCGAGCGACCTGAGTTGGCCGCCAACGAACGGAGCAACGGTGTCAGAGCACAGGAGCCCAACACGCGGTCTCGCGGCACGCGCGGAGCCCATCACGCGTGAGCCACTGGACGTCGGTGGAGTGTGTGCACGGGCAAACGATATCCCACGCACGCCAGAACGGCATGTAGCATCGGCAGAACATCGAATCCAAGGGGCATCATGCGCAAATACGTTATCGCTTTCCTCGGTCTCGCATTCCTGCTCTCGGCGTGCCGGATCGAATCGAACATCATTCTCGACATAAACGAGGACGGCTCCGCAACTGTTGGAGCTGAGATCGGTTTCGACGAGGAGATGCTCGATCTCCTCATGAGCCAGGGTGACATGGACCCGAGCGAGATCATCAGCGACCTCCCGGACCTCGGCGGCGGCGGCACGGAGCCGATCGAACGCACCGAGGGCGACATGACCTACTTCGGTGCCAAGACCGATATCGACAACCTGTCGACGTACGACTTCGGTGGTCTCGAGGGAGAGACGTTCTCTGAGTTCTCCTACGAGTTCGATGACGCGTCCGCAACGCTTACCGCGAAGGTGGATGCGACAGGGGTTGGTGATCTCGGCGGCGGCGACTTGCCGATAGATCCGTCGGAGATCACGGGGGACATCTTCTCAGCTCGAGTGCTTGTGACGATGCCGGGCAATGTCGACGAGTCCAACGCGGATGAGGTACTGAGCGACGGCACGCTTGTTTGGAACCTCCCCTTCACCGGCACGAAGGAGATATTCGTCACGTCGAGCTTCGGAACTTCAGGACTCAACACGATCTGGCTCATTCTCGGGGGCATCCTGATCGTCGGAGCCATTGCGGCCATCGCAGCGATGACGATGTCGAACAAGGACTCGGAGAAGGCGGTTGCGGAAGCCGCAGCAGAGCATCAGGCATCAGCCGAAGGCCTTCGGGCATCAGAAGAGGAAGAGGTGACAGGTGAGGAAGAGGAGCTGGCAGAAGAAGAGCCGGACTCCGGTTCCGAATCTGAACTGTAGACCGTAAACCGCAAGCCGGGTGATGAGAGGCGCTAGCCGGTCATCACGGCCACCGCCATCAGACCGAACGGCCCATCGATGATGCCCAAGCCGGCCTTGTGATACTGCCTATCAATGATCGCGTCTCGATACGTCGCAGCGCCGATGATGGCTTCAGCAACGCCCTCGGCGGAGGCGGCGAGCACGACCATCTCCGTGTGGATGGTGCCAGGGATGCCCTGAGCTGTGAGCGAGGCCGCGAGACCGTCGTCGAGGGCGAGCGTGCCGGAGCGGTACACATCGCTCGCGCGCGCGACTGCGACAACGGCAAGGTCGCCCGACCAACCGAGCGGATCGAGGCCCTCACCGATTCTTGCTCGGTTCAACGAGTCAAACACCTGTTTGGCAGCGAGCTGGGACGCCGGCAACGACGCGTCGCCGACATCCGGCAGGGGAATCGGGAGTGTGCCGGCGGCAAGCCTCGCTCCCACCGTCTGTTGCAGCGCGATCACTGTCGAGAACACCTGCTCCCCGCTGACGGACGACACGGTCTGTTGAATCGCCCCACCCGGCACCACGACTCGACGACCAACGGCCGAAGCCTCGATCGCGGCGTCGGTCGTCGACCGAAGCCCCTCAGAAAGCGGCGCTGCCGACAGGAGCGTGGTACCCAGAATCACCACTAACGCTGCGTACCCGGCACCCATGATCGCACCGCCGAGCCGGTTGAGGAACGTGGCCCCGGGAACAAGCTTGAGCGCGGTCGAGAGAACGCGAGCCACGAGCGCACCACCGAGAACGAGAACGAGGAGCAGGACGATGCCGGCCACGATCCGCGCCACCTCATATTGGATGTTCGCCATTCCGGCAATGATCGAACCGACCACGGGAGAGAGCCGGAAGACCAGGAACACACCAACAACAAACACGGCCACTTCAAGCGCCTCGCGCAACACTCCGCGCATCCAACCACGGACCACCAAAGCAATAACGACCGCCGCGACGATCAAGTCGTAGATCGGCACGTCAGTCGGACTCGTCCTCGAGATCCGGCGCATCTGGCGCATCTGGAGAATCCGGGGGACTTGGCGCAACTGGCGCATCTACAGAACCCTGCGAGTCTGGTGCGTCAGGCGGAGCAACAACGACGACCGGCATCTCATCGGTTCGACGCAGCCGGGACTGTTCAGGTTCTTCGAACATCGCCTCAGACGCTTCCTCCCACGTCTGGTCGAGAACCCTCGTCCTCCACCAATGCCCGAGCAGGATCTTGATCGACGCGACCAACGGTACGGCGATGATCACTCCCCAAATGCCTGCGAGTGCACCACCGAGGATGAGCGAAAGCAACGTGACCGCTGGATGCAGCCGCACCGTTGCCTTCAGCACCGAAGGCGACACGAAGTTGTTGTCGATCTGCTGAACGATCACGGCGACAACAACAGCCCAGATCGCCGTCGGCACGTCTGCGGTGGTGATCGCGACCAGCACACCGAGGAATCCACCGACCCAGGGGCCGAGGAACGGAACGATGTTGAGCAGCCCACCCACAAGCCCGATGAGCAACCAGAAGTCGAGTCCGATAACCCAGTAGCCGAACGACAGCATGACACCCACGATCACGGCAACAACGAGTTGGCCTCGAAGGAAGCCGCCTATGGCGGTATTCAGCTGGCGTCCGACGTGCGAGGCCTCGGCCTGATGATCCGTGGGGAAGACACTAACGAGACGCTGCTGCACCGAAGGAAGATCGATGAGGAAGTAGAACGCGAGTACCGGGCCGACGAGGAACACGAGTATGAACTCGAAGATGCTCGAGGTGATTGCGCCAAGCTGGTCGAACAGAAGGGACATGAGCGTGGAGCGATTCCCCGGATCGTTTATGTAATCGAGCAACTCGCCGTAGTCGATGATCGCAACGTTCTCGAACCCTGCAGAAACCAGGATGCTCTCGAGATCAGCGACCGTCTGGTCGTAGAGCGAAGGGAACGCATCCACGAAGCCCTCGGCCTGTGCCCTGATGTCGGGGAAGATCACAACTGCCAGCAGCGACACGGCCGAGAAGAAGACCAAGAACCCGAGTATTGCCCCGAACAGTCTCGGTACGCCACGATTGGAGAGCCAACTCACGAGCGGGTTGAGAACGAAAATGATGACGACCGCCAGCAGCAACGGAGCGAAGACGATTCTCCCCTCGACCAACACGTAGAAGGCCGCCATGATGAGCAGCATCAGGCCGATCATGGACCATGAGAAGATCCCCACTCGGCGAATGATGATTCCGAAGTCTCTTTCCCCCATCACGACCGAGTGTAACGAGAGCTTGCAGTTCCGAAAGGAACCCCAAGCCCCTACTGAGCTGGCGATGGGACTCGAACCCATGACCTAAAGTCTCAAGCGAGAAGAACGAGACTCCGCGAGACCACCTCGAGCTCGCAACCATGCCACGCGATCGACCGAACGCACACGGATGACCGTGAACCGGGTCACGATCGAAGTCTGAGAGCTGGCGATGGGACTCGAACCCATGACCTAAAGTCTCAAGCGAGAAGAACGAGACTCCGCGAGACCACCTCGAGCTCGCAACCGTGCCACGCGATCGACCGAACGCACACGGATGAGCGTGAACCGCGTCACGATCGAAGTCTGAGAGCTGGCGATGGGACTCGAACCCATGACCTGCCGCTTACAAGGCGGCTGCTCTGGCCAACTGAGCTACGCCAGCGGAAGCGTCAGCAAGTGCGTCAGGATAGCCAGCCCCGCACTCGAGCGACCTCGTAACTCGCCAGTGCCGCGGCCACCGAGACATTCAGGCTCTCCGCCCCGCCGACCATCGGGATATGGACAAGAACGTCGCAGCGCTCGGCAACCAGTTTCGACAACCCCTCGCCCTCGGCCCCCACGCACAGAGCAACCGGCCGGGCGAGGAGATCGAGCCCAAGAATCGACTGCTCGCCCCTCCCATCGAGTCCGACCTTCCAGACGTCGAGCTGGTCGAGTCGTTTGAGTGCGTCGGCGATCGAGGACACCACGACGAGTGGAAGCACCTCGAGTGCACCAGCTGCAGCCTTGAAGGCCGTGGCGCCGATCGGCGCACTTCTTCGTTGGGAGACAACGAGAGCGGTCATACCGGCAGCGACAGCGGATCGAGCGACTGCGCCTATGTTCCGCGGATCCTCCACGCGATCAAGCACGAGCAACGCCGGACTCTCCGACAATGCCACAGCCCTCTTGATTGAGAGCGGTTGGATGGCTCGAGCCTTTGCGAACACACCCTGGGGCGCCGCCGTGACGGCGAGCGGCCTGACATCCTCGACAATGCTGACCGGTATGTCCTCTGCTCTGGCCAGTCGCACGATGCGAGCAACATCTGGCCTGCTGATCCTGCGCCGCTCGACCGAAAGCGTCGTGACACGTCCGGCGGTGAGCGCGGCCTGGACAGCGTGGACGCCCTCTACCTCAGTCCCTATGCCAACGAGCGCCATCAGCAGTGTCCTCGATCGTGATCCTCAACTCGGCAAGGCCATCTCGAATCGCGTCCGCGGTGGCCCAATCCTTCTCGGCCCTTGCTTTGGCGCGCAATGCAAGTAACGCGTCCATTCCCCCTTCGTCGACTCCAAGCGTCGCGGCGAACGCCGCCACCGACCCGTCACCTGCCTCGAGGGTTTCTGGAACGGTGAGTCCCAGCACACCCATGATCTCGTCGAACGCGGCAACGAGACCCGACACATCCTCCCCTGCGTCGAGGCCGGAATTGCCTTCCCTCACGCCATCGAACAGGACTGCCAGGGCTCGGGCAACATCAAGGTCATCATCCATGGCGGTCTTGAACTGATCCAGGATGTCGGCTCGTGGCGGGTCCTCGATAGGGCTTGCCACGCGACGTCTGAAGGTCCGGAGCCTTGTCAGACTCGCTTCGGCATCCGCAAGGGCAGACTCTGAATAGTCGAGCGGCTTGCGATAGTGCGTGCGCAGGTAGAAGAGCCTCACCGCGATCGGATCCCAGGTATCGAGGGCACCAGCCAACGTGACCACGTGGCCGGTCGACTTGGCCATCTTCTCCCCTGACAGGTTCAGCATCCCGTTGTGCATCCAGTACCGGGCGAAGGTCTTGCCAGTAGCCGCCTCGGACTGGGCGATCTCGTTCTCGTGGTGCGGGAAGATGAGATCCGTGCCACCGCAGTGGATGTCGAAGGCGTCACCGAGGTACTCGCGAGCCATCACGGAACATTCGATGTGCCAGCCCGGCCGTCCCTCGCCCCATGGCGACGGCCAGTGCGGTTCACCTGGTTTGGCGGCCTTCCAGAGCGCAAAGTCGAGAGGATCCCGCTTGCGTTCGTCGATATCTACTCGCTCGCCGGCCCTGAGATCAGATACGTCATGCCTTGACAGCTTCCCGTACTCGGGGAACGATCGAACAGCGAAGTAGACGTCACCCTCAGATTCGTAGGCGTGATCTGTGGCGATCAACACCTCGATCATGGCGATCATCTCTTCGATGTGATCTGTTGCCCTGGGCTCCTCGCTTGGCTCGAGATTCCCGAGACGCCTGTACGCCGTATCGAAGGCCGAGGCCGCATCGGCCGCCACCTGCTCCGTGGTCAGGTCGAGTTCGATCGCCTTATGGATGATCCTGTCGTCGATATCGGTGACGTTGCGGACGAACTCGACGTCGTACCCGATCCAACCCAAGTACCTCTGGAGGACATCGAACACCACAGCGGACCGGCCGTGCCCGAGATGAGGTTCGGACTGCACCGTAGGTCCACACAGGTAGATCGATACCCGATCCGGGTGAGAGGGCGTGAACGGAACGGTCGCACGCGCAAGTGTGTTGTACAGCTGCATGTCTGGCATGGTATCAAGCGATCGGTTCGCCCGGTTACCCTGCCAACCATGACAACGTCTCCGCTCGGGCCCGGCCCTCTGGTGTATGCGCACAGGGGCGACCGAACACGGGCACCGGACAACACGCTCGAGGCCTACCGACTCGCTGTCGAGGCCGGCGCCGACGGTATCGAATTGGACGTTCGGCGGACGCGAGACGGTGTTCTCATCGTGCACCACGATGACAGTGACCCGACCATCGGCGTCTTCTCATCGCTCGACTTCAGGGTGCTGCGCGCAATGGCACCACATGTGCCAACCCTCAGAGAAGCGACGGAGTCTATTCCGCGCCACGTCTTCGTCAACGTGGAGGTCAAGAACGATTCGAACGACGCAGGGTTCGACGCAGATCGCTCGATCGTCGACGAAACGCTCGATGCATTGAGGGCCCACGACGATGCGCACCGAATCCTGCTGTCATCCTTCGATCCCCTGTCCATGCGACGAGCCGGCGAGGTCGGCCCTGAGTTCCTCCGGGGGCAGTTGTTGGCGAGCCCAGTACCGCTCGACATCGGCGTCTCACTGGCACTCGACTCCGGCATGGATTCCATCCACCCGCAGCTTGACCATCTCCGTACCGACGTCGCCGGTCTCATCTCCGGACTCAGAAGTGACGGACTCGCAGTCGTCGTTTGGGATGTGAACACGCCGGAGGAGGTTTCCGAGGTGTCAGCCGCAGGCGCAGATGTGATCATCACCGATGACCCCGCCATGGCACGGAGCGTGATCGATCAGCCGTGAACAGTCGCTACGGCCTGACAAGCAAGACCGGCATCTGCTCCGATCCAACCCAGACCGTCCGTGGTTGTGGCCTTGACCGACACGTGATCCGGTTCTATCCCCATGGCGGAGGCAAGGTTCTGTCGCATGGTGTCGGCGTGCGCTGCGATGCGGATGCTCTCGACAATGATGATCACGTCCACGAAACCGACCACGAAACCAGCCTCGGCGACTCGCTCAGCACAGTGGCCGAGGAGATCAAGTGAATCCGCTCCCTCCCACTGCGGGTCGGATCCGGGGAAGTGCCTTCCGAGGTCACCCGCACCGACGGAACCAAGCAGGGCGTCACACACCGCGTGCACCGCTACATCTGCATCCGAGGTTCCCAGCACTCCCGACGGATGGTCTATGGCAACCCCTCCAAGGACGACGGGTCCCTCTCCGCCGAAACGGTGGGCGTCATAACCGATCCCTGTTCGGATCTCAGTCATGGCCATCCGCTGCGTTGGCCAAGTAGGCGCGAGCAATCGCCAAATCCTCGGGAATCGTGATCTTGATGTTCATCGGATCGCCCATCACGAACACCACCGTACCGCCGTTTCGTTCGACCATCGCTGCATCGTCCGTCGCATCGAGCTGATCGTTGGCAAACGCGTCCTGGAGGACCGCCAGCCGAAAGGCCTGCGGGGTCTGCACCGCGACCAGCGTCGCACGGTCGACGGTCTCGATCACAGAGTTGCCGTCGACGCGTTTGATCGTATCGGTGAGGTGCACTGCAGGTATCACACCGTCGACATCGCCGTGCAACAACCGTTCGAGAACTCGCTCGATCAGGCCCTGTGTCACGAGCGGTCTGGCGGCGTCGTGAATCATCACCCATTCGGTTCCAGCCGGGACAGCCGACAGTCCACTAGCGACTGAATCGCGTCGCCGAGGCCCACCGGGAACACCGCCCGGAACGTCACCGACCACGATGATGTCATGGACACGTGTGGCGCTGAACGCATCAACGGACCGCTGCCACAGTTCGATGCCCCCGAGCAATTCATTGTGCTTCGGATGCCCGAACCGGGTCCCGGACCCACCGGCAACGATGACTGCAGTTGTCGTCATCTCGAGACAACCTGCCGCAACATCAGACCTCGTCTGGTTCGTCGACCTGAGGAAGAGCCCTATCGAGCTTCTCGATCGTCTTCTCCTCTGACAGTCCAAGGCTGAACTGCAACTCCGAAACAATGATGAGCCTTGCCTTCGCAAGCATCCGTTTCAGTGCTGGAGAGATGCCCTTCACCTGCTGGGCGTAGGTGAGGTCTCGAACAACCTCGGCTACCTGGAAGATGTCACCCGAGTTGATCTTCTCGGTCAACAGCTTGTACCAGCGGCTCCAGTTGGCGCCGGCTTCCTGAGGTTCTTCCTTGAACGTTGCGAACACCTGGCGGGCCTTGTTCTTGGAGATGACAGGGCGGACTCCGCGTTCGATGGCACTCTCGACGGGGACACGCAGCGTGAGCTGATCGGTTGCCACCTGCAATACGTAGTACTCCTGGATCTCACCCGCGAACTCGATCTTCTCCCGCTTGATGATCGTCGCTGCACCATGGTGTGGGTACACGACCTTGTCGCGCACCTTGAAGGGAGCCTTCGCCTTCTTGGCAGGACTCTTCTTTGCCGGAGCCTTCTTGACAGAGCCCTTCTTGACAGGACTCTTCTTCGCCGGAGCCTTCTTGACAGAACTCTTCTTCGCCGGAGCCTTCTTGACAGAACTCTTCTTCGCCGGAGCCTTCTTGACAGGACTCTTCTTCGCCGGAGCCTTCTTGACAGAGCTCTTCTTGACAGGAGCCTTCTTGTTGGCGGTCTTCTTCGTGGCCACGGAACCTCGTACGTCGTTGGAATCGGGGATTGTACTGGGCTTTGCGCGATCGCGGTTCGTCAATCGATCTCGGATGGAATCGGTCCGACGCCGCTCGCCGGATGGAGGTAGGAGAGTATCGTCCTCGCCCTCGCCTTCCCTACGCCCTCGACCTTCGCGAGGTCATTGGCGGAGGCCCCCATGAGCCTGTCGTATGAGGTGAATCTCCTGAGAATCGAGTCTCGGACCGCATCCGGCAATCGTGGCACGCGTGCAATGGCACGCGCACCTCGTGGCTGCGCGTGTTCATCAAGGAGTCCGAGATCGAGTATCTCCGCGACGGTCTCCGAATCGTAGATGTCGTCCTCGTCGAGGCGGTCAAGCTTGGCGAACACAGACGAACCCTTGCGAGGCTTGCGTTTCTGGTAGTCGATGTTGACGAGCTCTGCAATCTCGGCAACGCCGCCGGTGAGGTCTGCACTCTGCAATGAGATCAGCGAAGCCGCATCGCCAAGCTCCGCCGCGACGACCTCGAGACCCAGGGCAAGCCTTCGGATCACGCCAGCGCGCTGCACCACGGCAACAACCTCACGCATGGACACGACATCGTCAGCTTCGTAGCGATTCAGTCGCACCACGGCATCGTTGAACTGGCCGCGGAGACGTTCGATCGCCTGCAACCGCTGATTTGCCTCAGCTAGGAGTTCGCCGACCGACTGCAGGGTGAATCGGGCGTCGCCTGAGAACACCACGGCCATGAGATGGCCCTCCTCGGACACGGCCAGCACGGACAATCCGGTCTGCCGCGCAAGGCGCTCGGCTGTGCGGAACCGCGTCCCCGTCTCCTCTGTTGCGATCGCAGGGTCGGGTATGAAGTGCACGTTCGCCCGCGTGATGGTTCCAAGGGCATCGTCCACAACGATCCCTCCATCCATCTTGGCCAATTCGGCAAGCCGCTGGGCGGTGTAGGGAACATTGACGAGGTCAAAGCCCCCAGTGCATACGTCGTCGACTTTGGGCCCTGCGCCGAGCACGACGAGCGCACCCGTGCCTCTGCGCATGATGAGTTCGACCGCGTCTCGCAGCTTGGTTCCGGGGGCAAACCGTCTCAGAAGGTCGATTGGTGCAGCAACGTTCGGTGTCATCGTCCCGCAGAGTAGCGGCTGTGATCCGCTCCGCCATCATGTAGGTCGACAAGACCGGACGCAAGCATGGCATCGAGCATCCCGAGAACACCCGAATCCGGGTCGACGATCGGCCCTGCGGAGATCCGCTCGACCTCCGAACGCCGAACCGCTGGTCTCGGTGCCGGTCGCACATCACCGGTGAGCCCCAATTCGCCCCATGCAGCCGTACTTCGAAGGGGAACATCGCAGTACGCAGACGCTATGGCCAGCGCCACAGGTAGATCAGCCGCAGGCTCGGTAATACGAATGCCACCCATCACGCTGACGTAGACGTCATACCGCCGAAGAGGCAGGCCAAGATGACGCTCGAGAACACCGAGGATCTGGTGGACCCTGGCGGGGAGGAGCCCCGTGACCACCCGACGAGGTTGCGGGGCCTCGGTCCGAACCACGAGCGCTTGGATCTCCACGACCAAGGGGCGTTTCCCCTCGAGGGTAGGGAAGAGGATGGAACCGCACGCCGTCTCGTCCCGCTGAGCGACAAGAACCCTGCTTGGGTCTGAAACCTCTAGCAGCCCGGTCTGGGTCATCTCGAACACACCAACCTCGTTGACCGCGCCGTATCGGTTCTTGATGCCCCGCAGAAAACGAAGACCCCGATCGAGCTCGCCCTCGAGATACAACACGACGTCAACCATGTGCTCGAGTGTTCGTGGGCCGGCGATCGATCCATCCTTGGTCACGTGGCCGACGAGGAACACAGGCGTTTCGGAACGCTTGGCAAACTCGATCAGGCGAGCCGCAGACTCGCGCACCTGTGCGGTGCCTCCAGCTGAACCGGACACATCCGCGGTGGAGATGGTCTGGATCGAGTCAACCACGACAGCCGCTGGGCTGAGCCTTTCCGCGAGACCGATGATGTCGTCTACATCGTTCACACAGGCGACCGAAACACCGTCGGACCGCACACCGACACGCCTTGCACGAATCTGCACCTGGTGTGTGGATTCCTCTGCCGTTGCGACAAGCACCGCCCCTGAGTCACCTGCCATTCGGTCGGCAGCCTGGAGAAGGAGCGTCGACTTGCCGACCCCTGGTTCGCCGCCGACAAGAATCGTTGCGCCTTGCACGATCCCGCCGCCGAGCACGCGATCGAGTTCGTCGAGGCCAACGGTTGACCGGGCCTTTTTGGCCGACCGATCATCTGTCGCACTGACGACATCAACGGCTGAGGCAGTACGCCGTCTGACCGGATCATCCTCCGGGGTGAGCGCCTCCTTGGCTCGGCACTGCGGGCAGAAGCCCATCCACCTCGGCGAACGATATCTACACTGTTCGCACGAATACGACAGTGTCTTGGTCCCGGCGCTACCTTTCATGGCAAGGACGGTAGGGCGCCGCTACGACAGATTATGACCGGCGAACCAACACGACCACGACGGCGACCAGAGCGATCACGAGCAACGTCATGGCAGCCACTGAGAACGGCGTCCACGATTCGGCCACTCGTATCGACATGAACAACATCATCCGTGGCACAATACCCCCGATACAGCCAAGAACTGCCGCTCCACAAACGAACGGAGACGAGGAGCCGACATGCACGGTGACGACCGCAACGACCAGTTCGATGATCTGTTCGAGCCATTCGAGCTCGCCGACTCATCCACGGGCGATCAGTCGACCATGCCTCCCAGAGACGACATCACTGAGACGTTCAACCCTCCACCGACGCCTCCGGCCTCCGGTCACACTGAAGAGCAGCCCGTGCACCACGATCACGACGCGACGGCCGGGGATCCCGCCGAGATGGTCGGATGCCCTTCATGTGGTGCCCGAAATCCAGCGTTCAACCACCACTGCGAAAGGTGTGGATCGCGACTGAGCCAGGACCCGATGCCGATCGCTCCCGCACCGGCGGCACGAGCAAGTGCTGGCGGGAGGGCGCTCGGCGTTCTTGCAGCGGTGGTCCTTGTCGTCGCCCTCTTTGCACTGATGATGAACATCTTCCGCAGCGGCGAGCCGGACATCACGGGTCCAGACATGACGTCGTCATCAACCACAACCACGGTGCTCGCACAAACCGTCGAACTGTTTGCCGCGTCCGCCACTGCGAGCTCGCAGGTCGCGGACTCCTTCGGTCCCGAGAATCTCATCGATGGCGATCCGGAGACACGGTGGAATGACGATAGCCAGAGGGGTGTCGACGCATGGATCGAGTTCACGTTCGCCACTCCCGTCCAGATTCGCCAGATCGAGATGGTGAATGTGACCGATGACGTGGCCTTCAAACGAAACTTCAAGATCCAAGGCTATACGATCACCGTCAACGATCTGAATGTGCCGATCAGTGGTCGGCTCGCCAACTCGAACGAACCCCAGACGGTGCAGATCGCCAGTCTCGATACGATCAAGCTGACCATCAACGTGACGACCACCCATCCTGCCGAGAGTGTGGGCGATCTGCCACCATTTCAAGAGCTTGCGCTTGAAGCAGTGAAGTTCTTCGGAGTGGAGAAGTAGAACAGGCGTCGGGCATCAGGCCTCAGATTTCAGAAGAGAAGATGCCCGGACTACATTGCTCCCATGACTCCCCTTGAGATCGACACGGTCCTCAACGCCGCTGAGGTGCAGATAGCGTTCGGCAACGCTCCCGACCTCGAGGCAGCAGGGTTCTGGAGGGCTGTGCGGGCGGTCAAGAGCGATCCGGCCTTGGTCGATCGATTCGCAGACCGCATCGGAGCGATCGACAGGGCTGCGTTCAGCGCGTGGGCACGGTTGGTGGTCCCCATCTGGATCGGCACCGTTCTTGCGGTGGTAGGCGCTCTTGTCGGACTGTCTCTCATTTCGACATCGGTCTTCGTACCGCAATGGAGCGGGATCATGTTCCTGGTCGGCGCAGGCGCGCTGATCGCGGCAACCCACGGCCTCGGCCATCTACTTGTCGGCTTCATCGGTGGCATCAGGTTCTATGCATGGTTCATCGGTAGGGAGAAACCCCAGCCGGGCGTCAAGACCGACTACGCGACGTACCTGCGGGCAACTCCCCGATCGCGGGCATGGATGCATGCGTCAGGAGCTCTCGTCACCAAGGCGATCCCATTCCTGCTCCTCCCTGTGGCCTTGTTGTCATCCGCCGTTCCCGGCTGGGTGGCCATTGTCCTGCTGTCCATAGGCATCGTCCAGATCATCACCGATATCTTGTGGTCCACGAAGTCATCCGACTGGGCGAAGTTCCGTCGCGAGATGAGATACGTCAATACCTGACGACCGTCGATTGCTGATGGACGACGGACCCCGAGACCGCAGACTCGTCGATGCAAGAGGGCATGGACCTGTCGCCGGTCTTGTCAAGTCGAGCCCTGCGAGCGACCCGCGAGTCCCGCGCGCGACAACACGTCACTTCGACGGCGTGTACGGCTGGCCTTCCGCTGCAGGTGCGACGGCGCGGCCGAGCGCTCCCGCGACCACGATCATCGTGACGAGGAACGGAAGGCTCTGGAAGAACTCGCTCGGGATCCCGAAGTCGCCGATCGTGACGTCGAGGAACTGGAGCCGGGAGCCCAGGGCCCGCGCAAAGCCGAATAGGAGCGCTCCTGCGAAGGCGCCCCACGGGGT
>Ga0255047_10001138_pt1 | contig 20088 bp, 33 predicted proteins | sample JV7_2_1_MG_FD_183640 | JGI IMG/M metagenome (GOLD analysis project Ga0255047, IMG submission 183640) | Seawater microbial communities from Jervis Inlet, British Columbia, Canada - JV7_2_1 | ecosystem: Environmental > Aquatic > Marine > Inlet | place: Canada: British Columbia | collected 2016-10-06 | reverse complement strand
GGCCAAGGAATTCGCTGCCAAACAAACCTACACCAATGATCCAAATGTGTATGGCGGCGTATTAGCGGCTCTAGCCAGAGGCGTATCTTCGGCCCAGAACAAGAGTTTGATAGTTAATATGATTGTACCTTTTGTCCGTACTCCGGCCAATTTGCTTAGTTACTCAATGGAAATGATTGGGGCTAATACAATCCTATCGCCTAGCAAGACTTTTGATAACATTATGCACGGCACCGCATCGGAGAGCCAAGACGCTTTAGCCCGGTTGACCGTCGCTGCTGGTTTATGGCTGAGCGTGTACGAAATGTACGAGAACGGTAACATTACCGGCGCTGGACCCACCAACTGGGAAGAACGCAAAGTGTGGGAAGCTGCCGGGTGGCAAGCAACCTCAGTCAAAGCGTGGTGGACGGGAGACAAGTGGGTTGATATTTCTCGGTTGGACCCGGCTGGACAATCATTGGGCACCATTGCATCGGTATTCGACTTCTATTCCTTACTCCGTCCAGAGGATAAGGTTGGGGTTGAGTGGATGGGCGCAGGATTATTGTACACAGCGGACATGATCTTGGACGATTCCTATCTGTCTACGGCAAGTGATCTAATAACCGCCATTTCGTCCAAAGAAACAGGTCGAGTAAGGTCGGTTATGGCTAGCATGGTTAACTCATTTGTTGTGCCTAACATAATGCGTGATCTTCGTCGCCCGGTGGATGAAATACCTCGTAGTACGACCAGTACGAATTTGCTGACTCAGGTAGAGAAGCAAATGATGAATGCTTCGCCGTATCATTCTAAGGATTTGACACCCCAACGAGATTGGAGGGGCGACGCTAAGAATACTTACGGTAATGCCTATTTCCGTGGTGTGATGCCGTTCAATATACGTGACCCACAGGACTCTGACCCAGCGAGCATGGCATTGGCCTATGCCCGTGTTCCAGTATCCATCCCCAATAAGACCATCGAATGGCCCAAGGGACGTGGTGATGGCATTGATCTATATGCTTTGGACGAGGGTGAGGGCTGGTTGTACGATAAGTATCAAGTGATCATGGGCGAAATGCGCGCATTAAACGTCGACGCGCTAGTTCAAACCAGCGCATGGGAGGAGTTTGTAAAACAAGACCAGATCGGTCCTAACTCATTCGGTGATGGGGCATTGCGTGACGCTCTGTCGCAGGGCAGTAAATTGGGCAGGCTGGCTATGCTGGGCTTCCTTATCGAGCATCACGGTGACAACAATACGTACAAGTTGGCCGATGGTAGGGATGTTATTATTAAGCATCAAGTAAGTGTACAACAGTATGGGGAACTCGTCAAGGCGATCAGATTCGAGGGTGAGGCAAAGCCGCCAGAACTCAAGCAGTACATTATTGATCAGCCTACCGAAGGCCCACAATTTTTCAAACCACAACAATAAGAGAGAACAATAATGAAATACAATATGGAAGAAGAGTTAGTAGGGTTTGATGGCAAGCCCATCACGGAAGGAGAGGACGATTCGCCAGTAACGTTGGGTAAAGTGCTTATGATGGCATGCGTTAATGCCAATCCACAGGAACACAAGACAGGTGAGGACAAGCTCAAAATCTACAGGCTACTGCAAACAGTCCATGCAGGTGGCGATGTTGAACTCACAGCTGAGGAAGTTGCTCTGCTCAAAGAACTGGTCGGCGTTATTTACGGTGTCGGCATGGTTGGGGCTGTCTACGACTGTTTAGAAAAGGAAAGACCAACTAAGGACTAGATTATGACCGTTCAAACTGGAGGCAATTCCATCGATTATACGGGCGATGGAATCCAAACTGTATTCAATTTTGCGTTTAGGGTCGATGATGTCAATTGGCTGAGTGTTGATTTCCTCGATGATTTCGACACCTTTGCCCTGAACGTGGATCAGGAAGCCACCCCGGGTGGAACGGCTACTTATTTGGTGGCTCCGCCAAACTTGCAGTTCTTCACGATCTTGCGATCCACTCCGCAGAGTCAGTTATTGGACTACGCCCGTTACGATCCGTTCGATTCGGGTTCGCACGAAGACGCCTTGGACAGGCTAACAATGATGATCCAAGACCTCACGGGCGACGTGGTGGCAATCCAAGCTCTACCGATCGGCACGATTGAAGGCCAGCTGCTCCGGTGGAATAACACCACCAAGCTGTATGAGGTAGCTTTAACCACGTTCCTCGCGCTGAATGGGCGGTTACAGCTTCAAGGTTCCGATAACGACATTCTGCACCTGCAGGATAACGTTGAGAACGGTGCTTCCTCTTTAGTTTCCATGCGTTTCTTAGACGCTGGTAGTGTCGTCCAAGGGGAAATCGGCTTTGTAGATGGTGCCACTCAGGACATGATCATACAAGCTGTCCTTGGTGGGGTAGATATAACACTCCAAACCGGGTCGCTTCTTAGGGCATCGGACACGCTTGGGGTCCTGCGCGTAGTGGGCTACAACATCATGGCTCCGAAGTTGGAAGACGGGGCCTATACCTTCGACCTCGATGGCAATGGTACCATGGTCCTCAATGAGGATGCCGACGCTGAAACGTGGACTATTGATCAAGATGCGACTGTCGCTGATGGTGGATTGTATGGTATGTCCAATGAAGGTGCCGGGGACGTTACTCTATTAGTGGGTACGGGCGTTACTGCGATCCATATAAGCGCAGCCGGGGTTCGAACCACCAAGACAGCGACGCAATCTTGGACCCTGCAGACGGGGTTCCTTGGCTCACTTTGGAAGCGCAGCCCGACCGAGTTTTGGTGGTGGGGCACGACGAACTTTACACCATGAGTATAATTCACCAAGCACCCGGTGTTTATATTGGCGCTGCTGGCGGCTTTGAGCAAGGACTTATCCGTATCGAAGCTGTCGCCCCGGGTTGGTATAATTCTCTTGTTGATGGTCAGGGCGCACAAAATATTCCGCAACCGCCCAGTATTGGGGTAGACGATGATTTATTTGTTATCATCGCTAGTAGCGGAATTCTTTCACAGCCATCAAATCCGGGCGATTGGACTCAGGTAGTTACTGGACTTAGTAATTCCGTTAAAATTTTCAGGAGAAAGGCAGACGCTACCGCAGCGGACGAATTTGGTATTACTGCCCACACTAATCTGATGGTTGCCTTTATGTGCAGGATTCGGCACCAGACTGATTTTACCGATACACCTGCCCTATTTCAAGGCGGATTCCTCAATACGCCAAATATCGGTGATGATTGGGACGTTGGCTTCCCGCCCGGTACTTCCTTGGCACTTAATACCACCAATGATCCGGATGCGTTTGCTATGCTCTGGGAGTTTAGAAGACGAAATAATAACGGAGCATTAACCCCAACAGTTGACTCTACCGACCCAGAGGGTATGGAGACAATCGCATCGATTGGTGTAAACGATAGTGGGGATGTTGGTCCAGCCGTAGACACCATGTGGGTCAATTTTAAGTTTAAGTATACGAACCCCGGTATTGCCTACTCTGAATTCGAACAAGGTTATACCCCTTTCCCATCTAGCGCTAATCATTACACCCAACACACCAGATGGGCTTATTTCCCTTGAGTATAATCCACCAAGCGCCCAGAATTTTTGATGGTAATCCCCATGACTACGATAATAGCGGTCTACAGCTTGCGAGGATGGCGACAAACGTATGAGGTATTTACTTCTATTACTACCGATGCTGGCTTTCGCCAGCGGTGACGACATCGAAATCGAGAATGACCTCGTAACGGGGGACGTCGCTACAAACATAAAGGGTAGTACCGTTTATGGCATGTCCGGTGGCGACATGGACATTAACCAGTGCCTTGCAACCCACTCGATACTGTTCGGATTATGGCAGGGTACACATCTTAACACTATGTGTGTGGCTGATGGGTTAGACGCCGATGGTAAACACCATGAAGCGGCAATGATGCGCTGTTCTGTTAGACGGTTCAGGAAAGTGTACGGCTCCGTAGAAGAGTGTATTGACACCACTGAATACCGACCACCACCCCCAGCACCAGCCCCCGTAATGAAAGAGGGAAGCGGGGGCTATGACCTTGAGGAATATCGGGTCGAGCATGAAAAAGTCGACGATAGCATTGAAGACCGTCTCGCCAGAATTGAAGCGGGTAATCGAGCCGCTGCACGTAAAGCGCAGCAACGACGCGATTACGCACGACAAACTATACAGAGGCTTGAAAATGACCCCGAAGACTAAAACCGTTATAATTTCAGTTGGCAGCTTTCTTGGGGGCGGGTTTGTGCTTGCCGTACTTGGGATGGCGGCGCAGTTCTGGATCGCCACCGAGGTTAAGGCCCAGCTGGACGAGATTGTAATACCCGACACCACCCAGATCACAACTGACGTGGAAGTGATCAAGGGCAGCATCGAGAACATCGAGACTAACATAGCTACGGCGCTTGAGTCGCAAGAGCGATTTGAGACAATCTTTACGGAGTACCTGATCAATGAAGCTAACAGATAATTTTTATCTTTACGAGTTCCTGCGGTCGCAAACTGCGGCACGACATGGAATTAACATGGACCCACCTATCGAGGTTATTGATAACTTACGGCGTCTCTGTGTTGATATTCTTCAACCCATCAGGGATATAATTGGGCTTCCTGTTTCAGTTACGTCCGGTTATCGTCCGTTGGAACTCAATCAACTCATAGGTGGGTCCACCACTTCCGCGCACATGGACGGAAGGGCGGCAGACTTTATCATCAATGGTCTAACCCCCCTAGAAGCTGCTGAACACATAAAAGCGGCTGCATTACCGTACGACCAAGTTATCCACGAATTCGGACAGTGGGTACACGTTGGAATATCGCCAGAGGAAGTTGATGTCCGGTTGCAAGATTTAACGGCCTACCGGGATGCTAAAGGCACCCATTATGATCTGGGCCTGAGGGCGGTATAATGAAATATCTACTGGCAGTAAAGGCCTTTGAGGCCAAATATCGGAGCGGCATCCATTACATCATATCTATGGTGATTTTGGCCCTGATCCTGCTCAACTGATGGGCTTCTTAAGCAAAATCTTCGGCGTTGGCGACGCTATTCCCGCTATATCAGCCGTAGGGAACGTGCTTGATGGTCTGTTTACGTCGAAAGACGAGAAGTTGACCCACGAAGAGATTCGCATGCGGATTGCCCAACAGCCGCATATGGTCCAAACCGAGATCAACAAGGTAGAGGCCCAGCACCGGTCAATCTTTGTCGCTGGCTGGCGTCCTTGGATCGGTTGGGTTTGCGGCATGGGGGTACTCAACATGATGCTGATCAATCCATGGATTCAGTGGATCACCGATAAGCCCGGGCCGGAACTCCCAACGACTGTAATCATGCAACTCACCCTTGGTATGCTCGGACTGTTGGGGACGATGCGTACAGTTGAAAAGGTGAAAGGGAAGGCTAAATAATGCCATTCAAATCAGCCAAGCAGAAACGTGCAATGTACGCTGCGGCCTCTGGAAGGGGCAAGATAGGCATCGGCAAGAAAGCTGCCAAGAAGTTTATCTCTCATTCCAAGAAGCCGAAGAAGCGAGTGAGAAAGCGTCGTCCATAAGATCGTATTGGTGTCTGCCAATAGTGGTGTTCATATAACTGGTGGGCGACGCTGCACCTGAGTAATAGGTCCAGATAACCTGATAAACTCGGAGCATGACAATACACGGCCCCCGACGCATCATTTGTTTGTGCGCCCAGTCTAGCTCGTCAACTTTGTTGATGGCAATATCAATCCAGAGGATTCTTGTTCTTGGGCACCATTTCCACCGTCTTGTGGTTCCGTTATCAGGAAGGTGCTTAAGAATACCATCAATTCCTCTATCACTATTTGATCTTCCCATACCATTACTCCTGCCATTAACCAATCGGTAATTCTAGTTGTACGGGCCAAAGCCGGTACGTTCGTACCCGGAACCAGTACGTATCCCCGCTTGTTACGAACAATAGCTTGTGCCAAGAGCCACGGCTGACCACCAGCTTTAGTTCTTCGTCGGAACCAAGAAGCCTGTGAAGGGCGAAGTCGAAGTCCTCGTTTTTCACTCTCCGTAAATTTGAGTTCAATATGATTGCAATATCCCCCGATACAATAGTCGACATCAGGAGTTCCGATAGCTGTTTCATGACTTTCAATCCTCTCAAAGTGTCCATATGGCTTCAATTTAGGGCGAAGGTACTTCCACATTTTTTGTTCGCCCCGGCTCATATTGTAAACTCCTCAGATAACATCTGCTGTTGAACCTCAAGTGCCGCTTCCCGAATGTTATCCGGTACCGAATCGGACCGCACGTACTGATTGTAGTACTCGGCCATGTTCTCATACACTTGATTAGCATGGGGTCCAAGCGCATGCAACCACAGCCAGTGGAGGTCGGCCATTTTGTCGGCCAAGTGGATGATAGTCGATTCGTCTTGACTAAGTTCCCGCCCCGTGACGCTCTTATATAGGTCATTAAGCTCCCACCCATTATCACGCGCTCGACTCTTAGTCGGAGTTGGGAAGTCACCCGTGACAACTTCATCAAGGTCGTGGAGTAGTGCTGCCTTAGTAATTTCCGCATCGTCGTACCCCGCTATCTTAGCTATCGCCCGGGCAATCATACACACGTCGAACGTATGCTCCGCTAGGCTCTGGGGGCGTACAGTCCGGACTATGTGCCACCGGGTGACGCCCGATGCCCGTAAAATGTCATTTATTTTCATGTTGTAACACCCCGTGTTCGAATTTCCACGTCCGACTCTGGTTGATTAACATCTTATCGTGTATCGCCTCCAGTGGGTCGATTTTAGACAATTCACAGATGTCAAGGGCAAGGATCAGGACATCGGCTATTTCACCGGGGTCCACTGTTCCATAGTCCTTTAAGGCTCTCCATAACTCTGGCACTTCCTCCATTGAGAGCTTCTTGATTGCGTCTGCTGGCAAACGCTGGGGCATAATTTCATCGGCCCACTTCTTAATAGCCCTAGAAATTACCCTAATGTCGGCATTGACGCCGCCTAGTTCTACTGGCATTACACTACTCCTATATCTTGGTAGGCGGGACCAAACCCGACCCACCGAACCGTACTGAAAGTGTCGATGTGGGCCACGATATTTGACACGTAGTCTTTGTCGACATAATTGGCGAAGTTGAGGAAGACCAGATCAGGGTCACACCACCAAATGGCCTCCTCGATTTGCAACTTACTGTAAGTAAAGATGCGGCGCACCCGGTTGGTGACAGTCGTTAACTCAGGTTCGAGACCTAATTCTTCCCAAGTCAACTCCTCCTGATCCGGATAGCAATCGCCACTTGTCCCCCCGACACGGATTGGCAGGGTACGACAGGTGCCGATTATTCGACTAAGCATCCCAAGAGGTATGCCCATGTTAGAGAGAAAGGCCGCAGGTCCACAATCACGACTGGTAGTGTAGGGATAGAAATGCGTGTTAATCCCGAGACTATAGCCCTGCGACCCCTCTGCAAGTATACCGTCTGACATTGCTAATCGCATCTGCCATTCGGCGTGAGTACAAAGGTACTGTTCAAATTTGGTGTCCTTGAGTACGTATTTAGCCATGGATGGGTTGCCCCTCCATATCTTGTCTACCATGGCAGCTGCACTACCTTGGCACGTACTGGCGATATGACCTAACGTCGCCATTTCTTTTTTCCGATGCTCTGGAGTCAGCACCATTGCAGCAGGATGAATCCGGAGGGTCTGGTCCGCCCTAAGATACACCATTTCCTCTTTCAACCGGTCGAGGCTAAATACCGCCCCCGGGCCGATCATTATCGTCCTTATACTGGGGCATACCGCCGAACTCGGCAGTACCTTAAATATATATTTTGTCCCGGCCTGATTGATGTAAGTATGCCCAGCATTCGGCATGTTAGCCGTTATGCAAGTGTCATGATCCCCTGATTCGCCCAAATACCCGCAAATCAGCCCTTTGCCTGTACTACCGAATTGAAGATCAAGTACTAGATCAACTTTCGGTTGAGAATTTGGCATGGGGAGGGATTTTGTATCTCCACCTTCGGATGCCATCTTGCTGTGGTCTGTGTTTAACGAATCCATAACTCTCCAACTTCCTATAAAAATGGGCTGTGCCCTTAGTTTTTATTTTCCCATCCTTAGCCCAAGCGTTAAAGGCTTCAAATAGGGCCATTCTATCACAATCATCCGGCCATCCCCCTTGTCCCTCGTCCGGAACTCCAAGATCGGCCTTACCTATACATTCATCCATCCAAATATCAACCGAATCGCCAGTGGATCGGTAAATATCCCGCTGAGCTTGTAGGCCCTTGGTCACTATCGCCTTGGTTAGGTTGCTCTTAATCTTGCGGGTCTGCAGATCGTACATCATTGCCTCTAACCCACCCTCGTCGATCATTTGCGTGTAGAGCTTATCGAAGTAAGGGCGGTCATTTGCCTTTTTGTCATTGAGTTCCAGTACGAGCCATCTTCTTGATTCCGGCCCTGCAGGTATAAACCAATCCTCGTTGGAGGCCACAGCAACTCGCATTCGGTTGTCATACATAAAAGGCTCAAGACCCTTACGTTCACACACCAACTGCTTTTCGGTGACCATTGATTTGAGGATACCGGCTGTTGATCTTGATCCGCCATAAATCACCTCGTCTGCGAACATAAATAGTGCATCTAATTGTATAGAGTTAAAATTGCCGGTCAGGTGGCGCTCGTTAGTTACGTGTTTATAGTGATCCTTGCCCACTATCGCGCCTACCATTTCACAGAAGGTCCCTTTACCGGTCCCCTCCTTACCATGCATCACGATTGCGGTACCCTTGGGGTTCATTGGGTCTTGTATCATGTCAGCCACCCAATCAAGGACAAAGTCGTATAACCGCTCATTCCCATCGCACAGGATTTCTCTAACGTGGAGTTTGAACATATCCCAGTTCCCCTCCACTGGCTTAACCCCCCAGCCTCGCCACACGTTAACATAGCCCTCATACCATATTGGTTCATCCGGGAAGAAGCCCATGCCCCTTATACACTCTCTGCGTAATGGGTGACCCATCCAAATGTCAGCTTCGGTGGTTCTACTTTTCTTGTTAGGTATGGTGATTGTTCGATTATAGTGCAGGGCACTAAAGTCCTGTAGCCCCATTATGTGCACTTTCCCATCAATTGTCCGGTGGGCTACCCTAATTTTACCCCCACTCAGCAGGATAGCATTGTCCTCATTCATCCGATCCACTAACTCTTCAAAGTCTCCAGAGCGCGCAGGATCGCTGCTTGGGTCGTATCCGCCCTGTTTAGCGAAATATATAAGTGATCCAACTCGTATGGTCCCAGCGGGATTGAATCCCGGCCAACGTTTCTGACACTCCCCCTGTACGTAACGGTCGCCATTAGCCGACCACGCGTCCCAAAGTTTGAGTCCATCTTCACTAGGGTGCTGGCTATTAATTGCCTGTCCCACAAATAGCCATTCCTCGTACGATAAAACATTGGTGTCAACATGGTCCAGCATCGCGGCGATTTGATGTAGCTCATATTTAAATTCCTCGTCGTCCTGTCCGACCTCCTCATTGCCACGACCCGGTTTAGCGGACCAAGGTATCCCCATAGCGTCCGATACCCACTCTGGTGTGTCGGGTACGTCGCCCCCCGTCAGCCAGCTATAGGAACCGTCCTCCGTTTCCGAGGGCCAACAGACGACGTGCGAGCGGGGCTTCCCGTCGCCTCCACGGGTATCGACACCCCGAGCGAGCTTCCCGGAGCTACTCGTGAGATTCTCTCGCCACCGTAGGTACAAGTGTCGACCCCCGGTGGGTGTCTCAGCGGTGGGGCAATTGATATTATGCTCACCCCTAAATTCATCCCAATTCTCAAGCCCGTTTTCCCGGCCATGCAAGTCGAGGTCGATCACGAAGACCTCAACTCCACACACTACCCCGATATTCCAACCTTGGTACCGCCCACTAGGGCCAAACCACTTGTCCATGGTCTTTGGCTTGGTCGATCCGCTGAAGTAATTGATGCCCGTCTTTCGCTCGGGCAGAATTTTGCTATGTGGACGCAAGGGAACGATTGGTATCCCATTCTCCGCGTACAATCTAGCAGCTTGGTGTATCTTTGTATTGAAATCTTTGATCCGGTCAATATCCCGGACATCGTTAATCGGTAACAGCACCTTCTATCCCCTCGTCCTTAAGAGCCGACCACCAGTTCGACCCAACCCCATTTAAATCAAGTAGGAGCGGTACACCTAAGAATTCTCGCTCAACTGCCCCTACTATGTCCTTTTTTACTCCCTCCAGCGTGTCTATGTCAACTGACATGCTGTAGCTGTCGTGCGTATTGAGGGCTATTCGTCCTCGTCCATCCAAAGCGTCGTCAATAAGGCACCAATTCTCTTTGTTGATATCGGCAGAAGTGGCTTGGATGAGGATTCCACTAGCCTTGTAACTTTTATATCGCTTCGGGAATCGTATGTGTCGCCCGTATTTAGTACGCAGGTGCCCACGTGTCTCTGCAACTTTTCTAGCCGTTTCAGCCAGCTTTCTAACTCCTCTAACCTTACTATGGTACTTATCGATAATTCGATATGCGTCATTTCCGGCTCGTTGGTACTTAATTTTGTCTCCCCATTCATCGGTAAACTCCGCGTCCGTTGTCTCCATGCCCATCTTCTGGGCGGTAGCCCCAGCACCTTGAGAGAAGATCATGCTGAGATTTAATTGTTTGGCGTTGGGCTGACCCCCATACTCCGCATTGCGGACCAAGCCTGTGAGGTCGGCCACAAGCTGATGGAAGTCTAGCCGTGGGTCCTTTTGGTATAGCCTAACTAAGTAGTCATTGTACATTCCGACCAATGCCGCAAATACCCGTACCTCAAACGAGGCCAAGTCGTAGTCGAGCCAGATTTGTCCCTCGTCGGGGAGGAAACAAGGCTTAACAATGGCAGCTGTGATTTTATCTCGCGAGGGGATTTGTTGCATCGCAGGATCAACGTATGATAATCGTCCCCACTTAGTGCCGCCAGTTTCCCTAACCGTCTGGTTGATGGTGGGGTAAACCCGATCCCCGATAGCGTGTTCAAGGATGTGCTTGGCCAGAAACGTGTCCCGGGTCTTGAGTGCTGATCTAATATCCGTGACCATTCTGGCGCGTGGGTCGAAATCTGCGAGTTCTTCAAGGTACTCCTTCCGGAAGCTTGGCGCTCCCTTGTCTGTGGTACCGATCCTATTACGCCCAACCCACCAGCCCGAGTTGGTCTTGGTCGGATCAAATAGCTTAATCATCTGAGGGCCGGAGTTAACGTTAAAGTCCCACCCTGCTATCGTATTCATTTCGCACTGGAGATTGGCGATATGAGGGGTCATTGCCTCCATCGCTCGTTCAGTCTCATTAAGGTCGACCCGAATCCCAGCCATCTGGGACTCAATTATGATCGGCATGCAATTGCGCTCAAGCTTCTCAATTCGGTAGAGGTTCTCTTTCTTGATCTGCTCTTCTTGCCACTCCCAAAGCTCGAGAGTTAGGATAGCATCCTGAACAGCATAGCCTCTAACTTCTGCCTCAGGTAGATGCTCAATATTCTCTATGTCGATCTCAAATTTACCCTTCTTGAGATACTTGCGGCAGAGGTAGTCTAAACTGTAGCCCCCGGGTCTCTTCTTGCGATTCCATGGGAATACTGACGCTTCATGCTCATTGATCAGACAGGCTCTTATCACCGTGTCGTCGAGCAGATGCAAGGGGATGTGAATTCCAGCGACAGCCGACATCGAAGCGTCAAACGGCGCGTTGTGGCAAATAACTCGGGCAACCTCTGATAGCTCCCTAAGTTGGTCGTTTAGCCACTCGATGGCTTTTGGCTGTCGCCGGAAATCGAAGTACCAAGACTCCCCACCGGGCACAGCAATAGAGCAGGCAAATGCCTTATCTATTGGGTATCGTAATCCGGTAGTCTCGGTATCGTACGCAAAGTACGGGTATCGGGACAAATCCGGATACATTAGAAGGGTATGTCTTCGTCTATATCCCCAACCGGAAGTGCGGGTGCCGCTTCCCCGGTCTGGTATTTAGCTTCCTTCTTCTCGAATTTCAGGCCGAAGTATTTGTCCCCGTTCTTAGTTTCATTGGTCCATGCACTGATCCAATAGTCAATGCCATCGATCTTACAGTCACCCTTGTGGGTCGGTTGGGTGTCCTTATCCCGCCTATCATTGCGGAAAATGGACCCACCTAGCTCTTTGTGAACGAAGTCACCCATCATTTTCTCCCGTTGTTGATATTGGGTGATTGCTTAACTCTAACAATCAGGTGGGGTATACATTTAATGAAGAGGATGCCGCATGCGAGTAGCAAATTCCTCAAGATTTCCTCTGACAGATTGTCCCTCTTTCGGTATGCGCCGAACGACTCAATCTTCTTCAGTAGTGCTTTGGCTTCCTCGTCAATAGCAGGATCGCCGTGTGATGGTGCAACCATAACCTTTCCTCTGGCGGTGAAAGAGGGGTCCCGACGCCGGGACCCCAAATGACTTACATGTTATCGCTTTCCCCTTCTTCTTCGGTGGGGGTTGATGTCGGTCCGCGCTCTACGTCGCGTGACCCCGCAATGACCGCCTCGTACAGCATTTCCGCTTGCGCGAATACCTGCTCGGAGACAAAGCCCAATTGCTCGATCTTCCAGTTCCAGTAATCCTGCCCAGCCGCATTCTGCGTCTCGACACTGGAGAGTCTGTAATACCGCTCCCACCGGTCGCCGGTCGCAATGCGAATTTGGCTGTTGAATTGACGGGATGGCTTTAACTGCGATCTTGACATCGAGATAACGATCTCAGTGGCTCGTGGGTCTTCGGCTGGTGAGTTGGGGTCCATTAGCAGCCCGAAATGCTGGGCTGTGTCTTGGATTTCGAGTACTGGCTCTTCCTTTTCGGTCGTTTGACCAGCCAAGGGGTGCGCGCCTACTGCATCCACCGCATCTTGCTGCGACGGGTAGGCACCGATAAAGCCACCACCAGCGTCCCGATTCTTCCATATCACCCACTCAAGGCGATAGTACACCGGTACGAAGATAACCGACTGGCTGTACAAGCCCATGGTCACCGTGTCGAACAGCATACCTACCTCAGCACCTTCAATGTACTCAGCCTTATTCTTCTTATGCTGAGGACTCAGGTCCTGTATGATTGACAAACGAGGGATTGTGACGTCATTGATACCGACTTCCTCTGACCCTCGACCTGTGTCGCCCATATAACTCGGACGCTCAATCACATCGGTGCCTTGTGCCACCGTTACTTCTTTTTTACTAGCCATTCTCCTTACTCCTTTCTTTTTTCTCGGTTCTAGGCTCTCTTACGGCGGAGCCAATTGCCGTGTTAATAAGTAGCGCGACTCTCGCCGCGCTAAATGATCCGATTGGCAGATAGGGACTGATCATAACCCGTACACAGGAGCCTCACGACGCCTTTCTGAGGGAAGCGGTTGCGTAGGCGCTGACTTCGCAAATGTCGTTGGGGTATGGGTCACCCGCTCTCATTTGCTGCCGTACGTATGCCGCTAAGGTGCTGGAGTTCACCGTCTCGGTGATTATCTCGGCTGCGTCGTGATCCCGTAGCCACTCCCAAAGCTCAAGCTTCTTCTCAGGTGGCGTCTTTACGCTAACCTGATCCATAACCAAGAGCTGTTTTTTGCTGCCATCCGGCAAGATCACCGTGATGTTTTGGATATTGTCAGCGTCCATCCGGTTAGGGATGATCTGACGGGCTATAAGACAAACTTCATTCCACGCTTCGGCTGCAGCGGCCTTCATTTCAGCATGGTGGGTCTGGGCCGATAACATAGCGGCCACTAGTTCGTCATAACCTACGCCCGATAGGGCGCTTTCAACCTGCGATTTTCGGTCGTCGTCCATTTACTACTCCTGTGTTGTGGTGGGATGTGCCCCACCGGTCCACCAGTATACCACATCCGGGCTGTCCTGTCAAGTACTGGTTTATCATGCCGAAGATTTTAATAGTGTATCTTCAACCTCCTCGGCTAGGTTCCTTTTCTTGCGCACCGCCCTCAAGATCATACGGTCCTGAGGTACAGCCATTTCAATATCTTGGTACGTAACGTGATTAACCTGTCCCTTTCTATGAGGACGAGATTCGCTTTGGTACCTGTCCTCGTATGAAAAGGTGTTACTGTAGTAGACGACGAAATTTGGAGTCGTCCAAGTCTGTCCATACCCCCCGACCGTCTGATTGCTGACGATAAAACGGCACGTCGGGTCTTCTTGGATGCGTCGACTATTTTCTCGACGTTCCTCATGAGTTGTGGCCCCATAGAACGACACAACTCTCTCTCTTCCGTACTCAAATCCAAGGGCCTCAACAATATACTCGATTTCTGGTACAAACCTAGCCCATACGATAACCTTGGACTCTCTAGGGAGCAATTCAATGTACTCGATAAGGGCCTCAAGTTTGGGGTTTTTCCCCGAGATAGGAATTGTTTGATAAGTTCCGTCTGCTTCTTCATATGGAAAGGTGCCTCCAATCACCTGTTGATAGCGTAAAGTCCGCTCTAAAACGGTACTAACTGTGATTTCTTTACCTTGGTCTTCCATTGCGTATTCTGTCTTCATTTGCAACATCACACGCTTCTGTTCATCAGTGGGTTTGACCACTATTGGTTCCGGATAGACTTGTTCCGGCAGATCGAGGCATTGTTCCTTGGTAACGTAATCGGTGTAGGGAGCCACTCTGCCTAACAAGTCCTCTTTAAACTGGTAACCCAGTATCTGTTTGCCCTGAAACCCACCCATCACGCAGTATTTGTTCCGGAAGACGAAGTAGTTCTTACAGTCGATGATTTTGGCGTTTAGGAAGAGGAATTGCCCGAATAGGTCCTCAAGGCCCTGCGTCACTGGTGTTCCTGTCAGGATAAGCCTGAACTCGGCCCAGCCCCCGATTTCAATGACTGTTTTGGTCCGAGCCGCTTTCCAATTCTTGATGCGGCTGGATTCGTCGACAACGCACATGAACTTATGAAAGCGCTTGAAGTATTCGACTGCTTGGATGGATCGGCCATTCTTGATCGATAGGGATTCCACCCCGACCACCAGAACTTTAAGCTCGTCCCGTTTGACCCTGAACCACTTCTCCCCGGATCGGTCGCCTGATTCCCACACCCAACATGAATAGTCCACTGGACAGAATTTTTCAAGTTCTGCCTCCCAGATGTGTTTTATCGGGGTTGGACATATAACTACCAGCGCGTCAATCAGCCCTGCCTCATAACGCGCTGCTGCTAAATTTATAGCCGTATAGGTTTTGCCCGTTCCCATTTCATGGAACAGGGCGTACTCTGGCGGCTTATATGCCTTCCGCAGGGCCACCAACTGGTGGCCCATTGGAGGGACTTTGTAGGCGAACACCGCTTACGCGGCTTTCTTTGCGTCGCCTTTCTTCTTCGCTTCGGCAGCTTTCGCCTTGGCGTTATCGGCAGCTTTCTTTTCACGAGCCGCTTTCGCGTCCGCAGCGGCCTTGTTACGGGCCTTAACTGCACCGGCAAAGGGATCGCAATGCACCTTCAAGGTCTTGAGGCCCGGTACAACAGCCTTGTCCTTGTCGTGTGCTTTGTCGAGCTTGCCAACGGCACCACGAATCAGGTTGCCCAGATTCATCCGTATCTGCCCATCGTTAAGGTGCTCGTATTTTGCAACAAGCTCCTTAACCGGTATGTCGCGCATGTCACTTGCGACTTTCCGAACTTCCTCCAGCGTAAAGCCGTCAAGAGCCTGCGCAATTTCGTCACCGCAGTTCTTGGTCCGCTTGCCGGAGCCGCTTACGCCATTGACGTAATTTTCGAGCTTCGGTTTGATCCGAACCTCTTTTACTTCTGCTTCTTCTTGCTTTGCCATGGAACTTCTCCTTCTGGCGTTGATGGTACCCCGCTAGGGACCCCCAGTATACCACACCTAGAGGTCCCTGTCAAGTACCTGTTTATTATCGAAATGCTACTCGAGCGTTACCTGTGCATGCATCATCATTACGTCTCTTTGAGAATCGACGTAGGAGAGTTTGCCTGTCCGCAGGTTAGTAACGGGGGTCTTATCGCAGGCATCAACTCTTTCAGGCCAATAACTGCTGCACACCTTGGTTACAATGAAGACCTCACCTTCAGCTTCACCGTTAAATGGACGCCGGAAACACACTGATGAACCAGTGCCAACGTGACCTAGCGCTTTGTAACACGCTTGTTTACTACATCTTACTATCTGCATTGCATTACTCCTGTGATTGGGGTCCCGACATCGGGACTCCTTGTTATCCTACCGTTGCCTCCCTGTATTTGGCTTGGGCCATCCATGCCCGTATTAGCCTCTCTAGTTCTTCGTGGGCTATAACGGATGCTTTACCTTCATCGAGGCCGATTGCGCTGCACAACTCTCGTGCTGGCTCCGGAAGGGTACGTTCATCCATGCTCTTCTTAATGTTAATCTCAATGAGCACTTTGAGCGTGATTAGGGTGATTTGCACCGGGATTTGTAACTCTTGCGACCGTTCCGCTGCAAGCGTCATTGCTGACGATGCAATGTTGGCGCAATCGACCATATCATTGTGCATTTCCCTCAAGATTTCCTCTGGTATCTTTTCTACCAATTTTTAAACTCCTGTGTTATCCGGTCATATGAATCTCTAATTGCTCTGAGTTCATCCGGGTGCTCTGTTTCCTCCTGCCACAAGTCCCTGATCGCATTGAGCGTTTCAGGGTGACAGGGCGTTTGTGGGTCGGGGTCCATTCCGAGGATTATAAAGTCCGCTTCTATCCCCTTCATTTCCCGTTCCAGTACCGTCTTTATGCGGAGCGTTAAACTCGCTTGCACGATTTGATTCATGCTGGCGCGTGGGCTGATTCCCACTTGGTTCATTGCCCCGGTATGGGCGGTTCCCTTCTTACTGGTGCCTTTGGACTCTTTCACCTTCTTGCGGACCTCAACCACCGTGGGTAGTGGTTCACCCGCCTCAATTTTGGCTTCGATCCACTCGATGTCCTTCTGGTCCGCTAACACCAGTTCCTGCAACACGCTGTAATTCGCACCTTCGATGAGCTTGGGTGCGTCGCCAAAACGCTCCGCCACTTGCATCAAATAGTGCGTGTGCTGCTTGGATTGGATCACTGTGTTTTCTTTACGCCACGTGCCGAACGCCTGATCCTCAACGAACATGGCTCGTGCTTCTAAGAGCAATTTCCCTACCCGTATTTTACCTCTGGCGACGTGCTTTACGGTTTGGTCCACTACCTTGTTGATGTCGGTGGCCAAGGCATTTAACTGCCCAATGTCCGCTGAATCTATGCCGTTCCACCACTTACCGGCACCAGCGTTTGTTGGCTCAAGTGAGCCTGCGGGTTTCTTACCCATTCTCTCCTCCTTTAGAAGAGTTGACTAAATTCCGCTTTCATGCAATCGGCAAACCCCATGCCATCCGGGGGGCTAACCGCGCAACCTACTGGGGCGACAATCGCCGCCACCAATAGGCCGCACAGGAAAGCAAATCCGATGTACAGAAGAATAGGGTGGATGATTTTAAAGAGCATCCAATCAGTCTTGTCCATTCAGTTGTTCTCCGCTATGGGAAGACAGGTGCAATCCTTCTGGTCCATTGCACCACAAACATGGCACCACGGGGTAGGATCGTAATTGTCTTCCACTTTGAACACCGCGTCCTCAATCATCATAATCAAGGCCTCGGGGTTGGTAATGTGGGCACCGCCCACTTTTGAAAGTTTGAGGTCCTCTTCCATCACCGGGTTGTTACCGCCCTCCTTGAAGACGGCAACAGTGTACCCGGTAATGGGCTGGGCCAGTGGGGTTTTACCGCTCATCGTGTTTTCTCAGGTGTCTGTAGTTCAGGGTAAACGTAGCCCCGCCCGGGTTATGCACCCTAACTAACAGCTTGATGCGTGGGTCGTCGTCGGGTTCAATTTTGAGGATTTCACCGCCAACGATACGAAGGTAAGGGACATCAACGATGCCCCCCACCTTAAGCTTCTTTGCGTCGCGTAGGTTCATTCGCAGACCGTTTCGTAGATGGCGACTTCTCTCATTTCAGTGCCAACCTTGATGCGGGTGCATTTGGTCGACGAGAAGTAGAGCCACCACTTGCATTTATGTTGGGGATGCTCCCAATTGCATGCAAAACTGGACTCCAGTTTGGGTCCGGGTCGTTCGCTAGGTTCGTACCCCAGCTTACGGAAGGCGTGAAAGCATGCGGCTAGCACGTGCTTATCGCCTGTGACGTTCAGATCGATACAACCATCCGTGACTCTGGCTGATTGTGTGTCGATCTTTACGAAGGCTACTGCAACACGCTCAATTTCCTGTTTGTGCGTGTGGTAATAACTAGCGACACGTGTAACTGCCTCGCTGGAGCTTACCAACTCCTCCTTCATTTGCTGTAACATAGTTACTACTCCTGTGTTAACTTACTTGCGCACGATTGTGCGATGATACGACGGTTTACCGTCATGTGAAATATGCAGATTCAGCCACGTGGTATCCGGATTATAGGTCTGCAGCATGAACTTCACGTTGCGCCCTATCTCCGCCCACCTTTCGTCGAAATCTCCACTTCCGTGAATTTCGTCCCCGTCTGTGGGGTCTGTTACCCAAACTTCCATTGCGTTTCCTCTGGCCCGATCGGGACCCCCCAGTATACCACACTCGGGGGTCCTTGTCAAGTATCTGTTTATTAGCTAAACCACGCTACCAGTTCAGCCCGTGTTGGCTCCCCTGCCCAGCATTCCTGCTCGTCTTCGTCCCCGATGTAATGGCAATAGTAGCCCACGGTTTCATCGGTTAGGGCCGGGATTCCGACCAAGACGCAATCCGCCCAGTCCTTGATTTTGTAAGTTTCGCACATGTCTCGTGCGTTGTGGTAAGCGATGTACCAACGTGCTTCTGCTACGTGGTTGCGCTCTCTGAACCCTTTGCCGTCCCGGTTCATAAAGTGAATGTGGCTCGTACACTGTTCAATGTGCTTTGCAAACCGCTCAGTGTTAGGGCCAATGTCTGGCTTGCTCATTGTGCCTCCTTACCAATCCGGGTTAAACCGGTGTTGGTGCATGTCTTCCGGGTGCTCGATTCGCTTGGGTTCGCCAAGCCAAGACTCCGGTGTTTCAAGGTGCGGCTCCATTTCTGTTACCACGATCGGGTGGTTCGGATTGACAGCCCCCCGCTCCATTTCGGTCACAACCCGTGCCGCCACTTCTCTGTTCAAAGTGGCGAACTCGGGCTTGCCGTTGACCATGATTATGATCAAATTAGGCATTTTCAGCCTCCTCTATTGCGTCTTCCATGCTGACCAGCATCGCGTTTGCGAGGTTGTCAATGAACACACCCCCGTCGTAACGCTTGATTATCAGCTCCTCTTCGTAAACCACTGCGTCGCTGTTGAGTTCAACAACTCGCAGGTTGTACTTTGGTACTGCTTTCGTTATTGCCACTGTATTCTCCTGTTGGTGTGGACTAAAAAGCCCCCCGCCCTATTCTGCATAATAGCGGGAGAGGGACTTTGTGGTTCACACTTTCCGATAGACGTTTAGGCCGATGGTTGCATCGGACCCGGGGATTTTTGCGTTGCCCCGGCTGGTAGCGATGATTCGGGTCTTGCCTGACTTCGATAACCCGAGGTCCTGTTTGAGGTTGACTACGATTGTAAGCGTGTCGCCCTCCACTGTCATTTCCATGTTGTCCATTTCTGGCTCCTTGTCTCGTCCCGGGCGGGATTGTCCCGTCCTTCTGCGGAATGCACACGGCACCCCGGTCCGACCCCCATTGTAGCACACGGGGCGCGTCCTGTCAAGTATCTGTTTATCATCGAAATGGGTCTGTTGAGGAAGGACATGTCCCGGTGGATGCAGGGTTTCAGGCCGCGTCGTGTCACCATGTCCTCCATGTCCTTCTTTTCTAAAAGTGATAGAGAAGAGAGGAGAGGGGGGTATACCCGGGGGGAGTATTTCGAATAGGGGGGGACTCCCCGGTGGCTCCCTTCCAGATGTCGTGTCCCGGGAGGACGAGGAGGACGACCAAGTGATTCGCTTGGGTGGTTCTGGACCCCGCG
>Ga0255047_10001137_pt1 | contig 20094 bp, 42 predicted proteins | sample JV7_2_1_MG_FD_183640 | JGI IMG/M metagenome (GOLD analysis project Ga0255047, IMG submission 183640) | Seawater microbial communities from Jervis Inlet, British Columbia, Canada - JV7_2_1 | ecosystem: Environmental > Aquatic > Marine > Inlet | place: Canada: British Columbia | collected 2016-10-06 | reverse complement strand
TGGTACACCATTAAGAGGAAACTACGCAGGTATAGGTTATACTTGGGATGAAGATAATAATTTATTCTATGGTAAAAAACCTTATGCAAGTTGGGTTCTTGATGTTCCTACAGCTTCTTGGAAATCCCCAAAAGGAGATGCTCCAGCTTTAACGGCTGCACAAGAATCTCAAAATACCGCTGGTACTCATAGACATCGTTACGAATGGAATGAAAGCAGTACCGACTGGGAATTAAAATCAGATTTATAATCAAACTGTATGGGTGGCGGAATACAAAAAAACAAACTTTCAGAAATAGCAATATATTATGGTGATGTTTCAATGCCGAAAGGTTTTGAAATAAATTGTAATAAACTTCAAGAAGATATTCTAAAATCACAAATCAATAATAAAAAATTTCCCTATTCAAGGGAATGGGATAAACTTAATACCTATTTAAGAGAACATATTAATTTGGAATTTGGTTTCCAATTAGTAAATAAAGAAACATGGGGAAATGTTTATAAACCCAAAGAAATTTCTATTCCTTTATTAAATATAGATCCTGTAGATTTAAGAAATTCTCCTGATTACACTTTGTTATATGGTGTTAATGTTAAAGATTGTAGTGTTAGAATCCATTATGACGACAATAGAAGAGCAGGAAGAAGTTGGGATATGCCTTTAAAAAATAATCAATTTATTATGTTCCCATCAACTAATATGTATTACATCACCAACAATCAAAAAGATTCCCTTAACTTTATTTTAACTATTACTAATGAATTTATCTAATTACTTTTGGTATTTTAAATCTGCATTAACGCCTAGATTCTGTGATGAAGTTATTAAATACGCATTACAACAACAAGACAGTATTGCTAGAACTGGGGGTTTTGACAAAAAAGAATTATCAAAAGAAGATATTAAAAATATTCAAAGAAAAAGAAAATCAGATTTAGTATGGTTCAACGATACTTGGATTTATAAAGAAATACACCCCTTTGTCCATGAAGCCAACAAAAGAGCTGGTTGGAATTTTGAATGGGATAGATCGGAGTCTTGTCAATTTACAAAATATAAACAAGGTCAATATTACGATTGGCATTGTGATAGTTGGGATAAAGCATATAAAAGAAAAAATAAAAATGATCCTGATAATGGTAAGATAAGAAAGCTATCTATGACTTGTCAATTAACCGATGGTTCAGAATATAAAGGTGGGGAACTAGAATTTGATTTTAGAAACTATGAGCCTCATCAAAGAGAGGAAGATAAACATTTAAGAAAAGCAACAGAGATATTACCTAAAGGAAGTATTGTAGTGTTTCCTAGTTTTCTTTGGCATAGAGTTAAACCGATAACTTCAGGAACTAGATATTCACTTGTCTTATGGCATTTAGGATATCCATTTAAATAATGTATATAAATAATTATTTTTCAACACCAGTTTGGACAGAAGAAAAACCAGAGTTTGTTAAATCATTAAACAAAGCTAGTGATAAATATATTAAGGCAGCTAAAAAAATGCCTGATTCTAAAAAATATCTAAAAGACTTTGGAGATTTTGGTAGGTCATGGCACTCAACTCCATTAACACAAGATAATGATTTTATAGATTTAAGAAACTATATAGGTCAAAAGTCTTGGGAATTTTTAGATCACAGTGGTTTTGATATGCCACAATATCAAACTATGTTTTCTGAAATGTGGGTACAAGAATTTTCTAAAAAAGGCGGAGGTCATCATTCAGCACATATTCATTGGAATCAGCATGTATCAGGATTCTATTTTTTAAAATGTTCAGATAAAACTTCTTATCCTATTTTCCATGAACCTAGAACAGGAGCAAGAGCTACTAAATTAAAAATGAAAAACCAAAAAGGTATATGGCCTGGAACAGAGCTAGTTAATTTTAGACCAAAGCCTGGAACTTTAATTATTTTTCCAGGATATTTAGAACATGAATACGCAGTAGATCATGGTAAAGCACCCTTTAGATTTATCCATTGGAATATAACCGCTATCCCTAAAGAGATGGCAAAAAATGTTTAAGAAAAATAAATATGTAGTTATTAAACAAGCCATTTCAAAAGACATGGCTACTTTTATTTACAATTATTTTTTAATGAAAAAACAAGTTTATGATACTTGTATTCAAAGAAGATATATTTCCCCTTATGAAGTTATACTTGGATATTATGAGGGAGCAAATGAACAAATACCACATACTTATTCTTGCTATTCAGATATAGTTATGGAAACTTTATTATTAAAATGCCAACCGATTATGGAAAAGACCACAGGTTTAAAACTTCAACCAGCTTATACCTATGCCAGACTTTATAAAAAGGGAGATATTTTAAAAAGACATAAAGATAGGTTTAGTTGTGAAATATCTACAACAATGAATTTAGGTGGAGATAAATGGGATTTATACCTTGAACCATCAGGACAAGAGGGAAAGAAAGGTATTAAAGTAAATTTAGAACCAGGAGATATGTTGGTTTATAGTGGTTGTGAATTGGAACATTGGAGAGAAAAGTTTAAAGGTAAATCTTGCGGACAAGTATTTTTACATTATAACAATAAAAAAACTAAAGGTTCAGGACAAAACCTTTTTGATAAACGACCTCATTTAGGACTACCAAGTTGGTTTAAAAGTTGATATATTATTTGATGGGGGTAGATAGCCACCTATCTATCCCCTTCTAATAATATGGAACAAAGAATTGAATCGCTTAAAAGACAATATGAATCTAAAGTCCTAGAAGCTGATGAAAATATAAAATTATTATTAAAGAACCCTATGGCTATTGTGGACCATAGTGATATAAATAAAGAAATTGATAAATGGCTAGAAGCAAAAGATAGCAATTATGGAAAACTACAACATTTATTAAGTTATCTTCCTAAAAAAGAAAAAGATGGCAAACACTTATAAATTTAAAGGGACACCCCTTGCAACAGTATCTCAAACTGCTATTTTAACAGCAGGAGCAACAGAAACTATAATTATTAAATCTATTAGAATTAGTAATAATACAGCTAATACACCTACAGTTACATTGGATATGACCGATACCTCAGCTAGTGCCACTTATAAAATAATCAATACTTATTCTTTAAGTGCCAATACAGCTGAAGAATTACTAACAGAACCCTTGGTAATGGAGCAAACTGATATTCTAAAAGCAACTATGAGTTCAACGGATGCTGTAGATATAACGGTTAGTTATCTAGTAATTACATAGTTGTATTAACTTCAAAAGTAGTATATTTATGGAGTTAGTTAGAATACCCACAGAAGAACTTGATAAGGTATGGGGTTTAATTGAAAAAGATATTAGAAAAGCCCTACTTTTTTCAGGTCAACTTTCAGATTCACAATTTGTTTTAAAGACCGCTAAAGAGGGTAAGTTTCAAGTTTGGATTCTTTGGGATAAAGAACAAAAAACAAATGTAGAAAAATATTTTGGTGTCGTTATTACTGAGATAGTAGAAAAACCGCTAGGAAAAGTCTGCCACATCTATATGATGACTGGTAGACAGAGACACAAATGGCAATATTTAATTAAAGATATTGAAACATTTGCACAAAAAGAAAAATGTTCAATGATGGAATTAATCGCAAGACCAGGATGGCAAAAAATTTTAAATCAATTCGGCTACAAAAGAACCCATGTGGTTTTAGAAAAGCAAATCAAACAGGAGAAAAAAGATAAATGAGTTTTATGGGAGGATCATCAGGAGGTGGTGGTGGACAAACGCAGGTTGTTAATAGAGACCCTTGGAGTCCAGCTCAACCAGCCTTACAACAAATTATATCAGAAGCAGGAAAAGTTTATGGAAGTGGTGTGGGCCAATATGTTGCACCAACGACTCAAACTTTAACAGGTTTATCTCAACAAGAAACAGATGCAGGAGCAGCTAGATCACAACTTCAATCTACATTAGCTGGTGGTTATACCAATCCTTATCTTAATCCTTTAATTCAACAAGCAGCAGGAGACGCTTATACTAATGTTGCACAACAATTTTCTGGAGCTGGAAGAACACCAGGTTCACCTGTCTCACAACAAATGGTAGCCAATCAAACAGCTTTAGCAGCTTTGCCCTACGCCTTTCAAAATGTAAATACCGAAAGAGCTAGACAATTACAAGTTGCACAACAAGCTCCAACTTTATTACAAACAGGACAAGGAATAGAGTCTTTAACTAGACAAGCTCAAATGGCTCCTTTTCAAAATTTACAAGCGTATGGATCAATTGTAAGTCCTATTGGTGGTGGGTTTCCTACTCAACAACAACAAACTAATTATCAAACCAACCCTTTAACAACAGGTATGGGTGGAGCATTATTAGGTTATGGTTTAGGTGGAGGAAAAGGAGCTTTAATGGGTGGTTTAGGAGGAGTATTAGGAGGATTATTATTATAATGGAAAAAATTAAACAAGTATGGGCGTTAGCACAAGCTCATCCTAAAATTGCTACTGCTGTAGTGGTTGTAGTGATTGCTATTTATTTTTTAATAAATTAGGAATTTTTAAAAATGAAAAAGATAAGTAAATTATATTACGATTTAGAAGTTAGAGTAAAAACTCATCCAATGAAATATTTGGTGGGCTTATTAATTTTAGTCATTATCGCAATAGCAATTTAAGGAGAATAATGCCACCACCACATGGAACAGCAGCAGAGGCAGCAGCATATTCAGGAGGAAATTCTGGTAGAGATACAGGATCAGATTATGGACAATTTGATAGAGCAGTTCAACAAACTCAAAATAATCCAACACAATCTAGTGGTGGAGACGGTTTAATTGATCCAGGTTTTCATCCTGAATTAGCCGCTATTCAAGATCAACAATTAAAAGATTCTTTAGCTACTTTAGATGATGCTTATGGTATAGGGGAAATTACAGAGACCACCTATAATGAAGACGGAACATTTTCTTATGAACAAACAGAAGGTATTATTCAATCATCAAAATATCAAACAGCTAATTTAAAAGCCTATTTAGATTCTGATATTCCAACAGATAAAGAAAAGTTGGCTGCTTTAAATAGATTATCTACTATTGCTAATTCAGATTTAGTGGGATCAAAATTAAAAGGGGTAGATGAGGAAACTGGAGATTTTGTTTTAGATAATTTAGATCAGGCTTTTGCTAATCTTGCAAATGATCCAGAATATTCATATTACACAGATAGAATTAATAAAGTTCCAGATCAAACTTTTTTACAAGATTTAAAAGACAACCCTATAAAAACAGTTGTTACATCTGGTGGTTTAATGCCAACGCTAATTAAGTCAGGTATTGACCAATATCAAAATAATAAAGCATTGGAACTTTTAGGTTATACAGGAGAGGTTATTAAAGAAGGTAGTTTAGGTGGAGGTGATGGTGGATTACTAAGTAGTGAAGATTATTTATTAGGAAATGTAGAAACAGGAGCTGATGTGAATGAGGCTATTACTAGACTTCCAGGTTTAATCGGAGGAAACGAATTACCCCCTTCAGTCTTTGATACTTTTTTTAGCGACATTTCAAAAGCAAGTGATAATATTATGAGTCAATACAATTTAGCAAAAGCAAAAACAAACAATTTTATAACGACACCAATAACAAACGCTTCTTATGGAATTTTTAAAGAAGCTGAATTAAAAGGATTAATCTAATGGCTTGGGAATGGCTTGAAAAATATTTAAAAGGAGGCATGGCAACTCAAGGTGTACCAGATGCTGTAGGTGGAGAAGTTCCTACATCAGGTTTATTTGGCTCTGGAGGTGAATATGGTCAAGGCGGATTATTTACAACCTTTAATCAACCCAACGATCCAAGTAAAGGAATGTTAGATTTATTTTCTAATCTTCCTGTGGTTGCTGGTATGGAGGTTATACAAAGCGGAACAAAAGGCAAGCCTATTAACGAAGCCTTATTACCTGCTTTTAAATCATCATTAGTTACAACATCAGCCGTTGATAAAGTTAAAGCTGCTAAACGAAAACAAAAATTTATTAAAGATTATAAAGATAAAGTTCCTAAAGAAGATATGGAATTATTTTTAGCTTTTCCTGAAAAATATGTAACAGCTATGCTTTCAGAAAAAATGAGAAAAACAACATTGGGAGACAGAGCTACCGAAATTTTTGATAAGATTGCTGCCCTGCCTCCTGATAAACAACTTGCAGCTATTAAGGCTTTACCAAAAATACAACAAGACCTTTACAAAAAATATATTAGACAACAATTTAATCTGGTTGAAGAATTGCTTACAGGAGATTTAAAATCAGGTGATGGAGGAATAAAAAGCACTTGGAAAATTGGAGATGTTATTGAAAGAAAAGATGGATCAAAAGCTAAAGTAATTAAAGTTGATGAAAATGGTAAAATTCTTGAAGTAGAAATTATAAAATAAGGAGCAAACTAGAATGGCCAATATATCGCTTCAAGAATTTTTAGGAGAAAGTTCCATTATTTCTACTATTTCAACAAAAGATAAAGATAAAGAAGAAGAAGAAAAAAAGAAAAAAGCTGAACTTGAAAAATTATTAAAAGAAGAATCTAAAGAAGAAGATTTTGTTTCTGCTGAAAGTTTGGGAATAGAAATATCGCCTTTAGCAACACTTTCTCAAAAAAAAAATATTATTAGTCAGCTCACTGAAGATAAAGAAAAAATCAAAGAAAAAAAATCCATTAGTTTTGAAGAATTTTTAGGAGATTCTGTTGTTATAGGATCGGAAACCGTAGATGTTATGAAGGGGTCTGTTCTGGATGGACCTAGAAAAATAGACACCGAAGAAATTATAGATCAACATGGTTATTATAGCTGGGAAAATTTTAAAGAAAATCTTTTAAGAAGAACTTTTCTAGCTGCTGCAAAAGATACAGGTCAAGCCACTGTTGATACTATTAATTGGGCTGCTAAAAAACTTCCTAACATTGATAAAAATATTATTAATAAGCAATTTGAAAAAATTGAAGAACCAGATTATTTTGGTGGAAGTTTAAGTAGAGACCTTTTGGGTTTTGCTACTTCTTTATTTGGTGTTTCTAAAGTTGGAACCGCAGCCAATTTAATAACTAAAATTCCTAAAGCCACAACTGCAACAGGACACCTAGTTAGAGCTGCTGTTAAAGGTGAAATTGCAGCCCAGTTCACTTGGTCTCCTTATGAAAGTCGGATTACTAATCTCATTCAAGCCTATCCTTATTTAGCTAATCCTATCAGTGAATATTTAGCAGCTAATACCGAAGATTCTGAAAACGAAGCTAGATTCAAGATGGCACTTGAAGGTAGTATTTTTGCCGTAGGGATTGATAAGTTATTGCGTCTTTTAAAACCTGCAAAAGCAGCAGGAGTTAAAACTAACAAACTTAAAAATACCGACAAACCTATTAAAAAATTTAATGAAAAAATTCAAAGGGAAGCTGAACTTATTGAAGATGCTACAGGCGTTAAACCTAAATCGTTAGATGATATTGATGTAAGTGCTAACAACGAATTAACAGTTAAGCGTCTCAATCCTGATGTTAGTAAAAAAATTGAAAAGTTTTGGGGTGATCTTGTTGAGCAGGGCTTGGTAGCTAGAAATCCATTAGTTAGAATTGGTGTGCAAATTTTTGATACCATGAGAAATCCTAGAATAATAAAAATAATTAAAGATAAAAAACTTTTAGAAAAATATAATATTTCCATAGATGATCTTATGGATTTATATAGCAGAACCAAAAGAGCATCAGCTCAAGAACTTAATCAACTAAGTCAATGGGCTAAAGCCACAGGCAAATTTATGGATGATGCCAAACTAACTAAAAAAGAAAAGGCGGCATTAGAGGCACAAGGTGTAGATGTAGAATTATTGTTAGATGATACCCTTAAACAATTAGACAATATAAGAAGGGGAATGATGGTTGGTAGATGGGCTACGGCTGCTAGAAACTTTCTATCCCAGATGGGAAGACAGGGAATTAATGTTCTTAACGATGCAGTTCAATGGGGTGCTGAACAGCTTTGGAAAGCAGCTACCCTAGGAAAAGGAACGATCAAAAAACCTGCCGATCCCCTTAGAACCTTTCAAGGTTTTGTAGATATTTTTAGACAAATTAGACCAAAAAATTTTAGTAAAATTAAAGCAGATGTTAATAAGATTCTTTCTTATTATCCAAATCTAAAAGACCGTTTATTTTTAAGATATAGTTCAGATGTTATTGCCTTTAGTGGAAAAAAATATTCTCCACTTGGACTTGGAATGAGGGGTGTAGATATGTTTAATATTTTTAATAGGTTACAGGAATTTGTAACTAGAAGGGCAGTCTTTCAAAACGCATTAGATGCTATCATTAGAAGACAACCAGATATCTATGGTAAAGGAATGACCTTAGCAAAAATGGTGGCAGATAAAAATTTAATTATAAGAATAAAACCTAAAGATATTGCTGCTGCCATAGATATTGCATTGGAAGCAACTTATGCGGCTTCACCTAAAGGTGAAATAGGAAAGGCATTTGTAAGTTTTATTAATAAAATGCCTTTTACTTTTTCTTTATTAGTTCCTTTTCCCAGATTCTTAGTGAACTCATTAAAATTTTTATTTGAGTATAGTCCATTAGCGACAGCAAGAGGTGTTGCTGGTGCGGTATTAGATATACCTGCTACCATGCTAACCTTTTCAACAAAAGGAAGATGGACAAAAGGTTTTCTTCAAAGATTAGCAAAAGGCGATATGAGTGGTATGAGCAAAGCTATGGTTGGGTGGGGAATTTTTGCAACCGCTTATCAAATAAGAGGTTCTAAATTAGCTGGAGAAAAATGGAATGAACTTGTGGTGGGAGATAGAATAATAGATACCTTGCCTTATAACCCTCTAGCAGCCTATTTATATGTTGCCGATTTAGTTCATCGCTATCAAAACGGAGTTCCAGTTTTTCCTGCAAATCCAACTAAAGAACTTTTAAAAGTTTTTGCAGGAACAAGAGGAGGTACAGGATTATATTTTGTAGATCAAATAATTAATTTAATTACTGACCCTATGACTACTAAAAAATGGAATAGGGTTTTTGATGCAGTAGGTAAAATTGCCAATCAATATATGACTCCATTTAAAACTTATATTAATTTATGGGAAGGAGGAAAAAGTTTTTTTGAAGGTGATGCAACTAAAGCAGTTAAAGATACTAGAACCTCACCATTAGACACAAGTCTAGGATTAGCTATTGAAAAAAATTTCAAAAGCATATTTAATAAAGATGAGCTTCCAGATTATACTTCTATTACCCATGCTGTTTTTGATGATGAAACAAAAAAATGGGTGGCTAGACCTTTAAGAAACGAAAAACCCCTTTTAACAGAATTTACAGGATTAACTATTAAGCAGCCTAAAAATCCTGCCGAAAAAGAATTGGATCGTTTAAATTTCCAGTATAGGGAAATTTTTCAAACAACAGGAATCCCTTTCTTGGATAGAATGTATAAAGATATTCTTGCTCCACAAATTCATTTTGGTTTATCTACAATAGTTACAAATGAAAAATATTTAACTTTAACTCCTAATGTTCAAATACTAATTATTAAAGAATTTTTAAAAGAAGCAAAGAAAAATACCATGACAGCACTACAATCTAATCCAGAATTAATTCCTTATTTAATGGAATATAAAATTAATAATCTTCCTAAGTCTCAAAGAAAAGTCTTAGATGAAGTTTTGGGAAAAGATTATATAGATACTTTAATTAAAGAATTTCAAAGTAAAAATAAATAATGATACATCTTGTGTTTTAGTTGTATTATACAACTACATCTTGTATGTATAATTATGGCGAAACTTAGCAAGAGTGTAAAGGGTACTATTTCTGAGCTAAAAGCCATCACAAAATTAACACAAAACGGCCACTGGGTTGCCAAATCTTTAGACCCCCAATGTCCTTTTGATATTGTAGCAGTTTCAAAATATGGTAAAATAAAACTGATTGATGTAAAAACAATTTCCTATCGCAAATCAAGGCACTGGAAAATACATCGTATTCCAACTAAAAAACAAAAGGCATTAAAAGTAGAACTAATGATGATTGATAATGAAATTCAAGACGCTAAAACTTTTAAGAATAAGAAAAATTGCAAGGATAAAAAGGGAGAAATCTGAAAGATGGGTAAGATATATAACTGTTATTTTATTTCTAGTTTTATTATTACTCCCTCTTAATGAATAAAAAAATTAATTATGCCAAGACCAGTAAAAAAATTTATAGTAAAATTAAGAATGTGGTATGCCAACTTTAGAGGACATCATGGTAAGCGTTGGGATTATGAACCATCAGATAATTATATGGGAAGAAAAAGAAAATGAGAGTATCAGATAATACAGCAATTTCTATGCCTATGCGTAACCTACTGTCAATTTTGGCAGCAGTTGGTATTGGGGTATGGGCTTATTTTGGTGTTATTGAAAGACTAAATACATTAGAAACTGACAACACATTAATTAAAAAAGATTTAGACCAAGCAGTTGAATTTTCAATCAAATGGCCTAGAGGAGAATTAGGTTTACTTCCAGCAGATTCAGAGCAATTTCTTTTAATAGAAAGTTTATTAACTGATGTAGAATATATTCAATTAGAAATTAAAGAATCAAGACACAACGCAGTTAATATTATAAGAATACAAAAAGATGTAGAAAAAATATTAAATGATATTGAAAAATTAAAAGATAAAGTGAGGCAAAATGGAAACCATAATTAGTGGAGTAATAGTTTTATGTATGTTTTATCAAGGTGGAATTATTGAGCATACTTATATTCAAGATCAAAAGATGAGTTCATGTCTTAAAGCAAAGCGCCAAGTTGAGAGATCGGTAAATCCTCAAAATGTAAGAATGGCTTGTGGAGAAGTTACAGCCATCATAGAGAAAGACGAATACAGCGATAAAATGAGAGTAGTTAAAATCATTAAAGATAAATACGATTCAACAGGATATACAAAATAATGACTGAAAGATTTTGTAAAAAATGTAATCATTTATGCCATTGTATTGAAGCAGACCATGAAGGTTGTAAATGCGATGGTTGTATTTGTGGACAAAAAGAAGAAGATAAAAGCTATGAAACTAACGGAGGATTGGTTATAGACGACACTAATGAGTGTGAATCTTGCCAATAAAAAGGTATAATATATTATGACATTACCAGATTTAAGTGATAAAATTGTATTGCTTTGGGAACAAAGAAGTTTTAGAACTAAAGCAATTATAGTAATTACTATAGGTTTTATTCTATACATACTTTAATAGAGGAGAAACTATGAAAAAAATACTATTACTAATAGTATTCTTAATTATATCAGGATGTTCTATAGGACATAAATGTACCTATACCCAAGAGGGTACTAAAATTTCAAGTTGGGTTTGGTTTACAAAAGATATTCCAGCCGATTTACACAAAAATAATTGCAATTAATTTTAACAAGAAGGAGTTTGCTATGAAATGGTTTAAAAAACTATTTAAGAAAATTACTGACTGGCTATGCAAAGGTTTGGATAAATAACTTATGTGGTTTAGTGCAATCAAATTAGCTTTAAATGCAGGTACGCATATTTATAAAAAGCGTAAAGAAACTCAAATGGCTATGGCAGATGCTCAACACATGGCAGCTACCAAAATGGCTAAAGGCGAAACAGAATATCAAGGCAAACTATTAGAGGCTAGACAGAACGACTATAAGGATGAGGTAGTTTTGGCGATCCTCACATTGCCTATAATAATTTTGGCATGGGGAGTCTGGTCAGACGATCCTGAAGCTATGGAAAAGATAAAAATGTTTTTTGAACATTTTGCAGCACTTCCGACCTGGTTTACAAATTTATGGATTCTAGTTTGTGCAAGTATTTTTGGCATTAAAGGAACTCAGATTTTTCGTAATAATAAAAAATAGATGTCAGATAACTTAGATTTGGTAAATGAGTATAAGGATCAAATCCGAATACTTAAACAGGAAGTAGCTGAACTGCAAGACGCAGGTAAGTCTAAAGACGCAGCTAACAAAAGGTGCTTACAAAAACTAGAGTATTGCCAAAAGGATTTAGAACAAACTACAGAAAAAGTTAAGGAGCTTGAAGAAAAAATAAAAAAAAGTAAAGGTGGATAACAATGAATAATGAAAATAATTTTAGTTTTAATTATATGCTCCGCAGTAAATGGGGAGTGCGATAGAGGATGGGAAAAACAAAATATAAATTTTTCAGATTGGGATTCTTGCATGAGGCAGGGATATGTTGAATCTTTAGGAGTTATGGATTTAATGGGAGCTGATTATGTTAATGAAAATAAAACTTATATTAAATTCTTTTGCAAAAAAATTAAAAAAGAAGAAGTAGATTTATAATTATGAAACTCAGTCAAAACTTTACATTAAAAGAAATGACGCAAAGCCAAACGGCATTAAGAAATCATATAGATAATTCTCCAAACGATTTACAAATTCAAAACATAGAAGAACTTGTTAAAAATATTCTTCAACCTTTAAGGGACTACTACGAAGCTCCTCTTAAAATAACTTCTTGCTATCGTTCTCCAAAATTATGTGAGAAACTAGGATCTAGTTCTAATTCTCAGCATTGTGCTAACAACGGTGCAGCTTGTGATTTTGAAATTCCAGGTTATGATAACAAACAAGTGGCCTCACACATTAAAAACAATTTTGACTTTGACCAACTGATACTTGAATATTATGATGAAAGTGATATTAATTCAGGTTGGATTCATTGTTCATTTTTATCTGGTAAGAATAGGAAAGAGTCCTTAATAAAAGATAACGAAGGTTATCATCAATGGAAGTAACATGGCAAAAAAAAAGAAAAAAAACAAAAGCAAAAAAAAGAAGAATAAAAAAGGTAAAAAGAAAAGATAATTCTTTTTAATGCTTAAAAAAAAGAAGACCAAGAAAACTTGGAGCAGAAAAATTCATGCAACTTATGATGTTGGTGATTGCAAATATTGTGCCAAGCACATTAATTCAGATATGTCGTTTGTAGTATTTGCCACTAAAGAACCAGCTCATTTTTCTTGTTATAAAACGCAAACAGAAAAGGAACAAAATGCCAAAAGTCGGTAGAAAACATTTTTCATATTCAGCAGCAGGAAAAAGGGCTGCCAAAAGGTATGCTAAAAAAACAGGAAAAAAAGTTACTCATAAAAAAAAGTACGCCTAATCCTGTCGCTAAAAGCCTGAGAAACCCACAGTATCAATCTCAAATCATACCCTCTAAAAAGATTTATAATCGTAAAAAGATTAATAAAACTACGGATAAGGTGTAATCATTTGATATGATTGGGTATGGTTGGAGGGTTATATTAAGGGTTGTAAAGCTAAAACAATTCTAATATATTAAAATTCTATCAATTACACTTCTCAGGCTAGTCGGTTGACCTATTCTTGGTTCCGACTAGCCCTGCTTACACATAGTTGTATTACTTACTTACCAGTTTTTGTGCTGCTACTACCTGCAGATTCAAATGGTCGGTAATTTCACCATAAGAATTAGGATTAGGATAATGCTTTTCATTCCTGTGTTGATTGTTCACATGAATTTCTGGTTCATTATCTTTGTAAGTTAATTGACTTGTAAAAGTTTCATAATCAAATCCTTCGTAGAAATAGGAAACAGGAACTTTAAAAAACTTAGCTAATTTTCCTAAAACAAAAGAACTCAATCCATTAACACCCTTTTCATACTTTTGAACTTGTTGAAATGTTTTATTTAAGGCATTTCCAATATGAGTTTGAGTGAGTTTGAGTTGTATTCTTTTATTTCTTAACTTCTTCCCTACATGACTATCAAATGATAACTTTTCTTTTGTATCAAGTGGCATAAAGACAATACTCCTTTCTAGTTGTTCACAACCATTTACATTTTATCCACACAACTTATAAATAAATTATGTCGTAATTATGTCTTGCTTTGCCTTTTCCAGTTGAAGATCATCTTGCTTTTTTAAAATAGCATCCTGCTTTTTAAAAACCCAGCTTTTGTATTTATACATTAGCCTAGTTTCATTTTGTACTTGATCCTCCAACTCCCTTATCTTTTTTGGATCGTAGTCCATCTACCTTATCCTCCTTTAACAACTTAACTGTGGAAAATACTGTTCTCTGACCACTAATTTCTTTCACCCTTGATTTATCAGAGGCTTCAAGTTGATTGGCAGCTTCTTCTACATTATCAAAGTCTTGCTCCATGACTGCCGTCAACTCTATGTTCCACACTTTAGTACACTTCTGCATAATTACAACTCATAGTAATTATTGACCTTCAACTTACCTTCTTTAGCTAAATTATTCAAGCTATATTTCCTCATAAAATAGTTATGAGATTGTACCAGTCCAAGTTGTTCAGCCTGTTTTAAAAGTACCCCAATTCTTTGTTTGGAAACATTTAAAGATTTTCCTATTTCATTTAACTTGGGGTATGCCTCATGTTCTTTATGGTATTTGGACATAAAGGTAAGTATCTTCTTAATTTGAGGGCTATAAAAAACCCTGCCATTACTTGTCATTTTGATCCTCCTGATCTTGAACTTTCATCATTTCTTTTAATAAAGAATTGTAACCCTCAATATCTAAGTGAGTATCTGTTTTATAAAGATTCTTTTTTGTGCCATCATTAATCGTTCTAGTTAATTTAAGCACAATCATAAGTTGAGGAATTAAAGTAACAGGAACAGTAAGCTCCCTTTTATTAATAACTTCTAAAACCCCTTGAATAAATTTAGCAACCACATAACAGTTGTTAGGAAAGTGTCCGTAGTCATCTTCCTTTTTATCCAAAAGTTTTTTAATTATTTTTTCTTTAGAATTTGGATTAATGTATTTTATATTATCATTACTCATTTTTTTGCCTTTCTTCCTGCTACAATAGACCAATAAATATGACTTAAATGAGGATTGTCTCTCCAATGTATGTGATAAAAATAGTTTTTAATCATATCTAATATTCTTTTGTCGGTATATTTTTGTGGCTTAGTTATGTTTCTTATATCTCCACTCATTTCTTTTTTTCCTTTCTTATTTCTTTTATTTCTTTTGCATGAATTAGATTATCGTATTGATGATCTTCTTTTTCTAAACTTAAATTTTTTTTAAGTTTAAAATTTTCTTCTTCCAATTCAGAAATTCTAAAACTTAACCTTTTATTTTTATCCATTAATACTTCATATCTTTTTTTTAAATCAATCATGTGATCTATCCTCCATTTCCATCATTATAATTTATATAATATTTTCCATCTCCTGATACACAGTAATGAAGAAATACTATTTGATCTTTGTAGTATCTATGAATCCACACCTCACCACTGCCAGGATAGTAGTTTGGATTTTCAATAAACTTTGTATGCTCATCAATTTTATCTGAACACCATTCTCCTATTTCTAAAGTGATAGGAACTTTAGCAACATCTCCATTTAGTAAGTGCATTACCATAATTATAACTTTCATTTTAAAAAGGTGGTGGTTTTACACCACCCCATTAAAGAAGTTAAACCTGTTTAGGTTTGCGTTCTACCAGTTTATGTACGATACGACCATCTTCCTTTGTGTTAATCCACTCTGTAAGATTAATAGTATCTCCAGCTTTCATATCTTTGCTTACTTTATATGAACCCCAAAATTTTTCTGGGTTTTCTTGATCTCTATTCAAGTAGCCTTCTCCTGCTTTTAATTCAAAAGCCATCTTAGTTCCTCCTTAGGTTAAGTATTTGTGTACGAATTGTGAGATTCATTTTATTTAGTGTTTTAAATTCATTAGTCTTGGTAAATGAATCCCAGAACCCAGCCTTATGAATTAGTGTCTTGAGTTTTTCCACCTTAAAGCCCAAGTTTTTAAATTCCTTTTTATCAATTCCATCTTGGATGTCATCCAAACTGGTTTGAATAAAAAGTTTATCTATACTTTCATGTTGTCCATTTGATTTTGGTTTTGGTATTGGTGTTGGTATTGTTTTAGGTATAGAATTATTTTGATTGTTCATTTTCTTTGAAATATTATCTTCATCAGGCATTTCAGAAATAGCATAGACATGACCATGTAATCCCACCAATTTTAAAACACATCTATCAAATGCCCTTTTCTCTGCCATCGCTACTGGGTAAGCATTTTTAGAATTTCTTGGACTACATTCTCCATAAGAAAACTGATCCACTTTTCCTAACCTTGCATGACATTTAACAATGGCTGTGCTTTCATCAGCTTTAATAGTTTCATACTTAATAACTTGAACTCCAGCACTAGCTCCAATTTCTTCGATGTATCGGTGGTACATAATTTGTGTACCATGACAATCCCATAAGGCTTTTTGCTGATCTATATTATATTTAATTAAAATTCTTTGTACTTTTTCATCTATCATATTGTCCCCTCTTTCCCTTCTTTTTTTTCTACTTCTTTTATTATTTCTTTTATTTCTTTTTCCTTTTCCTGATAATAAACTTCCTTAACTTTATCCTTGACCCATTTTTCTAACACTTCATTATTAATAATTCTTTTTATATCTTCGCTGCTAATACCATCTTGAGTTTTATAAACCATCATAGAACCTTTCCATTTTTTGCACATCTTCTTCCTGAATATGAGAAAGAAAAAGATTGTCTTTATATTTTTTAATCTCAGACCAATCCACACCAACCATACAAGCTAACTTTTTTATATCCCCTTGTGCCATCCTCAACATTTCTTGTCGTTGAATATTAATCTGAATAAATTTATTAAAATAATATTTCAATCCTTCTTGTGTTAAGTCTTCACAATTATGTTTATTAAAAAGAGTTGCACCATCTCCATCCACATAAATAAGAGCTGCCTCATAGTCTTTGCCTAAATGATTGGCATACATTGCTACTGCAATTAAATGGGTGAAGTGAGGAGATTTTAATGTGTTGGGTTTTCTACTATTATAAACTTTTTCGCCTTTATGTTTTTTAGCAGTGCTTAAATAAACAGAAGGAAATCTATTTTTATGTTCGGTAAATATTTTAAGAGGCTTGTTACGACAATCAATTGCACCATCATTGGCAATATTTAAAGTTTGACCCATATATTTATTGTCATACCAATTGGAAAAAGAAACTTCTATTTCCCAGTCTTTAATATATTTGCCTGAAATTTCTTTAAGAGTATCAAGATGGCTTGATACCATTTTTTCTATTTTTTTTAAAATAAATGTTCCTTTAATATATTCCTTTTCAGGAAATTTATTATTTTCTAATATATTTTTATAATATTCTTCAACATCAGTAATTTTCATTTTACCTATTAAAATATTTTGAAAAAATCTATGAACGGCTGTACCTGTCATAAAAGAAATAGATGGACTTTCAGGTTTAAAATTTAAGTGAAGGGCTAAAGGATATTTAATGAACCACATCCAATTAGGTAAGCAAGTTTGAGAGGGGGAGGTATTAACCTTTTTAAAATCCCCTTGCATAAAAGCAATGTCAGTAAATCTATCAATCTCACTCATTGACAACATATTTACTATCAATAAGTAGTAAAGTCAATCATTGATTTAATTATTTTTATAGGGTAAAAACCCTTGATGCTCCCACCTTTCATTTACTACAAAAGACAGAAAATCAAGATAAGGTATATGGGTAGAAAAGAAGCCCAAGACCTAGATTGTGTGGGTATGTTCGTACCAACAGATAATGAAATTTTAATTTATAAAAATCAGTCCATGAAAAATGTCCTCATTACTTTCTTACATGAGTTGTATCATCTATTGTGTTCAAAAGATGGCATAAATGTGTCTAAATTTGGTGAAGAAAAAGTTGTAGATAAATTAAGTGAGAGTTTTGTTAGGTTATTAGTTCACAATCCTAAGTTGTTAAATGTTTTTAAAAAATTATTAAAATGAATAAGATTACTTTAAAGTGGGAAGAAATTATAGCTGGTGCAACCAGTGGTTTATTAAGAGAGGTTGAAAGTTTAAGACAAGGAATTGAATGGGGTCATGGTGCTAATTTCAACCAATATGAGAAATGGGGAATGACCATTAGTGGTGCGTTAGCAGAAATGGCATTAGCCAAAATGGGTCAAACATATTTTAGCCACAGTGTCAACAACTTTCATGGTGCAGATTTAATTATTAATGGTAAAAGTTGCCAAGTAAGATCTCAGTTAATGTCAAAAAAAACACACAATTTAATTATAAGACAAAATAAAAAAAAGGATGACTATTATTTTTTAATGTTAGATAATTTTCCAGAATATATTTGTCTTGGTTATGTAGCTCCACACAATATAGAACGAATTGGAACTTGGACTAATTTTAATATTCAATCAAGACCTTTTGTTTGGTCTATCCCTAAAGAAAAATTAACCCCTTTAGAAAAGTTTAAATATGAACGATAAAATTAATATTAAAATGTTCAAGCCTTTTGGCTCAACAATTTCTGAACAAAATTTACCTAATGATTTAATTAAAGATTTTTTGGCTGATCTTAAAATGATTAGAGCTTTACCTGATGAGGAACGACAAGGTTATATGTTTGGTCATAAGTTAGTTGGCAGCGTTGAGTCGGAATATTTAATCACACCAAAAGTTTTATTAAAACATAAACATTCTTTTTTTGATGTTTGTATTTCTGAGTATTGCCAGACCTTATACCCAGACTTTAAAGTTAAGAAAATTTTGATAAATTCTGCATGGTTTGTGGTACAGAAAATAAACCAATTTAATTCCATACATCAACACACCAACCATACTGCTGTTGAACAAAAACACCCCCAGCTTTCTTGTGTTGGCTATTTGCAAATCCCTAAAATGATCCCATTAGAATGTGCAAAGCCTCACCATGATGTAAGTGGAACAATTGAATTTTTTGAAGGATCTGAAAACTATTTTTCTTTTAGTGCATATAAGAAAACAGCAGTTGAAAAAACTTACTTAATTTTTCCAAGTCATTTGGCACATTTTGTCGCACCATTTAATAGTGATGATCCTGATGCTGAACGCATAAGTTTTAGCCTGAACGCCTGTGTGGAATTTACGAAAACCAATGGAAAAGGAAATTAAAATGAAAAAAATTGTAACTTTTTTTAAAGGGGTGTGTATAATTTTTGTGGTTATTATGTGGTTTATATTGCTTCCTTTTATTTTTTTATATGATCGGATATTTGGAGGATGGAAAAAATGATTTGGTTATTATTATTTTGTATGTTGATGGGATATATATTGGCAACATATAAGAAAATTATTATTTATTTTAAAATGTTATGGGAAAAATTAAAGGCTTCTTAAAGGTTGAGCATGAATTATTGGATAATCCAGTTCTTAAACCTTTAGAGAAGCTGATTTATTGCCTGTTGCTACGCCTTAGAGACGCACCTAGAGGTTGTTGTCCTAGTTATGAGTACCTGATGAAGCGTTGCAAGGTAAAGCGAAGGAGAACGCTTCTGAGGGCTTTGGACAGATTAAGTTTATTTGGTTACATTACTTGGAAGCATAGAGGAAACAATTTAACTAATAAATATTTATTTAGAAATGATCCTGATTTTGAACAATCTTATTTAAACAATCTGAAGTTGAGAGCAATCATGAGTAGAAAACAAAAGGAAAAATACCACCAAAGGTTGTTGCAACAAGGAGTTGTATCTAAAAAAGTACAGATAATTAAATAGCTTTCTGATATTTAGGACAGCTTATCTTACCAATTTTCGCCCACATTTTAGGAATATGCTTATTAGTGGGTCTGGCAGTAGGATCTCATCCTGTTAATAACTTGTTTAAGGAGTTAAAAGGGATGCCACAAAAAAGACACCTTGATAGGTACAATAAAGGGTACATAATAAAGATATAATACTAATATATAACTAGATAGAATATGACCAGATATGTTAATCCTAAATATATTTTATATGAATTAAGTAAAATTAGAAAATCTTCTAATTTTAACTATAAAAGAGCTATTGAAAGAAACAAGAAGAAACAGTTAAAGCACCCCCCCTTGATAGACTTGCTAGAATTTATGAACTCAAAGAACTTTAGTGAGGCTGAAAAGGGAAAGGTGGTTGTGGAATATTGGGAAAAGGTCGCTGAAGATCCTAAGTTTGAGAAAGAATTT
>Ga0255047_10001136_pt1 | contig 20104 bp, 20 predicted proteins | sample JV7_2_1_MG_FD_183640 | JGI IMG/M metagenome (GOLD analysis project Ga0255047, IMG submission 183640) | Seawater microbial communities from Jervis Inlet, British Columbia, Canada - JV7_2_1 | ecosystem: Environmental > Aquatic > Marine > Inlet | place: Canada: British Columbia | collected 2016-10-06 | reverse complement strand
CTGGGGCAGTGTCGCCCAGATTAAAGACACTAGTGATACTCCGCGCACTTTAAGGAACGGTCGTCACCACTCCAAGTGGTAGAAGGTGTGGCTATGTGTGCGAGCCTGAGGATGCGGCGTGAGGGGACCCGTGTATCTGGACAGTGGTCATCTCCAGGCGTAGATGGGCGGACAAATCCAAACTTGGAGAAGGTTCTGGATGGTCCTGACATAAACGCTCGATACGAGGAACTGTTCTAGAGTTGGAGCGTCCCGGCTTTAGATGGGCACGAGCAGGTCCTAAAGGTCGAGCGGCACTACCCGGCGTGTACTCGCAGTTTGACCATCCGTCCTAACCAAGGGGGGGAACTTCTCTAAAGAGACCCCTTAAGGGAATCTCCCCCTTTCTACACCGGTAGTCGACCTGAAGTCCACGCTGAGTCACCCGCGATTGCTTCAAGCCCCCCGGCTCAGGGTGGACTTCAGGTCCACGGCCTGTGTCACCGATGACACACTACACCCGGGCCTACTTTTTGGATGTTGTCTTGAGCGAAGCGACGCCAGCAAGCCCCTGCGGATTATGCCGCTCGACGTTCAAGCGTGGTTCAACCGTCCCCGTGATATTGAGCCACTCCGACTATCGCGAGCCTGACCAGCTCCATAAAGTCGTGTGTTCCGTTCGAAACCAACGTAAAGACTGACCCATTCAGGGATACTGTCGCACCGAGACTGGCGTTTGTGACCTTACTTAGGCTGTGAGGGTCGTTGTTTTTCGATAGGTCACAGTTGTTGTGGACAACTGCATTTCGGATACAGACGAACGCGTCAAGTTGGTCCTTTGATGGTCCTTTCAGTCTCTTGCTACTCAGAACGAAGCTGCCGAAGTCGGAATGAGTTTTCCCGGATTGATTCCAAGCGTTTTTGCCATACCGACCTTCCAAAAACGTCAGCGCTCCCGTCACATACACCCCACACAGGTGATGTGCACAAAGCTCGGGGTTCTTGTGCCAATGGGAAGAGCTGTCGCCGCCATTGTTGATAAGAACTCGAAAGGCGTTGTGCATACGCCGTGCATAGAACAAGAATTCATCCCGGCTTGCCATGTCGCTCCTTTCCTATCCCCGGATAGTGACTTTATCACTCAGAAATAACTGACGCGGTGCCTGCGAAAGGTTGCAAGTTCTGACCGACCGTTACGACCCCTCAATCCAGCGTTCCCACTCACCGCAGCCCCGCCTCTTCCTCGGTAAGCGCTTGGTCTGTTGGATTCACTCGTAAATCACTCAACCGCAATGGAGGTAACACGACATGTCATACCTGCGGGAAGTCAGCCGCGTTAACGAAGCGAAGACCTGCACGGTCTCCGGATGTGACCGGCCACGCAAAGGTGCCTACCGATATCACTGTGAACGCCACGCCCGAGCAAGGAATCTGTACGGGTCACCAATCGGTAAGCGGATACGCCGCACCGCCTATGTGACTGAACGCAAGATGGCGACACACTTGGTCGAGACCAACCGCCAGCACCCGGCCATCGCCGAAGCACTGAAGCTCGCGCGAGGTTGGCGAGACGGATTCAAGCACTACGACCTTCCCGTCCGACACCATGAGGCTTGGTCTGTTCTCAGCGACAAACTCGTCGTGAACAACGTAAGTGGCGAGACGCTGTTGATAGAGATGGTCGCCGCGTTTGCGTACATGATGCTGCGACCAAACGAGCACGGCCTCACGAGCCAGGAAGCCAACGAGAAGTTCATGGGGTCGGCTCTACTCAATGTCGTTCCACGCGGCAAGTACCTCACTGAGTCGAACCGACTACGCAGTAAGCGTGTCTCGGGTCGCGTCAGGCAACTCGTCGGTGCGGCGGCACTATCCGAGTTTGGACTCTTTCTCAGCCATGCAACGGCCCAGCTCGAACAGCAGGCGACCGCCAGGACCGACCGACGCATCAACTTCACCAGACCCTTCAGCCAGCCCCAAAAGGAGGCACTTGCGCATGACTGATGAAACGCACATAGGCACACCCACCTTCGACCTCGCCGCTTTCTCTGATCAGAATCGAGATTCCGTCGTCTCCGTGACCATCGCGACAGCTAGAGTCCCCATCAGCCCACCACTCCAAGCGTCTCTTGTTTTTCTCCGAGCTGGCCAGACTAGATAGGTCGAACATGTCCCCCCGGTCCGTGCGGAACATGTTCTCCCGTTGGACGCCGATGTGGCGATATCTTCGATATGTGTCGAGCTTCGGATGGCCGTGCCCACTGCCCGCCGAAAAAATGACCCACTCCGGGTCCACGACTCTTATAAATGGAAGAGAACTCCCATTATCCGCGCCGTGGTGAGGCGCAAACAAAATATCGGCCTTCAAGACGGCCGGGAAATGTGTATCGAGAAGGAACTTCTCCGTTGCGATTACTTCGTTCCAGTCGGCTCCATCCTTTCGTCCAACTGCGTCACTCGTGAACATGATTGACCTTGTACTAAAATCGAGCCGGACAACGAGACTGATCGAGTTTCTCGCTTTGGATTTCCAAGTGGCGTTGTTTGTATTTCGGGGGACGCCGACATCCCAACTAACGGGTGGTTCGCTGAATCCAGACAAGAATGTCACGGTAGCACTACCGAGTGTCCACTGATGCGTTCCGTGCTGGAGCGTTGTGCTTGCAAGGCTCACATCCGTGGTTCCATTGGTAACGGCCACTGCTAACGCATCGCGAAAGTGTTTGTAGGATTGGTTGGTACTAGGTCTTTCCCATCCAGTGCGAACCACTTCGTTGACTTCATGATTGGATAGGATGGTATCTGCGGCCCCCAAATGATCAGAGTCAGAATGCCCCACGATCATCAGGTCAATTTCATCGAAAACCTGATTCGTCTGATGTAGGTAGGTCCTGACTTCATTCAGGATCCTAGTATCGTCATTCCAGTGACCGACATCGTGAATCATGTAGTGCTTGTCGTCCTCAGTGTTGCCAGTCACGACCGTAATCGTCGCAGTTCCGGAGCCGGTATCGATAACTCGGAGGAACACTGAATTGAGTTCCGGCCCTAGAGCGCGGGCAATACCTTCTTCAGCGAATACGACCCATGAATGCGTGAAGAAGAACTATAAGGATTGTTGATTTCTTGCCCGTCAATCAGCATCGTTTATGACAACGAATACTGCCACACAGAACATCCCAAACACCCTTGTGAGACGCACACAGAACCCTTGTGAGAGGTTTTGCGACAAGAAGTGGGCAGTTAAGTAGGGGCAGATAAAGTGGGCAACGACATCAACAGATGCCACACTCCAAATACCACCGTGGAATAACGCCCAATGACCGTCATCGGATTATATAGTGTCTGAATTCAGATTTGGTCACCCTAACCAATACGAAGTTGGTTCAATTTTTGAGTCCAGAAAAGCGTTAAGTGACGTGGGCATTCATGGTCCTCCGATGCATGGAATTTGGGGGCGTCAAAGAGAAGGTGCTTGCTCTATCGTTATGTCAGGGGGATATGAGGATGATATCGATGAATTAGATTATATCCTTTACACAGGGCATGGAGGGCAAGATGTTCCAGGAGGGAAACAGATAAAAGACCAAGAGTTCGTTGAAGGGAATCTTGCACTTAAATTAAGTTTTGAAAATAAATTACCAGTCCGAGTGACTAGGGGTTTTCAGATATCAAATGGTCCACAAACCGGATACCGGTATGATGGCATCTATTACATAAATCATATTTAGAGGGTAATTGGGAAAAGTGGATACTTCATTTGCAGATTTCATTTGCAAAGTGAAAAATCAATTGAAAATCTAGAAAAGACATTAGCGGATAAACTTAAATCAAACTATCGAAGGAGTACCAGGACGAAGATATCTGTCAGCAAGGTAGATAGAAACCCACTGCTGCCGGATAAAATAAAAGAACTTTATGGTTTCCGCTGCCAAGTTTGTGATTGTCGTTTAGAAAAACCTGGCGGTGCAATCGCAGTAGGTGCACATATTCGTGCACTTGGTAGACCGCATGACGGACCTGATGACATCAGTAACATAATTTGTCTCTGCCCTAACCATCATGCTCAATTTGACGCTTTTTCATTTTACATTGATGCCGACACTCTCGAGATAAAAGGTCTGGCAGGATTTGAGGGAAAGAATCTTAATCTCGCAAAGAAACACAAAATTAATAGTGAGTTTTTTGAATATCATAAGCAACTATATGAAAAGGCAAAAAATCTATGACAGTCGTTGGAACAAACTCCGTCACAACCGAGTTGTTCCTATGAGACAACTGACTACTTCTTTCTGCCTAATCCTTTTGGTGTTTCTTGGGGGCACGGGGGAGAGTTTTGCGTTGCCTTCGTGTCCGGGCAGTTATTACTGGAATACTTGGAACAATTGTTTTGGCACCTTCACCTATGTCGATGGAGACAAATACGTCGGTGAATGGAGGGATGACAAAAGGCACGGACAGGGCACCTACACCTATGCCGACGGTAGGGTAGAAGAAGGCATTTGGGAGAACGACAACTTCCTAAAACATTAGTGGAAGTTCTGGTAATCACACTTACCCGTGAGTGTGTAAAGAAAAACTATAAGGGGTGTTGAGAATCAGCGCTGGCAGTTAAGCGAAACATTTCCGTTTAAATTGCCCAACTCTTCACTTGAGCAAAAGTCGTCCTACACCGCCCCTTGCAAAGAGCCGCCCCCATTTAACCCAACCACCCTCTGTCGAGTCTGCTGAATTTATCGAGACCGAGTAAAAAGGGACCCGGATCACTTATCCGGCAACAGACCCGCTCGCTGACACTCGAGAATGATTTGTTTGAGTTCCTTCCTGATGGTCTTGCTGGTAACAGGTCAAAGAACCATGCCCCTCGGACCATGGACCCAATCCCTCTGCTCTCTGCCAATTGTCCCGGAATATTGGAGGAGCAGCAGCGGTCATCACCAGGTGGTTGCCTTTCCGAAGATGCTGGGGGACACTTTTCCTCTAAGGCCCTCCGCGGTTGCTGTTCCTATGAAACGACTGACTGGCCGTCTTGACCTAATCTTTGCGTATATTCACTGAACCAACTCAATATATGGGAGCCGTCCACACCCACTGCCCACACTGGCTTGTCCGTTGGCTTCCAAGGCAAAATTTCACTCTTAACATCGATGATGATTCGGTCCATATTGAGGGCATAAAAAGGCCATGGGCGATCCCCTGGTCGAAAATCAAGTCGCCACCCCGAGTTGAACGCGGCCTGATCTTTGCCACTATTTTACTTGATGCAGAAGGAACTCCGAGGAGCGTTCGCTGGCTCTCCAAGCGAAATTCTGATGCTATCGAATCTCAGTGCAACGCGGGGTGGTTTGGCAGTCATGGCGAAAAATTACGAAGCGATGCCGAAGGAATTTCCGCGTTAGCGTCGTCCTCGCGATTTCTAAGAGACGGCAATCGTCGTAAGGTCGAAGAAGAGGCGACTAAGTCTCTGGTCGGGTGGGATCAGGATATTGGTTTTGATACCCCCCCAGAGAGATATCGTGAACCCCTCCGTCAACTTCGTGCCTGGGCGCACCAAAGCGAAGACGTGGCTTCGCGTCGCAATGCTAGGTTCGTTGAGCGGCAACTCGAAGAACACAGAGAGTTGTTCGACACAATTGAGTCGAACCCCTTGACTCCTAAGCAACGGGAGGCCTGTGTCATTGACGAAGAGAACAATCTAATCCTCGCGGGAGCCGGTTCCGGGAAAACAAGTGTGATGATCGGTCGCGCTGCCTACTTATTGCGCAGCGGATTAGCCAAACCCAACCAAATACTCATGCTTGCATTCGGGAGCAAGGCTGCCGATGAGATGCGAGAGCGGATAGAGGCAAAGGTCGATGTTACTGGCGTTGTGGCTCGCACGTTTCATTCGTTCGGTCAGGACATAATCACTTCCGTTGAAGGTGGGAAGCCAAACCTGAGTCCACTTGCAGAGGATGGCAAGTTACTGAAAAAAAATGTCGATATGTGGTTTGAGGATCTACTGCAAAAACCGTGGTATCGAAAGACAGTTATTCGATATTTCAACCATCACCTGTACTGCGAGAAAAATCCATTCGACTTCAGCACACTTGGTGAGTACTACGCCTACCTGGAGGCAAACGAAGTAAGGACACTCAAGGGGGAGAAGGTAAAGGGCTTTGGGGAGTGCCACATTGCAAACTGGCTCTTCCAGATGGGCGTCGACTACGTCTACGAGCAGAGATACCAGCAAGTTGAGACGAGAACTCCCGAGTTTCGAACCTATCGTCCCGACTTTTACTTACCAGACCACAACATCTACATAGAGCATTTCGGGGTAGACCGTCGAGGGAACACAGCCCCATACGTTGACCGAACCAAGTATGTGGACGGCATGGTATGGAAGCGCGAGCTGCACGAGACGAACGAAACGGTTCTGGTCGAGACCTTTCACTATGAACATGCTGAAGGCATCTTGCTTGAGCGGCTCTCGGAACGACTCGCGGAACGTGGCGTCCAGTTCGCGCCACTTCCAGATGAAGCAATATTAGAGACCCTGCGCGAATTTGGGGCCGTTGGGGATTTCTCGGAACTGCTCACACAACTACTTAGCCGCTATAAAGCGAGCCATTTCGACGAAGAGAAACTTGAACGCCGTATTGTCGGCTCTTTTAACCCTAAACAGACTCGCGGGGCGCTGGAGGTACTGAAGCCGGTAGTGGATTGTTACGAAAAGTCACTTGCCGATACGAAATCCATTGACTTTGACGATATGGTTGGTCGAGCTATCGAGTACGTTGAAAGCGGGCGATACATTCCCCACTACCGATTTATCTTGGTAGATGAGTTCCAGGACATCTCCGAACCACGCGCTCACCTGCTTCGCGCCACGAAACAAGCAGCTATTGACTGCTCTCTGTTCTGCGTCGGTGATGATTGGCAGTCAATCTATCGGTTCACCGGTGCCGATATCAGCCTAACCACCAACTTTGCACAACACTTTGGGCCTACGCGTATAACCTCGCTCGACCGAACTTTTCGATTCAACGAGAGTATTGGTGACGTAGCTACACGATTTGTAACCCAGAACCCCGCACAGCTATCAAAGGTCCTCTCAGCTCGTCCCAGGGAAGGCCTCCCGGCGGTCCGATTACTACGCCGATACGATGATTGGCAAGGTCTGGTTGAGGCTTGCACAAACATTGCGAAAGAGGTTGGTGACTGTCCGACAACTATCGATGTGCTAGCAAGGTTCTGGTTCATGCTGCCAGATAAAGCGAACTTGAGGCGACTCAATAGAAAATTCCCCACTCTGAGAATTGAATCTCGTTCCATTCATGGATCCAAGGGATTGGAGTCCGATTTCGTCGTTGTTGTTGGTCTAAGCAAAGGCAAAAATGGATTCCCATCAGAAAAGGTAACACACCCCCTGCTAGAGGCCTTTTTGCCGCCAAAGGAGCCGATGGTTTTTGCTGAGGAACGTCGCTTGTTCTATGTGGCGCTCACTCGCGCAAAGAAAGAGGCTTGGCTCATTGCAGACATGCGCAACAGCTCGTGCTTCATCACCGAGCTTCTAAGGGATCAATATCCCATAGCAATGGAAGAGAACGACACCCCCCTCGACCAAATCGATGCAGTGGAGACGTATTGCATGCGGTGCGAGACAGGAACGTTAATTTCCCGTGAAGGGAAGAACGGCAGGTTCTATGCGTGCAACAACTTTCCGCGCTGCGAGCATACGGAAGATGGATGTAGTACATGCGGTCGGATCATGCACCGAGAAGTTGGATTCAAGCGTTGCAGTACGTGCGAAGACTCGGTTGTACCGCTATGCCCTCACTGTGGGGCCGAACTAAGACTCCGTAATGGCAAGTTTGGAGTCTTCTGGGGATGTGCGAACTACCGCAAGGGTTCTGATGTAACGTGCTCTTTCACAATTTCTCCCGACAAAATTGATCTCTCGGGGAAGTGATGTAGCTTTCTAAGGCGAATGGGTGGGAACCCGTAGACCTTTGCCATATCCCATTACTTTTGGGCTTGGGGGGTCACCTGAGACCGAGCAGATTGGGACCCCGGGCTACTTATCCGGCAACAGCCCAGCTCGCTGACACTCCAGAATGATTTGTTTCAGTTCCTTCCTGATAGCCTTACCTTTTTCGATGTAGGCCTTTGACCGTCGCCCGTGCTTGGTGTGTGCCGCTACAATCACTCGCGCCCTACCCTCTGCCGTCCTTGGTCCCGTCGACCGTCCACCGTGTAGCTGGCACCATCCCCGACCCCTGATAGCTGGCTTCTGACAAAGCGTTGCCCGACGGGTTTTAGCCAGGCATCTTTTACCTGGCCAGTTAGGTCCTAAACGTGTTGCTTTACCGGCCTCTATCAGAGTCGCTATGTGGTCTTTTGCGAGCATTTAGAAAGGACCCTCCACAAGTTGGATGTCGAAAGAAAACCGCTGATGAGGCTCTCACATGGCCTCTAAGTCACCATGGTCCACCGCCCATTTTCAAGAGCAGCAAGACAAGCTTTACCGACTGCTTGACGGTCGTTCTTCTTACTCTGGGGGAGTAACCCGTTGCTCACCAACAGGTCAATACCACCTTCACCAACCTCTACCGGTGCCACCATGGCCACACCCTTAGAGCGACGCTCGCGGAGTCTTTTTACACGGACGGTGGATGGCGGGTGGGGCTTGGTGGCGCGAGTCAATTCTCGACGTAAAGGCGAGACAGGTCGAGCCCCTCGTAGCGAATCTTCTCGATTGCTCTCTCCAGCGGTCTCAGGGGGTAGCCGCGAGCACTGCCGTACTTCCTACCAACCGACGCATTCGTGTGTCCCGTCAATGCGTCGTGAACTTCTTCGTCGATATTCGCCTCCCGAGCTGCGTGTTTGAAGCTGTGCCGCGTGCTGTGGAAGGTCTTCTTGGTGTCAGTGATACCGATAGACCGGAGATGACGACCGAAGGACTTGCTGAATGCCGCCGTTACGTTTCCCTGAATGTTCGACTTGACGTCGGGCCACAGCCTCTCGCCATCTCCCTTCCTGCCACGTTCTGAAACCAGCTTCAAGAGTCCACATCGAAGCAACTCCGGGTGCAGCGGAGTCCGCCGCCAGCTTCCCTTACCCTTGATGTGGTCTCCTGAGAAGTCGAAGAAGCGCACACCATCTTCTTCACAAACGTCGCAGACCTTGAGCCGACCAATCTCCTCAACCCGAGCACCCGTAAAAATTGCCACCAGGGGAATCCAGTACATCCCCTCCTGCGAGGGTCGTGAGTAGACGCCAGACGTGAAGATAGTGCGGAGGTCCTCTAATGTGAACGGGTGTCGCTTGTCCTGGTCGGGAACATTGTCCTTGACCTCAAGACCACGAAGCGTCAATCCGTCGGTGCGATAGTCATTATCAACGGCCCACCCAACAAGGGCACTAATTGCGCCTATGTACCCGTTAACGGTACTCGGTGCCGGAGGACCGTCCGGCTTCTTGAGTGCAGCGTCTCGCATCCTCTTGACGTGCTCGCGCTGAATGACTGTGATGGGCAAGTCGCCATTAGTGGCGATGAATTTCTGAACGCCCGTCTCGTACTTAGCGACAGTGCGACGCTTTGGCTGGCGATTTGGGTCGACCTTGAACCGTTCAAGGCACTCTCTCAATGACGGTCCACCGGTGGACTCATTGGTGGGGGCGGCGGGGGTGGAAGCTCGTCTAGTCTTCGATGCAAGAGAAGGCCACTTGCCGGAATCACGTTCGTCAAGAACCTTCAGGTACTCATAATAGGCGCGAAGCATTGCATGACTGAGACGAGAATGACCCAGAGTGCTACGCGCGATAACCATGCCTCTCTCGGAAGCAACCTCATCGGCCATCTGCCTCACTTGCTCATCCGGTTTACCTTCAGCAAGCAGACGACCATAGTCGCTTAGAATCTCCCCGGCAGCGGAATCGACGCGTCCGAGCGCCCTATCATCCATATCTTCTTCGAGCACAGCACGCAGCCATTCACGCGCAAGACTTTCAGCGTCGTCCAGCGACAACTCAGAACCAGAGCGCGCCTGTTCCAACGCACTTTCATATTTCAAGCCAACCTCGTGAGCACGCACACGTGCCTCTCGCGGTTCTTTGGTACCCAAGCTCTCCTTGAACTCGCGCTTACCGAAAACATCGCGCAACTCGGCGGGAACGGTCTTGCGAAAATAGTACACACCCGTCTTCGGGTGCTTGAGTAGATTGGTCATTAAAGGCATCTCTTGGACCTCCAGATTGTACCACCATGAACGCTCTGGAACCCAATAAATTCAACAAGTTGCGACGTTTCAGTCGCTTACAAAATGTTTGGCGGAGAGGGTGGGATTCGCTGTTTCGCCGCGTTACATAAGCAATTTCAATGGGTTACAGAGCGTGTTCGTGGAGGATTTGTACCACCTCTCTGCGCCTGTATCAAGGGATAAGCTGGTTCGCATTCCCTTCAAGCCCCTCTCTACGTCCTCCCCGACGCTCCCGACCTACCATGGTTCGTGTGGCAAGAAGGCGGCTTCGTGGTCGGGCTTGATGTGCGCCTCGCTCGGAGACCAACCCCACCAAGTACTGGGTCGAGTCCATGACCGCGAAGCAGCACGTCGGCCTTGGGGGACTACAAGGCCCGCGAGCTGGACCCACGAGAACGTGAACGACCCGGTCAAACTCCCCGCCGGTGTCGCATACTCCTATTCCGTCTCGGTCGGTTCCGCTATCGGGATTCGACGTAATGCTCGGACCCGTCGGCGCAAAACGTCATGCTTTGCTTGCAGGGCGAGAATCTCTCGTTGCACAGCCGGATGGCCTCGCTGACTGCATCGAGGACGGAATCGCGCGTAGCCCATCCCCATCCATCGGGCGAACGGCGGGCCAGAGAGAAACAATTGGAGAAAGCAGCCGCTTCAACGGCACAACCCGTCGCGTTCTTCCGACAACGCCTCATCGCAGGCTCCTCCGCCCTCTCTGCGTTGTCAGCTCGCCAGAATGAATAAAAGCCGGTGTCATCGCCCACTTTGCCTGACACCACCGCCGCCCATAGGACTACGGATTCGGACTCCAGTTCTCGCTGCTGCTCCTCAGTTTCCTTCCGCTTCTGCTCAAGCTCGGCAAGTCGTGCTACTTCTTCTGCCAGGCGTTGTTGTTCCGCTTTGAGGTTGGCTTGTTCTGATGCAGTTGCGCCGACCGTGGCTGTCTCTTCCGCGACGGAGGGTTCCCCGGGAGGTGGCACAGCTGTCGGTGTCAGGGTGGGCCACAAATACGTCACTCCCGCTATAAACAGAACTACCGCCGCCAGTGCTATCCAGACTGGCTTACGTAACGAAGTAGCGGAACCTACCGGCGCAAGATGCTTCTCCAACCGTTCAACGTCCGTGTGGAAGCGCGTGTCAGTGACTTCGTGTGCCTGTCGTCGCAGCAGTCCCTCTAGGTCATCTGGCAGCTCTCCCGCCGAAGGAAGCATCGCACCGCCGACCAGTACCGGCACCACTCGAATGTTTCGCCTGAGAGCTGTTGCAATCTCCAGGCGCACAAAGTCGTTCGGGTCGTCTAGACGTCGATTGCCACGGGCATCGGTGATGTCAGTCCACTTCGGGCCAATCATCGCCAACAACACGTCTGCCGAGTCGAGTGCGCGCTCTAGAACTTCAACGAAGTCCTCTCCCGGCTCGATGTTATCAATATCCATGAAGACGCTGTCTGCCCCGAACGACGAGACAAGACGGTCGTAGATGCGTCCGGCGTGGGCGGAGGAGTCATCTCGGCGGTAGCTGATGAGAATGCGAGCCATGGGCGCGGATTGTAACAATCAAGCCGAAACGGTTGGTTAGCGTCTCAAGGGCGACCTCCTGTTTTGCCTAATGTGCGCGCTGCCCGGGACGGGCGGGTTGGCCGTATTGACGACAACTACGAGAATGCAAACGGTTCCAAGTAGAGGCGCTCACCGGTCTTCGACATGTTCACGAATAGCCCGGAGTCGTCCTCGCCAAGTGCAATATGCCAGTAGTGGCTGTCGTTCTTCTCGATCCGATTCAACTTGTCGAGGTTCTCCGCCAGCGTCACCAGCGGAATAGCATAGCCCCGATTCCGGTCCATGCAGCCGAGAATGAAATAGGACGCTGAGCCCTCAGAGAGGAAGTCCAACCAGCGAGGATGGAATGCATACCAGTACGGTTGATGTTCCCGTGCGTATCGCTTTGATATTGAACAGGCAACCCGAGCACCACTGCCATCGTTGATGTACTGCGCCCTAGTTATTCGGCGGAAGTCTCCGCCATGAGATTGATAGAACGCCTTCAAGAGCGCGTTGCGCTTTGCGTCCAGCTCATCCGAGGGGGTGAAGACCCACGTGCCTGAGCGTTCGACCTCATCAGGCTCAGCGCCATCGTCTGCTTCGACAAGCTTGTCCTCGACCTCCCGTTGTGTCTCGAACACGAGGTCGATGATGTTGTCGACGCGGGTGTACTCGAAGGGAAAAAGAATGCGGCGCACTTTGCCGAAGAATGTTTGGTCGCTCAGGTCTTCTCGGACAGACATGAGCTTACTCAGCGCATCAACGCTCACGAGTCGCACTCGCCAAGCGTGACGTGAGCCTCGAACCTGCGCTTCAAGGTCGCCGGTGTCTTGGCGACCTACGACTAGCAAAACTTGCGGCTCTCTCTCAACGATGCCCTCATTTTTGGCTCGAACCGCATAATTGACGACGGTATCAATATTGATGCGGTATGCATCCGTAGTCTTCACCTCGACAATCAGTGCCGAGTCATGCCCTTCCCACAATCCATCAAATCCAATTTCCTTAGACGAGCCGCTGTAGCGACCGTTTGATACCGCATATCCAAGGCGTCGGCCCATCTCGTTCACGACATCTTGGAGCACCGCACCGCTCTTCGTGTAGCTGTTCTCAAGACAGTAGTTTGCGTACTCCGTTAATTTTGCAAACCCCCGTAATGTCAAGTAGTGGCGCAGCTCTTGGGAGCAATCACTACCGTCCAGAAGATTGCCGTCTCCGCAGATTGCTAGAATCTGCTGGACGTTGTAGCTATCGAATGACTCCGGGTTGGTCTCAGCGAGTTCTAATAGGGACATTCAAGTGGGTTCTGCCTTGACTGGCAGGCCAATGTAACTGGCAGGCGCGCGACATTCAAAAGTTCAGCGCGGTTGGTCGTTATGGCATCACCTTGGATTCAGTGCCGGTCTCCCCGCCGCCAACGCGCCCGCCTGGACCTCCCACTCTACCCGTAACGCCGTCGCACCGTCCTTAACAACGACGAAGCGATACGCAAGATGCTGGTGGATGAACTCTCTTGTCTTGTTATCAAGCGAACCCTGTCCCTGACCCAGCGCCCGCATCTCGTCTGCCGTCAGTGTCGGCACAACGTACCGGTCACATACATAAACGCAGAACTGGTCACCGCTCCGTCGACCTGATGCGTGGCTATTTAGGCGGGACCACAGTCCCTTCTTCTGTTCTCCGCGTTCAATTCTTCGTGCGATGTCATCGGCGGTCCACCCACGACCGGACATACCGACGTACACGAGGTCGCCATCCAGCCACACGGTGTACACACCTGCGGCGACTTGAGGTACCACGGGACTGGGCCAGTCGGCGAAGCGGAACAGCGGGCCGCGTTCCAACGGAGCGATACGGTCGGGGACGCTCATCTATGTTAGCCGTCTTGCACCCTTGCCCAGATTGCAATCCTGGCAGGCCACACACAGGTTGCTTGATTCTGTTCGCCCGCCCTTCGACCAAGGCTCGATGTGGTCGATGTGGAGCGTAACTTCCGGCGCTCGACGCCCGCAGTATTTGCACGTGAAGTCATCGCGCTTCAGGATTTCGAATCGTAGCTTTGGGCTGATGGTCCGCGAGGGACTGCTGCTACGTTTGCGAGCAGGGCGTTGCTGCGGTTTGCCTTCTATGAGCCACGAATCCTCAAGCCCTTTTGTGTCCAACACTATCCAGCTTTCGCCTCGGCTCCGAGCGCTTGGCTCAATCGCTTCGTCGAGCCATTCTTCGTGTTCCAGGTAAACAGTCACAGAGCTGAACGTTGGTGGTCGAGTTGTCCAATATTCCTCTAGGTCGGCGAGTCGGTATCCAGCGACTGCGTCTCTGAGCCGTCCCGCCGTGCAGTCTTCAATTTGCCTGAAACCCTGTACAACGGCTCTTGCAACTATCGGACCGCCAACCCACTTCATCCAGACAGTCTCGCCAATGGTAATTCGCCCCCAGGGCACAGGATGTCGACCTGAGTGCGTTTGTGTGAATACACCGACCTCTGGTCGAACGCGAGTACCGGCGACATAGTCTTCGCGACGGATAGCGACGTGTTGTGCCATACGAGCAACATACCACTGTTCGGTGGGGTGCTGGTTCGTCGGGTACGAGGACAGTCCGCACGCGGGGAAGAGCGTAAAGCTGGCATCCGGCGGGCTAGTGGACTACACGCGCAGTTGACTGCATGAATTACGATTGCAGTGGGTTGCGACTACACACCAATTCCGGACTGGTTGTCGGACCCCGCGTGTGGCTTGGTGGGTGCGCTGGGCGCTCTTACGCAGTGACTTCTGTATCTTAAGGTCTGCGCTCGGGAGCGCTAATCACAGTCCGAGTCCAGCTCTAGGTTGTCAAGACACTGCTGAAACAGCATGCTGTTCGCGGGCTCACCTAACGATGCGCACGAGACGTACTCTAAGCATATCTCTTCATGTGCATGCCGCTCCTCAACCAAAAGCTGCACGAGGGAGTCCTGCAGGCTCATGATTGGAAATCTATCCGTTAACTCCGAGGTCCTTTTTATGTGTTGGTCTACGCATGTCCTGAAATCCACTTCCGCCTCTTGAGCGACGGCGTTGTGCAAAAGCAGCAAAGTCAGCAAGAAAATCCAACGCATTTTGGCAGTCTAAAATTTTTGACCGAGATATTCGACAACCCATCTATGTAATTGAATCGTGGGCATACCCCCCGCACCCGGTCCAGTCTGGTCATTCCCTCAGCACAACCGTTCATCTGCGAATCGAGAAAGCATCTTGTAGCTGTCTGCGATGCCCTCAAGGTCAGCTTCTCGTTGGTGAATCAGGTACTCCCAAGCGTACCGTCGCAACATGGAGAGCAATTGTGGTCTGTCCTCCTTCACAGCATCTCGGAGCGTGAAGGTATGGGTTGCCGTCTGCCTCTCTTCAGACGACAGTTCAGTTCCCGCTGCGGGTTTGCCCGTCAAGAATCCCACCAACACATTTTGATAAATGATGGATTTGGTATCCGTGGACTGGAGTCCTGTCGCATGAACTCCTAACTCTGCAATCGACAAAGACATTACGATGCCGGCAGCGGTCTGCTTGCTAGTCGGTCTACCTTCCTTCCCTACTACCTTCTCGTAGGCCGCATATGCAAGATTGACGGCGTAAAATATAACTAGATTCTCAGCCGGTAAGAGAACGTCCGGCAACCCTTGCTGGATTCGCATCTGTTGGACATTCTTAAGGAACAACACCTTGTTAAGTGTTGCTTCTGCCTCCAAGAGTCGCTTTTTCTTTTTGTTACCAAATCCCAACATTCCCATTCTCTCCACTGAGCTGTGGCTATTTTGTCAGCGATGTCACATCGACTACAACAGAGCGGGCTGCCCCTATGTCACAACCTAGGCGCGTTGCAAATGAAGTCGGCGACGTAAGAACAACTACTTGCTGAGCTTCGTTCTGCAATGTCACAAACAATTGGCTTGACATATCCTCTGTCCCGTGATCTTCTGATGGGCAACATCCACACTGGAACCCACGATCATGACCGAGCCCACACGAGTAGCTCTCTACGTCCGCGTTTCTACCACTGGCAAGGGTCAGACCACCCGCCAGCAAGTCATGCGCCTGAACAAGGTGGCTCGTGATGCCGGGTGGAACGTGGTCGAGACGTACCGTGATGAAGGTGTCAGCGGCACCAAGGCGAGCCGTCCGGCACTGGACAAGCTCAAGAAGGACGCTGTGGCGCGTGAGTTCGACACTGTGGCCTGTGTCGCCCTGGACCGCTTGGGGCGCTCTACTCGGGACGTCCTGAACCTGGTGGCGGAGCTGCACGCTCTCGATGTTGACCTGTATCTGGACCGCGAGCGGCTCGACACGAGCACACCCATGGGCGCGTTTTTCTTCTCGGTGATGGCTAGCGTGGCGGAACTCGAAAGGAATCTGATAGTGGAGAGGATAAATGACGGACTGGAGAGGGCGCGGAAGCACGGCACGAAGTCAGGTAGACCGATAGGGTCACCGCCGATAGCCGCCAGCATCCGGCGTGAGGTCACCAGACTGACCCGCCGGGATTACTCGAAGCGGGACATAGCGAAGACGCTGGGCATATCCGAGGCGTCAGTCGCCCGGATACGGCGCGCAGAACAGGCGACGAGTAGTATGTGAACATAGCGAACGAGAACAACTCATGGCCCGACAACGCGCCGTAGCGTACACCCGCTTGTATTCTGACCGACTGGCTGACGTGAGGGAGTTTTCCGAAGCGGCAGAAGCGTATTGTGATTCTACGGGAATCCAGCTTGCGGCCGTTCTCGTCGACTTGGACAAAACTGACGGCCACCTTGACCTAGACCATCGGGCAGCTGGGCGACAGCTCATGAGTTTGATGGGTCAGAAGCAGCTTCGTGCCAGGACCATCGTGCTGGACGACATGTCGCGCACCTTCAAGGACACTGTGGACGCGGGTCGTCAGTTCACCAAATGGGATGACAAAGGTAAGCGGGTGGTCATCCTGAACGCGGGGGAGCAGACAAGCCTCACGCTAGATGGTCGTGAGTCTCGCGGCGCGTTACTAGCAATCCGAGCCTTAGCGGGCATCGAAAAAGCTCTCATTCACAAGCGAATCACCACCGGTCTTCACCAACGCAAGGTGCGCGGACGAGTGCACGGGGGGACGCCCTACGGCCATGATCGGGAAGGGAGTCTGCTTGTCGAGAACGCCATGGAACAACAAGTGATAAAGCGGATGCTATACATGCGCCGCTGCGGGCTCTCTTACCGTGACATTGCGGACGAACTCAACCAAGAAGGTGTCACCGCGAAGCAAGGTGGACAGTGGATACACACTAGTGTCGCCGACATCGTCAGGCGAAACGGAGACCGCTAGGGGTAAGGTCCCGTACACCCTCCGCAGCATCGTTGTAACTCATTGATTTTCTGCACCAGTTCCGTGCGTCTGTACACTCCCTGAGTGGTAAGAGAAGTGTTTTCTGCACTCCACGTGCGCGTGGCAAGCTCTGTCTTTGCCAATTTTTCACCGCACCCGTGTCCGTGTTGGCCCCGGGTCATGTCCCACCGCCAGCCGCGACCGTGCGTGCACCCATCAACTCAATCCAATGGAGGACCCATTGACCAACACCACCATCGCCACACACGCGCAACGCCTTCAGGCACTGCTCGACGACCTCCTGATGAAGCTCATTGAGTGCCTGCTGAAGAAGATATCCGACCCTGACACCATCAACCGCGCATCATTCCTGGCGGTTGCTCGCGGGCTACTGAAAGACCTCGGAATTACATGTCGCTATAAGGACCAGCTCGAAGTCGAGCAGGCACAATCGCGCCTCGCACAGTACCGAGAATCAATGGTCATCCCGTTTGCCGCAGAAAGCCGAGCCGCCAGCCGAGCAGTGAACCGCGACTGAACCCCAGCGCCTAACCGGCGCAAAACAACGAACACCGATGAGGCCCGCCTAGCGCGGGCTTCGTCATTTCTGGGCCACTGGTCCGCAAACGAACCGAGAGGTTGACACATTGACTGACTCAGCTGTGCTGGGTCTGTCTGCTGCTGCATGCAGTGAGGCAGGACCCGGCGACGACGAAGCACCCCGAAGACCACCAGCAGCCGCACTACTAGACAGCGGAGCCATCGAACCGAACCTGTTTGTCGCCGAGATGGACTGGCACTGGACCCGACGTCTCGACAATGTAACCAGTCCGGCTCTGCGCCGTGTGTGGAAACAACTCGCGTCTACATTCGCCACACATATCGAGCATCACGGCCGCCATTCACAGAGCACCGAGTGGACCGTCTTGCAGCCACCGACTGGCTCCGGCAAGTCCGAGGGCACGATGACGTACTGTGCGATGTTGTCTGCGTTCCCGGACAAGCGACACCCGGGCGTGCTTATCGTCACCCGACTGATAGACGACGCAAACCGACTGGCTGAACGTATCAACCGGTATGGCCAACGACCCACCGCCGTCGCGTATCACTCGGAGGCACGCAAGGACGGACTCGACATCGCAACACTGACGGACTGGCCGGTGGTCGTCATCACACATCGTGCTTACGAGCTGGCACTGGACCACCTTGGGAAGGCTGGATGCATTGAAGGCACGTGGGAGCTGTTCCATTCGTGGGGCAGTCCTTTCGCCGAGCAGGGTGACGGGTCTCGACGACTGATTGTAATTGATGAGGCGTTGGACATCGTCGAGCACTCGAAAGCGGGGCTGGATGGGCTTCGGCAAACACTGGGAGCCATCCCGCAGCCCATCCGCAGGCGCTTCCCCGGCGAAGTGAAGGCCATAGAGTTGGTCGTCGACCTGCTGGAGCTGCTCGATGACAAGTCACTCGGCGCGACCGTCCCTGAGTCGATGGTGACGACGAGGCTGCGGGATGCGACGTTGATGGTCGATGGACCGCCTGACTTCACCGAGCTTCGCCAAGCAATGCGTGGCGTGAAGTTCGACATGCAGAACCATCGGGAAGACATTCAGGAGCGTGCGCGACTACGCGAGATGCACGATAGCCGATTGCGTTCTCTTCATCACATCTTCCGCAGTTGGTTCTATTGCTCACGCTCGCAAGCACAGTGTTCGTTCAACACGGCTCGGCTGTTGGTGCCCGAGGGCGTCAAGGGTGCGGTAGTGCTGGACGCGACAGCCGACTCCAACGTGCTCTACGAGGTGTTCGATGACACCACTGTTGTGATGGCTCCACCGGGAGCGCGCGACTACAGCAACGTCACACTGCACGTCAGCCGGGGACACAAAGTTGGTAAGAGACATATGTTCAACAAGGGTAAGCCGTTGACTCAGGAGTTGGTCAGCACGCTGAACGAACAACTCGAAGGACGGAAGGTCTTCGTCGTGACACACAAAGCGGTCGAGCCGTTTCTAAAGAGTTACGACACGTCTTTCGAGATGATGCCCGGTCACTGGAAAGCAGTCGACGGTTCTAACGAGTGGCGTGACTGTGATGCTGCGGTTATCTTCGGTCTACCGTATCTGCCTGACTCTTGGTCGCCCAATGTCTTCATGGCATGCCAGGGCCCGCAGTCGACGCAATGGCTCAGAGCTGACGGAGAGCGGCCATACAGTCGTCATGCCGACATCCGACGGGCGCTTCGGGTAGGGGCGATGACCGTCAGCCTCGTACAGGCCATCAATCGGGTGAGATGCCGCAAGGTGATTGATGTGGATGGCAACTGTGAGTCGACTGATGTCTACATCTTGCTACCCGACCAACGACTGTCCGACGAGCTGTTGGACGGTATCAAGCGTGAGATGCCAGGCATCAAGGTCGTCAACTGGCAGTACGGCGGAGCCAAGCGAACGGCTCGGCGTTCCAAGCACGGCGAAGCGCTGAAGGCGTACCTGGAGAATATGCGACCAGGTCGACAATCGGCGGGCACCGTGACGCAAGTGCTGGGGATATCCAGGGCGACCTTCAGACGGCTCATCAATCGGTCCGATGTGGGACTCGCTATGGGTGAAGCTGGCGTGGTCTACGAGGTGCAACGCACTGGCCGGGGTGCTCGGTCGTGGTTCAAGAGAGCCTAAGCCTAGAGTGACACGAAATAAACGGGCTCATTTGACCTATTAGAGAGAATTACGATTCTTTCGTGAGCCCCTTTCTCGCAAGAGACGATCATCAGAAGTCACTCATGGAGACCGACACAATAGGTCTGTCCAGAGACGGAACTCCATGTGTTGGCTTCTGGTGTGTTCCCACAGCAGATGACACCATCCATTAATACTGGGGCAGTGGCGCCCAGATTAAAGACACTAGTGATACTCCGCGCACTTTAAGGAACGGTCGTCACCACTCCAAGTGGTAGAAGGTGTGGCTATGTGTGCGAGCCTGAGGATGCGGCGTGAGGGGACCCGTGTATCT
>Ga0255047_10001133_pt1 | contig 20158 bp, 20 predicted proteins | sample JV7_2_1_MG_FD_183640 | JGI IMG/M metagenome (GOLD analysis project Ga0255047, IMG submission 183640) | Seawater microbial communities from Jervis Inlet, British Columbia, Canada - JV7_2_1 | ecosystem: Environmental > Aquatic > Marine > Inlet | place: Canada: British Columbia | collected 2016-10-06 | reverse complement strand
AGACCGCGGCCCGCGAGTGGGTGGCGGAGATGCACCGCCGCCATCCCGCGGCTCGTGTGGTGGTGTTCGATTATTGCGCCAGCACACCCGAACTCCTCGCCCGGGGCGAAGGCTGGTTGCGCACCTTTCGTGACCACGGTGGGTCCGGGCACTGGCTCGACGACCCCGGCTCGCGCGACATCACCACCGACGTCGACCTCGACCAGCTACAGGCCGATCATCAGGCCGCCTCGGTGCGAACCCAGGCCGATTTCCTCAGGGCGCATGGGGTCGCTGAACTGGTTGAGGAAGGCAGAGCGGCTTGGGTGAGTGGCGCCCATGTCGGCGATCTCGCCGCCCTCAAGGGCCGCAGTCGGATCCGTGAGGCCGAGACCCTCCTCGCCGCCGACGGCATGGGCGCGTTCTCGGTGGTGGAGTGGCTCACCTGACCCAACCGGGGGTAGGACCAGGCCCGCGATGGGTGGGCCTACACTCAACGTCATGACCGTGACAGAACGTGCGCCCCTCACCCGTCAGCGGGTGGCCGATGCCGCGCTCGCTCTGATCGACGATCAGGGGCTCGAGGGATTGAGCATGCGCAAGCTCGGTGCCTCTCTGGGTGTTGAGGCGATGTCGCTCTACAACCATGTGTCCAACAAGGACGATCTGCTCCACGCCGTAACCGATGAGCTCTATGTGAAGATTCTGGGTGCCTACGGTGAACCGAAGGGCGACTGGAGGTCGAAGGCTCGTCGAATGGCTGCGGGCTATGTGCATGTGGCGGCCGAGCACCCCAACGCGATTCCCCTTCTGGTCGAACGCCCTGTCGCCACCCCCAGGGGCCAGGAATTCATGGGCCGGGTGGTCTTGATCTTCGACGACGCCACCGACGACATGAGGCTGGCTGCCCTCGCCTTCTCGGTGGCGTCGAGTTGGGTGGTCGGCACCCTGGTGCAGGAACAGAACATGGTGCGCCAACTCGCTGCCGACCCGGCGCCGTCCCGGCCCACCGTCGACGCCTCAACCCTCGACGGCTCAGCTCCCGAAGACACAGCCCTTGCGCGGTTCCGTGAGGCCTACGCGAGTGTGTTGTCGAGCGAGGAACGGGTCAGCGACGGGCTCGAGGCAGTGCTCGACGGCATCGAGTCCCGTTACTTTTCCACCTGAGTGGGCTCGGCTTGAGGGGGTGTGGGCGGTGCGGGCGGTGCGGGTAGCGAACGCCTCCGGTTGCGACGCCAGAGCCAGACACCAATCAGGGCGAACGGGCTGAACGGCACCGCTGCGCCGATCGCCAACAGCAGGATGGTGCCGATGGTGGCGAGTACGGCCACCGCCCCTGAGAAGGCGTCGGTGAACCCGGGGAGCGGTTCTTCGGAGTCGGCGATGAGCACGGCATCGGAGCGGGCAACCACCTCGGCATCGGGATTGTCGGTCGGGGTGGCGACGGCCACGACATCGAGGAACAGTCCGCCCCGTGCATCGCGACGACGTACCCGACCATCATCGAGGTCGAGTTCCACGATCGCCACCACCCGGTCGCCGGGGGCGAGTTCGCTGGGATCGCCGGTGCGGATGGTGAAGTCGGCGAACCGGAGGCGTAGCGCCTCGGACTCGAGGTCGAGATCCGAGAGCGTGGCGTCACCGACATTCTCGATCTCTATGCACCACACCGCCGACGCGTCGCGGGATACCGCGAGCTCAGAAGAGCCTGGGCAGGCTGCGGCTTCGTCGTCGCCGAGCCAGCTCTCGACGGCCAATTCGGCGGGCAGGGTCTCAAGGCCTTTTTCGGTGATGGTGACGGTGATTGTGGCGAGACTCACCTGATCGCGCAGGGTGCGAAGCTGACCTCTGAGCGTCTCCAGTGTGGTTTCGCGGTCGAGAAGCTGGCGTTCGAGATCGGCGATGATGTTTACGTCGCCGGCGTTCTCGAGGAACCCCCGCAATCTGATCACGCTCGCCTCAGAGGTGCTGATCCGACTCTCGAGGTCGACGACCCGATCGGTGACGTCGTCGGCGGAGATCGTCTGATCGACGAGATCGCCCACCCCGGCGAGTCGTTCGAGAGCATCGTCGAAGTCGGCGGGCAGGAGCTTGAACGTGAGCACGGTGCGGGGCGTGGGATCCACGGTGGTGGATTGGCCGAACACGATGCCGCCCAGGCTCTGCACAATCTGGGTGGCCTCGCGGCCCGCCGCGGCCACGTCGGCAACCTCCACGCCGATCGTCGCCCGAAACACGATGTCGCGACCGATGTCGGCGCCGGTGAGTGCAGTTGGTACGGCCAAGCCAGTGTCGCCGTCCGCCTTTTCCTCCGGTTCGGCGCTTGCATCGTCGGAGTCGGCCTCGTCGAACGACTCTTCGCCTTCGGGGGCGAAACCGTCGCCGCCGTCGTCACCGGCAGAGTCACCGATGTCGAAGGCACCGGCAGAGGAGGCTCCGGATGCGTCGTCGCTGCTGGTGTTGAAGGCCCCGTCGGAGCAGCTTGCCAACACCAATACTGCGATCAGCAGCAGTGCCAGCCAGTGGCGCAGGGGTTTCCGCGTGGTGGTCATGGTCAAACCCTCCCGTTAGTCGTTGGTCTTCCGACGTCGACCAACGAGTTCTGGTTCCCGACCCATGATCGCCCAGCGGGCCGGTGGAGGTCTACTCGGTATGAACCAATCGGAAGCCTTCAACGGCGGAGGCGCCGAATCCGGCCTCGGCCGCCGACGTTGCCGACCAGTCTCGGATGAGCGCGGGTAGGGCCTCGGCCCGGTCGTCGTTTTGACTGTGATGCTCGAGCAGGGCTTCGATCTTACGCTCGATGTTGGCCGAGATATCGACGTAGACCGTGTTGTCGGTGCCGGCCATGAGCCACAGGCGCGGCACCGAATGAGGAGCATGCCCCTCCTTCAGTAGATCCGGGAACGAGTGCCCATTGCGGGAATCGGGATAGACCGCGGCGGTGACGGCCTCACCGGTGGCGAGATGATCCGGATGAGCCGAGTAGATCCGATCCCAGTTTCGCACCGGCGTGTGGGTGATCACGAGATCGGGCTTCACGATTCGAATGACCCGGGACAGCGCCTTGCGGAGCTCGAGGCTGGCCTCGATCGCACCGTCGGGGAAGCCGAGCCAGTGAAGTTCGGTGACCCCGACGACCTTCGCCGCCGCAGTCTGTTCGGCCTGTCGGATCTCGGTGAGTTCGGCCGGGGTTAGATCGGCCGGCTCGCCCGCCTGACCGCTGGTGACCAACGCGTAGACCACCTCGACCCCATGGTCGGTGAAGGTGGCGACGGTGCCGGCGACACCGAAGTCGATGTCGTCGGGATGGGCGACTATCACCAGCGCCTTGGTGGGAAGACGGTCGTCGTCGGAGTGGATTAGATCACTGAGCGCCATTGATAGAGCCTACTGAGCCCCGTTCGGGGGCACCGTGTGAGCGATCGGCTCGCGAAATATCCACCCCTGTCGCCCGATCACCTCTAGACTTTTTGAGCTATGCCCACCACCGCCGCCCCCGCCACCGCACTCTCGGAGCTCCTCACCGCGGCCGATGTGGCGGGCTCCCTGTGGGCGGCCATCGACAGCGGGGCCATGGATGGGCTGGTACCCGAATTGGCAGCTCTACGCATGGAGCAGGATCCGGTCCACCGCCACAAGGACGTCCTCGCCCACACGATTGCTGTGGTGGCCAAGACGCCCGACGATCTCATCGTGAGGCTGGCGGCCCTGTTCCACGACATCGCAAAGCCACGAACACGGAGCTTCGAGCACGGCGGAGTCACCTTCCGCCACCACGAGATGGTTGGCAGTCGGATGGCCAGGAAGAGGCTCATAGAACTCGGGTATCCCGACGAAATCGTGAACGACGTCTCCGAACTGGTCCGCCTGTCGGGCCGGTTCAAGGGGTACGCCGATGGCTGGTCAGACGCGGCCATCCGCCGTTACGCCCGAGATGCCGGCCCCCTGCTCGGACGACTCAACGCTCTGATTCGTTCCGACAGCACAACCCGCAACCAGGCCAAGGCCGATGCGCTTCAGGCCCTGATCGACGACCTCGAAGGGCGGATCGCCGAACTCGCCGAGGAAGACCGTCGCGCCGCCGAACGGCCCCAGATCGACGGTGCCACGGTGATGGCCCATCTCGGACTCGAACCCGGGCCGGAAGTGGGTCGGATCATGAGGTGGCTACTCGACCTCAAGCGCACCGAGGGTGAACTGGCGGAGCCAGACCTGCTCGAACGGCTCGACTCCTACTGGAAGACCAACCTCGGCTAGTCGGCCTCACCGTCATCGGCTGGATCGCCCTCGTCGCCTCAAGCGCGGTCGGTGTCGACCGACAGGCACAGCGAAGCCGTGACCGAGAGGTGATCAAGATGGCTGCTGTCACCACGCCGTTGATCGACGACTACCCGGCAACTCACCGTCCGACGAGCGTGAGCGTGGTTGTCTGCGCGAACACCGAGGACAGATGGGACGACCTCGCCGCAGGGATCGGATCGCTGGCCGACCAGACCCACGTTCCCGAACAAGTGGTGCTGGTGATCGATCACAACGATGATCTCTTGGAGCGCGCCGCCAACCTGTATGCGGGTCCCTTCGGGGCCAGTCGTGGCATGCGCATCGATGTGGTGGCCAACACCGCGGAGCAAGGGGTGAGTGGGGCCCGAAACACGGGTGTGAGTTGGTGCGACGGAGATGTCGTGACCTTCCTCGACGACGACACCCGCATCGGTGATCCCCGGTGGATTGGCAACCTGCTCAGTCTCTACGCCGACAGCGATGTCGCCGGAGCGGGTGGAGGAGCGATCCCCAACTGGTCGGGAGTCGAACAGCCGGCGTGGTTTCCCTCGGAGTTCGGCTGGGTCGTCGGTTGTTCATACGTAGGCCTGCCCGATGGGCCCGAGGACGTCCGCAAGTTCATCGGATGCAACATGTCGTTTCGGCGAGAGGTGTTCGACACGCTCGGAGGGTTCTCCGTCCGAGGTCGAAACGCGATCGAACCGGCCCGGTACGAAGAGACTGAATACTGCATCCGACTCCACCGACGGTTCCCCGAAGCTCGACTGGTGTTCGATCCGGCGCTCAACGTCTTCCATCGTGTATCGCCGCGCCGCCGAGAGTTCGACTACTTCCGATCGCGGTGCTGGATCGAAGGCTTGTCGAAGGCCATGGTCGAGCGGGACGTGGGCGACCGCGACGGCCTCTCCACGGAACGCGCTTACAGCTCGAGAGCGCTTCCGATGGGAGTGTTGAGAGGGTTGGGCCACGGTCTGCGGGGCGACCTCAACGGGTTCAGGCGAGCCGGGGCGATAACGCTCGGCGCGATCTTGGTGACCGCAGGCTACGCCCGCGGTCGAGTGGGGCAATTCACGCGGCCCTGAGTGGGTCATCAGCGCTCATATCCAATGCTCCCGAGCCGACAGTTGTTAGACAGACTCACACACCGAAGGATCGGGGTGAGCAGTCGAAAGGACTGACATGAGGCGAGCAATGATCGCGATGGCCACCGCTCTGGCGCTGGTGGCATCAGCTTGTGGAGGAAGTGCCGAGGATGATTTCCGCTCTGAGATGGTCGACAGCGGATTGATGACCGACGAGAACGTCGACTGTGTTCTTGCTGCGTTCGCGGAGGCGGGAATCGGCGTCGACAGTCTCTCCGATGGTGTGCTCGGCGACGCCGAGATTCCTGCTGATGCTCAGGACGCTGTGTTCGAGTGTCTGGCCGGTGGGCTCGACCTCGGCGACTTCGACTTCGACTCCGACTCGGACGCCGATGTCATAGGTAGTGTCGATCCCGACGTCGATACCCGAGGCGACGACGCCGCGCTCGATGCCCTCTGGGATAGTTGCGCCGCCGGCAGCGGCCAAGCTTGCGACGACCTCTTTTTCCAGGCACCGCTCGGAAGTGAGTACGAACGGTTCGGTACTACATGTGGCGATCGATTCACCGTCGTAGGACAGTTTTGTGCCAGCGAACTGGACAGTGCTGATCCTGGCGTCGATACCCGAGGCGACGACGCCGCGCTCGACGCCCTCTGGGATAGTTGCGCCGCCGGCGACGGCCAAGCGTGCGACGACCTCTATTTCGAATCACCGCTCGGAAGCGACTATGAACGCTTCGGTGATACGTGTGGTGATCGATTCACCGACGCTTCAGTGCTCTGCGCCAACGAACTGGACTGATCGTCACCCATCCGGCTAGCCGCGGTCGCCTCCGAAATCGGCAGGCGACCGTGGGTCGGTGGGCGCTAACCTTGGGTCCATGCATGTAGGAATCGTTGGCGCCACCGGTCAGGTGGGCGGTGTGATGCGCGCCCTGTTGGCAGAGCGCAGCTTCCCGCTCGACTCGCTTCGCCTATTCGCCTCATCCCGGTCGGCGGGACGAACCATCGAGTGGAACGGCAACGACATCGTGGTGGAGGAAGCAACTTCCTCCGATTTTTCCGGCCTCGACATCGCCCTGTTTTCCGCCGGTGGCGACACCAGCAAGCAACTGGCGCCGGGCGTTGCGGCCGCCGGCGTAATCGTGATCGACAACTCGTCGGCCTGGCGTATGGATCCAGAAGTACCGCTGGTGGTGCCCGAGGTGAACCCAGATGATCTGCAGTCGATCCCCAAGGGGATCGTCGCCAACCCCAACTGCACCACCATGGCCGCGATGCCGGTGCTCAAGCCTCTTGCCGACGAAGCGGGCTTGGAAGCACTCGTCGTTTCCACCTACCAGGCGGTGTCGGGCGCCGGTCTCTCCGGAGTGCGTGAGCTCGACGAACAGGCCCAGAAGGTAGGAGCCGACGGACCCTCGCTCACCTACGACGGTCGGGCGGTGGCCTTGGAAGCGGGCGAGAACTTCCCGGCGCCGATCGCGTTCAATGTGGTGCCTTTCGCCGGCTCGCTGGTCGACGATGGCCTCGAGGAAACCAACGAGGAACAAAAGCTCCGCTTCGAGAGCCGCAAGATTCTCGGCCTCCCTGATCTGGCCGTGTCGGGCACCTGTGTGCGGGTACCGGTCTTCACCGGCCACTCCCTCTCGATCAACGCCCGGTTTTCATCGCCCATCACCCCCGATCGCGCCCGTGAGCTGTTGGCGGCGGCCGACGGTGTGGCGCTGGCCGATATGCCCACGCCCCTGCAGGCTGCAGGCCGGGACGCCTCGTTCGTCGGGCGGATTCGGGTCGACGACACGGTCGAGCACGGGCTGAGCCTGTTCGTCTCCAACGACAACCTCCGCAAGGGTGCCGCCCTCAACACCATCCAGATCGCCGAGAGCCTTCTCGCTCAGAACCTGATCTGAGCCCCCGGGCCGTGGCTAGCGCCGTTCAGGGGGGATTTTCCACATAGCGGTGCATGGCGTCGTCGAGCGTCAGGTCTAGCTGGTTGGCCAGCGAGGCCAGCCAGGCGAGCACATCGCCGAGTTCATGGAGCTGCTGTTCTCGTGATCCCTTGCGTACGGCCTGGGCGAGTTCGCCGAGCTCCTCACACAGCCAGGCCACCGTGGCCGGGACTCCTCGGGCGCGGTCGGCTTCACCGTAGAGATCGTCCATCAGGGTCTGAACTTCGACAAGATCCATCCGGCGACTCTAGGCGGGCGATCACATCCGTCTCAGCCGGAAGCGACAGAACGGGCGGGGTGGGGCCCGAGCGCCCAACGCAGAGTTCTGAGCAGGAGTGCCGCTGCGGGTCGGATCGCGGCGGGCTCGGCGAGGGGGACCACCGGCAGCCACAGCTTGCGGCGGGCATGGCGGGGAAGGAGCGAGATGGCGGCGGCGACGATGATCCCGTAGGCCGGACGGGCCGCCACCGGAAGGGGTGGCATCATCAGGAAACGCACCGTGCTCCGGGCCTGGCCACCGACCTCTAGCTCGGGTCGAAACGCCACGAGCTGGTCGCGTAGTTCCCTTCGCGATCTGGGCGGGTCGATGACACCGAGCTTCTCGGCGATGATCGCCATCTCGGCGACATAGGTATCCACTTCCCCGGGCGAAAGTGGCGACTCGCCGTAGCGGACGCGGGCCGCCAGGAAGCTGTCGACCTCGGTGCAGTGCACCCACATCAACAGGTTGGGGTCGTTGGCTGTATAGGGCCGGCCGTCGGGCGCGAATCCGGTGACCCCGTCGTGGACTCGGCGCACGATCTTGATCGCCTGTTCGGCCTCCGAGAGGGTGCCGAAGGTGGTGGTGGCGATGAACGAGCCGGTGCGTTGCAGGCGTCCCAGCGGGTCGGTGCGGTAGGTGGAGTGATCGGCGACTCCGGCCATGGCCAGCGGATGAAGGGCCTGAAAAAGCAAGGCGCGCACCCCGCCGACGAGCATCGACACGTCGCTGTGCACCGCCCAGGTGGCACTGCCGGGCCCGGAGAATCGAGGGGCGTCGGGATCGAGCTCGAAGTCGGATCTCTCCGATGTGCCGGCGAGCATCTGGCGCAAGCCGTGGCCGAGCCGTTCCCGAACCGGGTCAAAGAGGGCGTCAGGGCCGGGCACCATATTGCTCACCGTAGGGCACAGTTCACAGTACGGTGCCCGGCCCGGGTTCGGGGTCAGCGCCGCCCCCGTTGCCAGCGCCGTAGGACGGGGCGCTGGGTCGGGGGCCTGGTGGGCCGACCAGGCTTGTGGGGATGTCGATGGCGTTCGAGGTCGCTTAGTTGTCGAGCGCGTTCCAGCAACATCGCCTGGTTGAGCAATTCATGCATGAGAGTTCCGTTCTGGGAATGAGCATCGGATGGATGAGGACGGCTCTCGCGGCGCGGCGAAGGGATTCGCGGGGTCTCACGAGAGATGGGTTCCCGGCGAACCGGGCGCCGGTCAGCTAGGAGCAGATGCTCCCGAGCGGAGATCGGCGGGGCTGATCATCTTGGCGTTGGACAGAATCATCGGATCTCCCTTCTCGTGAGATTCCCTCGCCCGGCGATCGGTGTTGATCATCGAGATGGTCGAGGCCTTGTCACCGTACGACTGGTGGGTCGATCCGTCGAACGAATTAGGCGACTGGCTGTCGCGCCCCGAGAATCTCGGGATCGACGAAGCCACGGCAGTCGCACCACATGCATGCCACGTTGCTGAAACCATGACAATGCGAGCCCTCATGGTGGCCGCACGAACAATGTCGTTCCGGCTCGAGAAGGGAGTCTAGGAAGCTCGCCACGAGGCTCCATCGGCAGGTGGTGGGTCAGAGTGAGGTCTGCTCTAACCTCGTCGGCATGGATATTCGCGAAGCTCTTTACACCACTCGAGCGATGCGGCGAGTCACGGCTGATCCGATCCCCGAACATGTGCAGATGCGCATGCTCGATGCCGCGATCCGTGCGCCGAGTGGAGGCAACGGTCAGGGATGGCGGTTCATGTTGGTCGACGACGTCGAGAAACGAACGAGCCTGGGCGAGCTATATCGCGAGTGCATCGACACACTCTGGGGCACCGTCTACGCCGATCGGGTGGAGGAGGCCGAGAGCAGCGATTCTCCCGGCTCCACCGAGTTCGGAAAGATCATCAAGTCGGTCAACTGGGCCCAGGACAACTTCGCCACCTACCCGCTCCTCTTCTTCGCGTTCGATCGTGGCGACAGCTCGGGTGGCTCGATCTTCCCGGCGGTGTGGAGCGCGATGTTGCAGGCTCGGGCCGACGGCGTCGGCGCCTCGCTCACCACCGTGCTCAGCTTCAAGAACGAGGAAACCTTCGAGATCCTCGGTGTGCCCGCCGACAAGGGTTGGAAGATGTCGTGCTGCGTAACGATGGGCTATCCGACAGGATCCTGGGGCACGGCTCAACGTAAGCCGGCCCATTGGGTGTCCTATCGCAATACCTGGGGCACGCCGGTGGGGTTCGAGATCGACGAGCCGCTCTGGCCCTGAGCTGAGCCCGTCCGAGTCAGCCCCAGACCCACCGGGTGGCGGCGGTGGAGAACTCTTCGGGGCGCTCGATGAGTCCGAACGCCCGCTCGGGAATCACTTCGAAGGTGACCCCGCTACGGAGAAACCCGGCCATCTCCTCATGGGTCGAGGTGCCGTCGTGGTATTTCTCGACCCAGGTTGCGATCAGGTCGTCGGCTGCATCCCCGGCAACCTCCAACGCCACCCCCTCTACCGACACGCATTCGATCGTGTCGTCGTTGCACACCACCACCCTGCTGTTGGCCCGCATGTTGCGGGTCTTGCGGGCGGTGGGTGCGCAACCCATCCCCCAACGCTGCGATTCGGGCATCCACACTCCCCACACCGGCATGCTGTGGGGCCTGGCGGAGGCGTCGGCGGTGACCAGCCAATAGTTGCGGGTGGCAAGAAGTCGCTGTTCGGCCCAGCTCCAGGGCAGTAGGCCCTCGGGGTCGTCGGTGACGCCGTAGCCGGCCATGTCGGGGCGTTCGATCCGTGGGGTCGACATCATGGAGCCACGGTATGTCGCCGTGGATGGGTGCGCACGGGCAGACTGTCGGCCAATGGGGGAGTTGCTGCGCAGTTTCGCTCTGGGGATCGACACCGGTGGTACCTACACCGACGCCGTCGTGTACGAGCACGCGAGCGAGGCCATCCTCGCGAAGGCGAAGGCGCCTACTACCCATGACGACCTTGGCATCGGGATCGAAGAGGCAATTGCTCGGGTCTTTGTCGAAGGGGCCGAGGCCGACGTTGCGGTGCTGCCCGCCGCGATAGAGATGGTGTCGTTGTCGACCACGCTCGCAACCAACGCACTGGTGGAGGGAACGGGTCGGCCGGCGTGCCTGGTCACCATCGGTTTCGACGAGGGAGCCATCAACCGCGGCGGGCTTCGCGACGCGATCGGAACCGATGAGGTGATAGCGGTGGCTGGTGGCCACAACTCCCACGGCGACGAGGTCGAGCCCCTCGACCTCAGTGCTCTGGCCGCCCGCATCGATGCGGTGGCCGACCACGTGGATGGCTTCGCCGTCACAGCCCAATTCGCCACCCGCAACACCGACCACGAGTTGGCTGCCCGTGATCTGATTCGACAGCGCACCGGCAAGCCGGTGACGTGCAGTCACCGACTCTCGGCGAGGCTCAACGGCCCGAAGCGGGGGGTGACGGCCCTGCTCAACGCCCGCCTGATCCCCATGATCGAGGAACTGGTGGCCACCACCAAAGCGATCCTCGCCCGGAACGGCGTGGATGCTCCGGTGATGATCGTGAGGGGCAACGGCTCGCTCGTCTCCGCAGAGTTCGTACGGGACCGGCCGGTCGAGACGATCCTTTCGGGGCCGGCCGCGAGCCTCATCGGAGCGGGGCACCTGGCCGGTCGCCGCGATGCGATCATCTCCGACATCGGGGGTACAACCACCGACATCGCCGTGCTGAGGGACGGTGAGCCCGAGTTCAGACCCGACGGTGCCGATGTCGGCGGCCATCACACCATGGTGGAAGCAGTGAGGATGCACACTCACGGCCTCGGTGGCGACAGTGAGGTACGCGTGGCCGATCGTGCGCTTGGCGCTCAGCTCGATATCGGCCCCCGCCGAGTGGTGCCGCTCAGCCTCCTAGCCGTGTCTGATCACGAAGCTGTGGTCTCGGTGCTCCGTCGTCAGCTGACCGAAGAGATCTCCAGCCCTCACCACGGTCGACTCGTTCGCCTGACGGCGCGGGCAGCGGGGGCGAAGCTCGACCGAAGTGAGAGCCAGGTGATCGATTCGATCGGCGGCGGGCTGGTGGGGGTCGACTCGGTGGTGTCGAGCAGTCTTCACGACCGGGCCCTGCGGCGGCTGGTGAGTCGAGCCCTAGTGCGGGTTGGTGCCTTCACTCCCACCGATGCGAGCCACGTGCTCGGAACCCAATCGACCTACGACGCGGAGACAGCCCATCTCGGGGCTGAGCTGCTGGCCCGCCAACGAGACCGGTTCGGGGTGGCCATTGCCGAGACGAAGGAGGAGATTTCGGAGGTGGTGGTGGACCTACTGGTGCGCCGTTCGGCAGAAGCAGTGCTGGGGGCGGCCCTCGATCGCGATGGTCTTTCTTCGGAGGCAGCCACCTCGGCGCTCGTGGTGGCGGCCTTCGATGGCAGCGCGGTGAGCGCGCGCCTCGATGTCGGGATCGGTGTGCCTCTCGTGGGCCTGGGCGCCCCGGCCGCTACCTATTACCCGGCGGTGGGTGCCCTGCTCGGCTCCGAGGTGGAGATCCCGCGGCATGCGGATGTGGCCAACGCAATCGGAGCGGTGGTGGGGAAGGTGCGGGTGAAGGAGGAGATAACCGTGACGGCCCCTCGCCGGGGGGTCTATCGCATCCATGCCGGCGGCGAACCCGAGACGGTCTGGGAGCGGCCCGATGCCCGCGATCGGGCCGTGGAACTGGCAGCCGCGGCGGCGGCGAAAGCAGTGCGTGAAGCGGGCGCGGGGGAGTTCGAAGTGGAGACATCGTGGTCGGAGAAGACCATCGATGTGGAGGGTCGCCCCATGTTCGTGGAAGGCACCGCGGTGGCGGTGGCTTCGGGTCGGCCGAGCCTCAGCTGAGCTCATCGGATACCGAACGCGGGACCTCGGCTCGACCCGCATCAGGCAGCCTCTTCTGATGGTGGCGGTAGCGGTTCGGGTCTTCGTTGGCGGACATCGCCATCTGGACTGGTCCATGAATCGACCCAATCGGGGGATCGAGCGAGCGTCCAACCGCCTTCGTGGACCATGTGGTGGTGGCGAGAACACAGTGGAATGAGGTCGATCAGGCTCGATTCCTTCTTGAATTCCCACGGGATGATGTGGTGGACGTGGCAGTCGCCGATGGTGACGCCGCATCCTTCGACCCCGCATCCTCCGTAGATCACTTCGAGAGCCCGTCTCTGCTTGGAGTTGGCGTGGCGATTGAAAGTGTTGAGCGAAACGGGCCTACCCAATTGGTCGAGCGTGAGGAGATCTACCTTGCTGTCGCAGGTGAACCGACGGGCCGTCTCGACAGAAATCGGCTCGCCCTCTACTTCGCAGCGTGCCTCGGGATCGGTGCCGTCGAGGGCGGGGCGCTCGACGACCACTACCGGAAGGGAATCGTCGGGCGACCCAACTCCGGCAACACCGCCCCGGATGATATTCGCCATGGCATCGGCCATGCGTTGCCTGGGCGTACGCCCGGCCACATACTCGGGATCATCCTGCTTCTGGTCTGCAGAGGTGAGACGGCGATACTCGGTGCGGATGACCGCACGGATGGCGCTGCCCACGGCGGGTTCCCAGCTGCCGTTCAATTCGATCATTCCACTGCGAAGATCTTTCGAGATACCGGCACCCCGGTGATCGCGTTGCCTTGCGGCTCGGTCGATGCCTCGGGCCCGTTCCTCATCGGCGACGAAATCGCGGACGTTGTCTCGAAACGCGTCGGGGTCGGTGTGGCAAGCGGACTCGATCACCGCATGGTTGTGGGCCAGGGTTTCGATCATGTTCTCGGGTACGACCTCGGCGACAGCATCCAGATGGGCGCCACTGACTTTGCCGTCGCCCAAGGCGTCGCCGAGCAAGGGCACGGCGGAAGCGACGCTCGAGCGCCGTTCCTGGCGACGAGCCTCGGCCTTCGAACAGCCGGTGGCCCTCTTCGTGGCTGCTTCGTCGGCCGCGGAAGCACCCGAGCCCTCCGGCTGACGTCGGGCCAGCTCAGATCTACAGAGAGTGAGAGCAGCATCGACCTGGCGCTGGACCACCGAAGCACGGGTCATCACGGCCAGAAGCTCTGCCCGACTGGCCTCAGCTGCCCACGTTCGATTCAGATTCTCGAGGACCGGTGCCATGGAAATAACGTAATACGAACAGGTGTTCGTGTCAAGATCAAACGTGAAATGTGGAAGGCCCGAGCAAGGTGCCCGAAGGAGGTGCAGTGGCCGTTCCGATCTAGGGTCGGACGACGTGACCCCCATTCCCGCTGCGAATCTCTGGCGCACCCGAGATATCGGGTCGAGTGAGTCGATCACCCTTGAAATCGATCTGGCTGAGCTCACCGAGGCCGCTGAGCTGTTGAGAGCAACCGGGTGCGACGTCACCTCCGTGGCCACCGCTGCGCTTCCGCTCGGAGCGGCGGCCCCGACCCTCGCCGAGATCCACCGCCAACTGACCGAAGGTCGGGGGATCACAGTCGTGAGCGGCTTTCCCGTCGGCGATGTCGCCGACGAGACGATCGAGTTCGTCTTCTGGCGGCTTGGCCTCGCCCTCGGCACACCCGTGTCTCAGAGTGTGATGGGAGAAAGGCTCGGTCACATCGTCGATCGCAGCGATGTCGACCCCCAAGCGCGTGCCTACCGCCGCAACGAAGAACTCACCCCCCACACCGATCCGGCCGATTTCCTCAGCTTTCTCTGCCTCCGGCCCGCGGCTGAGGGCGGCATCAACCATTTCGTGAGCTCGATGACGATCCACGAGGAGATGCGGGAGCATCATCCCGAACTCCTCACCCTGCTCTACCACGGCTACCGCTACTCGAGGTTCGGCGAGCACGCGGCCGACGAGGAACCGATCACGCCCTATCGGGTGCCGGTATTTTCGAGCCGTGATGGCCAGATCAGCTGCCGCATGGTCCGCCAGTACATCGAGATAGCGGCCGCCGAGGACCCGACCTGTGCACTCGATGACGTCGATCGTGCCGCCCTCGACACCTTCGAGTCGCTCGCGGTCGACCCCACACTCGCCCTCTCCGTGCGGTTGGGAGCCGGCGACGCGGTTTTCGCCAACAACTACACCGTGCTCCACGATCGGACAGCGTTCACCGATTCATCGAACGGACCGAAGCGCCACCTGCTCAGGCTCTGGCTCGAGGCCGACCCACCGCGTCCGGTGATGGCCGAGACCAGGATCTACCCGTCGAGTGCCGGAGTTCCGCCCCAACCGGGACGAACACCGTCGTACGCCACCGATGTCGAGATCATCTGACCTACCCGGTCGGGCCCCAACCGGGCCCCGGTGACGACGGTCAGAGCCTGTTCTTGAAGACCACTCGGGTATCGCCGACCCGGTCGAACACGCTGCGCCGCTCAGCGTCATTGGACACAAAGACGATGCTCACAATCAGAACCACGAGTATGACGAGCGCCCCGAGGAAGGGGAGGATCGTGATGAGGTAGGGGGCGTTTCGCTTGGCGGCCACCGAGAACCCGGGAGGTGTTGTGCCATCGGCGGTCGTGACCCGCAATCCAACCACGAGCTTGCCCGGGGTGCCTCCGTATTGACCCAGGATGAACGTATAGATGCCGAACGCAATCAGGGTGATGAAGGCGGCTCCGGTGAAACCGACATTGACGGAGTTACCCGCGCTGAAAACCAACACGAGCAACACCGTGGCAACGACGTTGATGATGAAGTCGATCACGTTGGCGGCTAGTCGGACGCCAACGTCGGCGAACCTGCCGGTGTCGACCGCTGGAGACGGCGCCATGCCGGAGAAGTCGGGTGGGGGCGGCGCCATGCCGGGGGAGCCTGGTGGGGCCGGGATCGGGCCGCCCTCCCATTGGCTGCCGTCCCAGTAGCGGACGGTGCCCTCGGGGTCGCCCTCGGCGTGATAATGGCCGGGCATGTTGGCGTTCGACATTGTGGTTCCTCGCTGCTGTGAGAGCGACATCGTTCATCGCATGATGCAAGCGCCGAGACCTCGCCGCCAACTTCATCTCCAGGTTCGGCCATTTCGGGGTGTTTGTGTAGTAGTTCTCTCGGGGTGACCTCCGACCACTTCCTACCGAACGCCGATGACCTCGTTGCTCGCAACCGTGATGGGGCAGCAGGATTCAGCGTCTCCGATCTCCAGGTCGCGCCCACCCGGCGGCTTGCCATCGTGAGCTGCATGGACTCGCGAATGGACACCTTCGAGATCCTCGGGCTGGGCCATGGCGAGGCCCACATCATCCGCAACGCAGGCGGGGTGATCACCGACGATGTAATCCGATCGCTGTGCCTCTCGCAAAGGTTCATGGGCACCCGCGAGATCCTGCTGATGCACCACACCGACTGTGGGCTCCAGCAGGTGAGTGAGGATGATTTCAGGGCCGACCTCGAGGCGGAGATCGGGGTGAAACCGGTATGGGCGCTGGAGTCGTTCCACGATCCCTACGCCGACGTCGGCCAGTCGATCCAGAGGCTGAGGATGTCGCCGTTCATCACCTTCAAGTCTCACATTCGGGGGTTCGTCTACGACGTCGGCGACGGTCTGCTCAAAGAGGTTGGCGACTGACGGCGCCGCGACCGGCCTGTGAGCCCCGAGACGATGTGACAGGCGCCGCACTTGGACAGCGGCGACGGAGGGAATGTACCCTTCGGCTCAGCCAGCATCCTTGCTGGATGACCCCTGGGGGAGTTATGACCAAGAATCGCCTGCTGTGGATTGCGTTATTCGCAGTCTTTGCGCTGTTCGCCGCATCCTGCGGTGACGACGACGACGACACGTCTGCCGGCGACTCGTCGGCTGATGCCGACGACGATGCTGATGATGCCGCCGACGACGATGCCGACGACGACCTGGACGCCGACGACGAACCTGCCGATGATGCCGACGACCCGGAGCCCGCCGATGACGGCGACGACGCGGAGCCGGTCAACACCGAGCCGATCAAGATCGGGTCTCTCACCTCTCTCACCGGTCCCTTCACGCCGTGGGGCATTCACGTCAGCGCCGGTATGCAACTGGCGGTTGATGAGATCAACGCCGCGGGCGGCGTCGACGGTCGCATGCTGGAGCTGATCATCGCCGATGATCAAAACAACGCGGAAGAGGCCGTCCTGCAACTGGAGCGCATGCACGAGGATGGCGTGGTCGCCGTTGGCGGCGCCATTTCTAGCGGTGTTGCCCTGGCCACCACCGTCGTGGCTGAGGAAGCCGGGATTCCGCTGTTCTTGAGCAAGGCGGGCTCGTCGGCGATCCTCACCACCGACAGCCGTTACACGTTCCGAACCTGCCTGCCGGCCGCGGCGATGCTTGCTGTCCCTTGGTCTGAGTACGCGAGCGATCAGGGCTTCACCCGGGTCGGCGCCATCATCGCCGATTACGCATGGGGGCAGTCGTTCAAGGCGGCTACCGAGACCGCCTTCGGTGCCCTGCCCGACATCGAGCTCCAGGTTGAGGTCGCTCCGGTGCCCGAGCAGGACTTCACCACCTACCTACGCAGCCTCGATGATTTCGATCCCGAGCTCATTCTGGCCACCGGCCACCCGCCGGGGACCGGCCCGATCATTGTCCAGGCGGCTGATCTCGGCTTCGAAGCAAACATCAGTGGGCCCTCGGCTTCGCTCTCCGCAGTGATGGAAGGGGTCGGCGACACGGGCATCGGCCGTTACGTCGACTACAGCTGCGCCGACTACTTCAGCGATTCCTACGCCGATGTCGCCCAGCGTTATATCGCCGCCTCGGGTCTCGGCTTCATGGAGGATGACGCAGTGGCCGGCTTCGGTGTTGTCACGATGCTTGCCGATGCTGTCAGCAATGTCGGAGACGATCCTGTTGCCATCGCCGAATACCTGCACGGCCAGACCTACGAGTTGGACGGCATGGCTTCGCCGGTCAGCTGGACTGAATGGGGCGAACTTGCCACCGCGGAGCTGATCCTCATCGAGGTGGGTGCGGGTCCGCCGCCCGCCGGCCTCAATGAGTCGGGCGATTGGTGGCCCGAGCTACTGTTCAAGTCCGACCCCCTCGACCCGTTTGTCCCATAGGGCTCGAGTAGATCAGACCCCTGCGCAGTGACAGTTCTGGAGCTTGTCGGTGTGGAAAAGCACTTTGGCGGCCTCCCAGCTGTCAATGGTGTGAGCCTGAAGGTCGACGAGGGCGAGATTCTCGCCCTCGTCGGCCCCAACGGCGCCGGCAAGAGCACCCTGCTCAAGGCCGTCAGTGGGCTTCAGCCGCCCACTCGGGGCAGCGTCAGGTTCATGGGCGAGGAGTTGGGGGGGCTCAAGGCCCACGTCGTGCGCCAGCGCGGCATCTCCATGGTGCTCCAGACCCCACGGGTGTTCGAGTCGATGACGGTTCGCGACAACGTGATCGTCGGCGCAACGTTCGGCATCGGAGGCCCTCGACCCACCAGTTCGGTGGCTCAGGAGAGGGCTGAAGAGGCTCTCGAGTTCGTCGGTCTGGTCGCCGATGCCGATGCCGAGGTCGGTTCGCTCAACCTTCATCAGCAGCGATTCCTCTCGCTGGCCCGGTCGCTGGCCGGCCGACCCAAGCTCCTCCTCCTCGACGAGGTCATGGCCGGGCTGAACGACACCGAACTCCAGGCTTCGATCGACATCGTTCGTACCGCCAGAGACCAACTGGGCGTGACGGTGATCTGGGTGGAGCACGTGATGAAGGCGGTGATGAGCCTGGCCGAACGCGTCGTGGTGCTGAACTTCGGTCAGGTGCTGGCCGACGGTGTGCCCACCGAAGTGATGCGTAACCCCGAGGTCGTCACCGCCTACCTCGGCACCGAGGTGGCCTCATGACCGACGACCTGCTGCGGGTGGAGGGACTGTCGGCCGGTTACCTCGGCGAGAATGTGGTGCACGAGGTCTCGCTCACCGTCGGTGATGGTGAGGTGGTGGCCGTCATCGGTTCGAACGGAGCCGGAAAGAGCACCATGTTCAAGGCGATCTGCGGGCTGATGAGTCCATCCGCGGGCGTCGTCGAATTCGCCGGCTCCGACATCGCCGGCAAGAAGGCGCACCGCATCGTTCGAGCCGGCATCGTGTATGTGCCGGCCGAACGCCATCTCTTTCCCCACATGTCGGTTCGAGACAACATGGCATTGGGCGCTTACCCCAACCGTCCGGCGCAGGACCGAATCGACCTGGTTTTCGATTTGTTTCCCCGCCTGAAAGAGCGGGTCGGCCAGCAAGCGGGAACGATGAGCGGTGGTGAGCAACAGATGCTGGCGGTGGGTCGCGCCCTGATGTCGTCGCCACAGCTGTTGATGCTGGATGAGCCCACCACCGGCCTGTCTCCGTTGCTGGCTCAGGAGGCCTACGCGGCCTTGGCCGAACTGAGAGCAGATGGTCTGACAATCTTGGTGGCCGAGCAACAGGTGCCGTTGGCGCTTGGTCTCGCTGATCGAGGCTATGTGTTGGATCAGGGTCGGGTCGGTCTCACCGGCACGGCCCAGGAGTTGGCCGACGATCCTGGTGTCCAACGCGCGTACTTGGGGGTGTGATGAGGAGCGACACATGACAGCAGTGGTGCTCGACGGAATCGTTCTGGGGCTCCAGTTCGCCATTCTCGGTGTCGGGTTGACTCTTGTCTATGGGCTGGGTGGTGTGGTGAACCTCGCCCATGGCCAGATGGCGGTGTTCGCGGCCATCGTGATTGCGAGGCTCATCGACAACGGCGCCTCGACGTCTCTCGCCATAGCCGTCGGTCTCGTTGCCGTCGGCCTGCTGGGACTGCTGATCGATCTCACCCTGATGAAAGCCGTCTACCGACAAAAGGGTGAGGCGCGGGTGCTACTCGGCCTGCTGCTCATGTTGGGAGTCGGCTTCATCATCGACGGCATTCTCGAGTGGAAATACCCGATCGAGGCTCTCAGCCTTCGCGTGACCGGCGATCCGATCCCGATCCTGGGTGTGAACATGCGCAGAGGGTCTCTCATCGCTTCTGCGATCATCATTGCGTTGGGGGCGGCTCTCATCATGTTCTTCCGATTCACCATCTTCGGGAGGGCCACGCGGTCTGTGATCCAGAACGAGGAGGGGGCCCGGCTCTGTGGTGTGAATCCTGCCACCGTGCGCACTGTGATCTTCGGACTGAGCGGTGTACTGGCCGGCGTCGTGGCTGTCACCCGGGCAATGAGCACTCCTGTTGTTGCCACCGCCGGCGTCGACCTCACGATCTTTGCCCTGATCGTGGCCGTGGTGGGCGGCCTCGGCAGCGTGTCGGGATCCTTCCTCGCCGGCATCCTGCTCGGGATCGTCAACACATTCAGCGCTTTCTACATCGGCACCTACATCACCACGATCGTGTTGTTGTTGGCCGCCGGTCTCACGATCGTGGTGCGCCCGAGCGGACTGCTGGGGGAGAAGACATGACCGCCTCCACCGCATCAGCGACAGATTCGGCGGTAGCCGGCGGCGCGAAGGGGTCGGCCTCGGCCGTGCGAGCCTTCGCGCCGATAGCAGTGATAGCGGTGGTGCTAGCGCTGGTGCCGCTCAACTTTCATGATTCACGATCGATGATGACCGTGATCATCACCGGCATGTTGTTCCTGTCCTACACGATCGCATTCAACGTGATCTTCGGTAGCACGGGACAACTCTTCTTGTGCACGGGCGCGCTGGCAGGA
>Ga0255047_10001131_pt1 | contig 20169 bp, 19 predicted proteins | sample JV7_2_1_MG_FD_183640 | JGI IMG/M metagenome (GOLD analysis project Ga0255047, IMG submission 183640) | Seawater microbial communities from Jervis Inlet, British Columbia, Canada - JV7_2_1 | ecosystem: Environmental > Aquatic > Marine > Inlet | place: Canada: British Columbia | collected 2016-10-06 | reverse complement strand
CGTCTGCGCCGGGATAGCGGCCGATCAGCTTGTTGAAGTTCGCGGTCACCCGGCGGCCGAACTTGATGGCCGAAATGTGCATGAAATACTCGTACTCCGGCAGATCGCGGATGATCGCGCGCGCCAAAAGTCCGAGATCGCGGGCCGACGTAATCTGTCCTTCCGCCGGCAAGCCGTTCGGATTGACGTAGCTGGTCTGCGTCATGCCGAGCCGCTGCGCGGTCTTGTTCATTTCCGCCGAGAAATTATCGACGGAGCCCGAGACGCCTTCCGCCAGCACGACCGCGATGTCGTTCGCCGACTTCACCATCATCATCTTCAGCGCGTTGTCGACGGTGATCTGCGTGCCCGGCTTGAAGCCCATCTTCGAGGGCTGCTGCGCGGCCGCTGTCGGCGACACGGTGAACAGCGTGTCGAGCGTGATGCGGCCTTCCTTCACCGCCTTCAGGGTCACGTAGGCCGTCATGATCTTGGTGACGGACGCCGGATACCAGGGATAGGTCGCGTTCTCAGCCTGAAGAACCTTGCCGGTGTCGGCCTCGATCACCAGCAGCGCCTCGGCCTGCGCCGTGCGCGGCGTGATCGCCGCAAGCAACACCGCCGCCAAAAGCGCGAGCGGTCGCAGCGACGACATCCGGAACGGGGCAGCGACCCGCACCACTACCGGAGTCCGACGGTTGTAAGCACGCCTGCGGCGAATGAAACCATGGCCTCCTCGGCGTGTTGCATGCGGGTTCGAAAGCAATCCGGATCGTCAAATCAGATGAGGCTCAATACTTATACCGGAGCGAGCGGTTCCGAACAGGGGCTTTGAGACTCAATCAAGCACGAAATGGGCCAAAATTCGACGATGCCCACACTTCTCCACGACCCCGGTTCCTGATGGAGCTACGCCTTTGAGGCCGTGGCCGCCGTCAGTGCGGGCGAATGGGCGCGGGTCTCGTCCTGAACCATGAATTGCGCTTTCGCGAGCTTGGCGAAATAGCCGCCGCTCGCGACGAGTTCATCGAACGTTCCGCTTTCGATCACCTTGCCCTTGTCGAACACCAGAATGCGGGTTGCATTTCGGATGGTCGAGAGCCGGTGGGCGATCACGAAGGTGGTGCGGCCCTTCATCACGGTGTCGAGGGCGGCGTTGACCTTGGCTTCGGTGACCGCGTCGAGCGCGCTGGTCGCCTCATCGAGGATCAGGATTGGCGGATTTTTCAGCAACGCGCGGGCAATCGACAGGCGCTGGCGCTCGCCGCCCGACAGCATGCGTCCGCGCTCGCCGGCGTTGGTGTCGAATTTCAGATCGCTGCGCTCGATGAAGTCGAGCGCCTGTGCGCCCTCGGCGGCCACGCGCAATTCCTCGTCAGTGGCGTCGGGCTTGCCGACCCGCAGGTTCTCGGCGATCGAGCGGTTGAACAGCAGCGCTTCCTGAAACACCACGCCGATGTTCCGGCGCAGCGCCGAAAGCGTCATGCCGCGCACATCCATGCCGTCGATCTTGATGAAGCCGGATTGCGGATCAAACGCGCGATGCAGCAGCGCAATGGCGGTGGATTTGCCGGCACCGGTCTCGCCGACCAGTGCGATGGTCTGTCCCGGCAATGCGGTGAACGAGATATCTTCGACAGCGGGCCGCTTGCCGTCGTAGGAGAACGAGACGTCGTTGAATTCCACGAGGCCGGTGAGGCGGCCGGGATCGATGGCGTCGGGCCGGTCGCGCACCGCGGGCACCGCATCGAGCACGTCGAAGAACTCCCGCAGCCGCGGCGCTTCCATGAAGACATTGTTGATGAAGCTGACGACCTGCTCGAGCTTCTGGATCAGCATGGTGGCGAAAGAGACAAACATCACGATCTCGCCGACGCTGGCCTGTCCCTGGCTGTTCAGGATGATGCCGACCACAAAGATCGCCAGAATCGTGATGGTAGTGGAGGCGCGGGTCATCACGGCCACGAGCGCCCACCACGACAGCACCGGCAACTGCGCCGACAGCAGCTTGTCGGCGACGCCGCGCAGGCCCTGCACCTCGGCATCGACGCGGACGAAGCTCTGCACCAGCGCGACGTTGCCGAGCGCGTCGGATGCGCGGGCCGCGAGGTCGCCGTAATGCTCCTCGACCTCCATCTGCAGGCCGTAGGTCTTGCGCACCACCAGCGTGGTCAGGATCGTGAAAACGATGCACAGGACGAACAGCAGGCTCGCGAGCCGCCAGTTGATGTACAGCGACAGCGGCAGCAGCACGACCAGCGAAACGATCGACGCGAAATGCTCGCGGAAGAAACTCAGCCAGAGCCGCCACAGCGCATCGGTGCCCTGAAGCATCACCTTCATCAGACGACCGGAATGCGTGCCGGTGTGGAAGGTGAGCGGCAACTGCATGATGTGCTCGAAGTAACCGGTAAGCACGGCCTGACGCTGGCGATGCGCGAGGCGATCCGCCTGCAGGGCAACGAACGCGCTGCAGACAATCGTGAAGAGTCCGAATGCGACCCATGCGCCGAGCAGCGGCCATGGCGATGAGATCGCGGTACCGAACAGCGTATCGGTCATCGGCTTGCCGGACAGAACGTCGATGATGCGGCCGAACAGGACCGGTTCGGCAAATTGCGCCACCGCAAGCAACAGGTTGGCGCCGGCGAGGAACCAGCCGAGCCGGGCTTCCTTGCCGAGCAGTTCAAGCACGCGAACATAAAGACGGATCAAAGCAACAGCCCTACAAGTCTGACGTCAACGAAAGGGCTGTCATCCTAGCCGGGGATGGCCGGCGAATACAGTGCGGCGGGACCAGTCGTGTCGGCGTTATGCACCTAATTGATTTTGCGGGTATTTGCGGCGGCAGCGGCCCGCGTCCGCGCGGGCGCGTGGCACTTACCACACCATGCGCACGCCGCCCTTGCCGGTGAAGGTGGTGACGTTGTCGTTCATGCCGGTGACTTCGCCGGCGGCGAACAGCGTCATGCGCTCGAACTGCCAGTCCAGACCCGCACCGCCGTAAACGCCGAACACGTTCTGCTTGTCCGGTGTTGCGGCGATGAAGTTCTGCCCGACCAGCGCGATGTTGACGGAGGCGTCGCCGGTGCGCTGCTGCGCCAGCACGCCGCCGGTCACGCGGATGCCAAGACGACTGCCATTGTTGAAGGCATGGGTGTTGGCCAGCGTGATCTCCGCACGTTCCTCGAACGCCTGCATGTTGCGGTCGCCGACCGTAAGATTGGCGCTGGAGCCGGTCTCGGTGTAGCCGTCGAACTGCGCGGCGACGTAGCGCACTTTCAGCGCAGGCGTGACTGTGACGCCGTGATCGAACGCGAAGCGATGGCCGAGCGCGAGCGAGGGATTGACGAACCAGCCATCGTAGGAGGCGCTGGCGGTCTCGAAGGTGAGCCCGCTGCCGATGTTGCGCTTCGACTCGTTGTTCAGCTTGCCGCCGATCAGTGCCAGATCGAGGAACGTCGCGCCGAACGAGTTGCGGGCATATAGTCCGCCGAACAGCGTGTCGGTGTCGAAGCGGCCGGCATTGAGGTCGAGTGCGGTCTCATTGGTGCTGCCGCCGATGAAGCCGCCCAGCTTTGTATCGGGGGTGATCTGCCGGTCATAGCCGATGGCGCCGCCGTAGCCGAGCGTCACGCCGCCGATGAAGTTGCCGTCGGTCGTCTGTTCGCGCCGTCCGCCAAATCCCTTGGCCCAGACACTGTTGCCGTTGCGGTCGGAGACCGCGCCGCCCTTGAACACCGGTATTGTCGGCGCGAACGCCATCGCTCCAACGACCATGGCTTCGGATACGGTGCCAAAGGCGTGGTCAAAACGAGGTGCTGCGCTTTCGATGGCGGCGAAAGCATTGGCGCTGTTTCGCACGGGCTCGAACACCGGCGTGTCGGGCAACACCGACGCGATCCAGCCGGTGATGTCCATCACGGCGCGATTCATGGTGCCGAAGCCGGAGAGGTCGGCGACGATGATCCGGATTGGTGTCACGACATAAGCATTGCCGGACGTGGTGACAGTGGAGAGTGCGGCGTTGAAATTCGCGGTGTCGAGAATCCAGCTTCCAGGTCCGAAACTCACTTTGTCTGCGCCGCCGCCAAAGTTCACCAGTCCGCCGAACCGCGCGCCGGGCAAAATACTGAGGCTGTCGGAGGCGGCTGTGCCGTTGGCGTTGAAGCGGATTGCCGTACCGTTTGTGCCGACGATGGTGCCGGAATTGATGATGTTGCCGGTGGTGATGAGACTGACACCGTCGATGCCCCCGCTGATGTTGCCGGAATTGGCGACGGTGGCCGTGTCGGCACTGATGCCGCGGCCACCCCCGATGATAGTGCCGGAATTGGTTACATTGGCTGTGCTGGCCCGGATGCCGTAGTCGCTGCCGGTGATGGAGCCGGAGTTGGTCACGGTGGCTGTGTTGTCGGTATAGACGCCGGAGAAGGCTGCTCCCGTGATGGAGCCGGAGTTGGTCACATTGGCTGTGTTGGCAACGATACCGTAGTTGCCGCCGGTGATGCTGCCTGAGTTGGTTACACTGGCAGTATTGACGGCATCTATGCCGTAGGCGCCCCCGGTGACCGTGCCGGAATTGGTGACGGTGGCTGTGCTGGCACGGATGCCGTAATCGCCGCCGGTGATGGTGCCGGAATTGGTCACAGCAACTGTGTTCGCAGAGATGCCCGCGGAGTCCCCGGTGACGGTGCCGGAGTTGGCGACAGTGGCCGAGTCAGCATTGATACCGGCATTGGCTCCGGCGACCGTCGCCCCGGGCACGATCGTGACATTGAGATTGCCGACGAGGACGCTGCCGTAACCGTTGACGTCAAGGCTGGTGCCGGGAGCGCCCGTGCCCTGATTGATGGTGGTGCCGGTGCAGATCGCGGTGACGTTGTCGGCGGCGGCGGGATCGCAGGCGGCGCGGGCCGCTGCGCTGCCCATTAGCAAAGCCGCAACAGCCGTTGAAATCAAAAGCCCGGAGGCCAAAAGCCCCTTCCGCAGCGCAGGCGAGAGCTTCGCCGCGGTCGCATTCCCGCCGGTCATTCCCAGTGCCCCGAAAATCAACAAGTAAAAATCCGCTGCGCGCTTTGAATGCGCGCGGGAGAATCATTTAAATTTTCTGGCCAAGATGTCCGCGATCACGGCATTCGCAATCACGACAAGCGCGATCACAATGTTCGCAATGACTTCCAAAATCAGCCTCACAATCATGCAAAGTCTAACGAGGTTCCGCTGAATTGGAAAGCGCGGATACCAGCGGGCATCGCTCCAACCGGCCGTTTATCACGTTCACGGCACGGCATCGGGATGTGCGGCATGTCTCGGGCCTGGTGCGATTTCTGACGTCCGCGAGCAGTGACCGACAGCGACGATTTGTATCGCGTCCTCCCGAGGAACCAATAAGGGCCGCCGCAGCTTGTCGGGCATGTTCCAAAAAAACCGGAGACTGCCATGAAAATCGCCAACATCGTTTTGGCTGCGGTCCTCACCCTCATCAACTCGGCGGCTTTGGCCCAACAAGGTCTTACAGGAACGATTACCAAAATTGACCGGATCAACGGTACGATCGCGATTCAACGTGAGCAAAGCGGGACCACTGGAGCGAACACCGGCGGCGCTGCGGAAGAGTTCAAAGCGCAGGACCGCTCGTCGTTAGATGCCGTGCATGCGGGCGATAAGGTCACCTTTTCCGCCACGGAAACGGGTGGAATGAAGACAATCACGAAACTTCAGAAGCAGTAAAAGCGGACGTCAGCGGCATGGCGAACGATCAGCGGATCGCAAAATAGTCGATAAACTGGCTGACTCATGCTCCCCTTATTCGTAGTCTGGAATTCCAGCCTGCTTAGGGTGCCGAATGCTGTTCGGGGGCGTTCCAGCAAGGTGATATTCAAATGCTTCTCGCACGCCGGTTTACTGTTGCTGCGACGGCACGGTTGCTGATCGCAGGTGCATTTTTCATTCTGCTCTTCTCAGCGGTGGAGTCTCGGGCCCAAACCCCAGCCGGCGTCTGTAAGGATGCAACTGAGCTTAGGGTATTGCCTTCGCCGCTTTCGCCGTGGAAGGGCGCACCGCTGCGTGTCATGGTCGTGACCGAGAAACCGGTCGAAGGCATGCTGTCGCTGATCGCGCCCGATGGAAGTGTTGCGGCCAAATCGGCCGACCGTCACGGCGGGTCGCCTTATTTCTGGCTCGCCGAGATCGCTGTACCGGCCGCAGGCACCTGGCATGCGACGCTGGTGCTCAATCAAGGGCCGATGGAATGCCGCACGATCACTCGTGACATTGTGGTGAGCGCGCGCAAACCCGCGCCCGTGCCGATACTGCCGGGAAGTTTCTGGCAGGTGCGCGGCGGTTGGAACAACACCACAGAAACACTGTTTTCGGCGTGGATCGAGAAGCTGTTCGACGCGCCGCCGGATCAGGATCTGTCGTGGAAGGTGTGGCATGAAGTGCTGCATGATCGATCGCGCAATTTCCTGTTCAATCATCTTGGTCGGGGTGAAGACAATGCGCGGTCGGGCCTTCGCCCTGATTGCGCGGACTTCGTGTATTTCTTGCGCGCATATTTCGCTTACAAAATGGGTCTGCCGTTTGGCTATTCGAATTGCTCGCGCGGTACTGGCGGCAAGCCGCCCAAGTGCTACCAGTGGTTCGATATCGAGCATCCCGAGGTCACGCGTCCGCCGCCACCGCCCGAACCGAACAGCGCATCGACTGCATCCACCACACCGGGCGCGGCCGCGCCTGCGGGGTTGTTCGCCGCGTCACAGCCAGCCGAGATGCCTGCGCCGCTCCCTGCCACGCCACTGGTGCCGAAGCGACCGACGACGTTCGGCGAGTATCTAAGGGACGTTGGCGACGTCGTGCATACCGGCGCGGTGCGCGTGGCGGGTGCCGACGACAACACCGATTTCTATACGGTCGCGCTGACACAGCAGGCGTTGCGCCCGGGTACGGTGTACGCCGATCCCTACGGCCATGTGCTGATGCTGGTGCATCGTGTGCCGGAACTGAATGGCAAGCCCGGCGTCTTCCTTGCCATCGACGCCGAGCCTGATGGATCGATCACGCGAAAGCGGTTCTGGCGCGGCAATTTTCTGTTCGCTCACGATCCTGCGCTCGGCAGTTCCGGCTTCAAGCACTTCCGGCCGATCGTGCGGGACAGAAGCGGCGCACTGCGGCGGCTGGCCAATGCCGAGATTGCCAAGAATCCAAGTTACGGAGATTTTTCGCTGGACCAGTCGCAGATGAGTGTCGAAGATTTTTACGATCGCATGGATGACGTGATGTCGCCCGATCCGCTCGATCCGGTGAAAGCGATGGCGGACGCCATCGCGAGTCTCCACGAGCAGGTGAAGACGCGCGTCACCTCGGTGGAAAACGGGCGAAAATATCAGGAGAAAAAGCCCGGCGAGATTGCGATGCCGAACGGCCCTGCGATCTTCCAGACGACAGGAGCCTGGGAGGATTACTCCACGCCGGCGCGCGATTTCCGTCTGCTGATTGCGATCGATGTCGTGCGGGGATTTCCGGATCGCTTCGTACGACGGGCAGCGCGCTACGCGGTGCCGACCGGCAAGAGCGTTGAAGCAGTGAAAAGCGAATTGCAGGGCGTGCTCGCCTCCGAACTTGCCTCGCGCAAAATATCCTATACCCGAAGCGATGGTTCGCAGTGGACGCTGTCGCTGAAGGACGTGATTGATCGGATGTCGGATTTCGAGATGGCCTACAACCCGAACGACTGCGCCGAATTACGTTGGGCGGCGCGGGAAAATACCGATGAGGTCGCGACGTGCAAGCGGCATGCGCCGCAGGCACAGCGCGCCAAGATGTCGTCGGAGTATCGCACCTGGTTCCACGAGCGGCACTGGCCGACGCGCAGTTTGTAACCGACGCGCAACGCACGATAATGGGACTGCTGCGACGCTTGGCTTCCGGCAAGCATCTTTGAGAGTATGGGGGCGGCGTCCGTCCGCTACCTTCACGTTACGCAACTCAATGGATCTTGCGCGCGCCAAGCGGCGGCAGGAGCGTATTGTCGAGGTGCCGCGATCGAAGGTCCGCCAATGACCCGAAGCAGACATGCAGGGCAACGCGCGGCGTGCTGCATCGTATCACCACCCTCGTTGCACCGGAGGAAAGAACTGACCGCCGCCCCGGCGCATATTGCTCGGTTGGGGATTCGGATTGCGCTGGAAAAGGAAGCCGAAGCCGTCGTCGCTCTGTCGGTTGCCGTTGCCCCAGCTGTCGTCGTCCGCCATGAGAACCTCGCTCGGCTTGCGCGTGATGAAGCCGCCCTGGGGCTGGTCGCTCAGCACCGCAACAAACTCGGTGCGATAGTTGGTCTCCTCGCTCAGGGGCTCGTCTGAGACGATGATCGAGGATCGCGGCGATGCGGTCGGCGCGATGCGATCAAGGACTTCCTTCGGGATGGTGATGCGGTCGAGCGCGTTTTTGGCGTCATTCCCATTTTCGATCGTGACGGCGGTCCAGCGCAGGCCCGTGGCGGTGCGTGCCACTGCGGTGAACACGTGCGTGCCGAGTGGTTTGCCGGGATCGCGAATCGCGACCGGGACCTCGATGGTCGCATCGAACACCTCGCCGCCGCCGTCCGGCGCCGGCTTACGCGTGTTGCGCCGGACGTAAAGCGTCCGCGTCGCGCGGCTGATGTAGATCGAGACCGGCTCGAGCGCGAGCTTCGCGTCGAGTGCCGCCTTGGCGGTGTCGGCCTTTTTTGTCTGAGCCGTCTTGGCCGCTTCCTTTGCGGCGCTGGCTGCGTCGAGCTTTGATGACGCGTCCGCCTTGGCGGCGTCGTATCGAGTCTTCAGCTCCGCTGCCATGGCAGCGGCCTTTTGCTTACGGTCCTCGGCTTTCGCCCTGGCTTGGTCGGTCTTGGCGGCGGCCACCGCCTTGTCTGCGGATACGAGCTCGGCGTCGGCCCGGGCCTTGAGCCGCTCCAGCTTGCGCAGAGACGCTGCGAGCGGTGCCGACTCGCGGGCCGCTGTCGCAGCAGTCTTCCTGGCCTCGTCGGCTGTCGTGATAGCGTTCGCGGCCTCGCGTGAGAGTATCTCGGCCCTTGCCGGAGCAGCTGCGATGACCTCGGTGTTCGGCACGAAGAGCGATAGCGCCGGGTGAGAAAAGTCGACCGGGGCCGCGTCGTCCGGCGAGATGATCACGCGCATCCCGATCCGCGTCTTGTCGAACAGCTTCTCCGCAAAGCCGTAAGGCATTCGCACGCAGCCGTGTGAGGCCGCATAACCGGGCAACGGCCCGCCATGCAACGCGAGGCCGTTCCAGGTGATGCGCTGCATGTTCGGCATCCAGGCATCGTCATACATGTTCGAGCGGTGTTCTTTGTTCTTCTGGACGATGGCGAAGACGCCGGCGGGCGTCTCGCGCTCCTTGACGCCGGTCGACACCGGCGCGCGCAGAATCCAGCCCTCGGCGTCATAGAGTGTGACCTGCTGGCTCTTGATCGACACGATTGCCATGATCGGCTCGCCTGCCTCGCGCGGCGCCGTTGTCTCGGCGGGTTGCGTGCGGCGCGCCTGTTTCGCTGCGGCGTCGGCGGTCGGCGCCATCAGCGCGGCCATCGCCGCGATCATCACAATGGCCGAAGATCCCCAATGGCGCATCACCGCGTTGGATTGCGTCGGCGTCAATCGATTCACCATTCCATTCCCCGTTGCAGCACGTGTCCGATGCCGTGACCAACCTCACATATCCGACTCGTGAGGAACAAGCATGCTCGCAGCTGAAATTGGCACAAAACGGACAGCGAGCATTACAGCGGGCCTGCGGCCTGCCGTTGCACACAGGCAACACTTTCGGGAAAAGCGCACGGCCTGTCCGTTTGCGCCATTGCGCGGGCGCTGCCTTGTCCGAACAATCAGCGGCGTCCGCATGCTTGTGCAATCCGGTTCCGATGAGGCTGGAATGATGAACCTGCAGCGACTTTCAACAGAGCCGTCGCCATTGTTGCGATCAGTCGTTCTCGCGACCGGGGTTGTCGGCTTGCTCGCTACCTCCGGGCCAGGAGGAATCCAGAACAGCGGCGCGGCGCCAGGCAACGACATCAGCGCGCTCTCGCACTCCGCCAGACAGCAGTTGGCCGACGCACCGCAGCCAATGCTCAATGACAATCCCGGTCAAACCGATGGTGCGATGGCCGAACTATCGAGAGCAGTCGCCGACGCATTGATCGCCTTGAACAAACCGGAGCTGGTCATCGAAACGGCCTCGACCAATTCGCCGGATGTGCCGCCAACCGAGCCAGCGCATATGCAACTCGCAAGCGTGGATCCGTCGGATATCCAAATTGGCGATGCAAACAGGGCCGTGAGCTCCATCGAAATTATCGACGAGTGCCTGATCGTGGACATCTGTGTCGATCGATATCTGTGGGCGCTCTATCAACGGACGCCCAAGGAGGACACCATCAAGGTGCCTGAGCGGAGGAAGGTCACCGTCAAGCGGAAGGGCAAGATGGTGACTGTCTCCAGAACCTTCACCAAGCTTGTTGATCAGGATTTTGGGTGGAAGGATCCGAAGGCGGCGGAGCGAGTCCGCATGTCGATGATGGACTACGTGATCGGAGGCATGGATCGGAGCTTCAAGCTAAAACTGTTTCATATGCTTCACGCGGCGGAGGCGGCGGGCCTTTCGCCCGGCATCACCAGCGCATTCCGTGATGACTACCGCCAGTCAATCGCAAGCGGCCTGAAGGCGGCGAGCAACAAGTCGTTTCATGGCGGGAGCTCCCGCGGTGGCTATGGGCATGGGCTTGCGGCCGATATCGTGAGCGTCCAGGGCGGAACTCGCAACCAGCGATGGGCTTCCTCCGATAAGCTCTGGAAGTGGGTTGATGCGCATGGGAAGGAGTTCGGAATCGGACGCCCATATCTCGGCAGGGACCCGCCGCATGTCGCACCGCTCGACGGCCGGGAATATGCGGCGCATAACCGCGGCTCAAAGCAGGCGAGACCGGACGTGAAAAAGGCCGACGTGAAGAAGGTGAAGCGCGTGGCCGCACGCGACTACTCACGCCCCGCGAAGCGCCCGAGAACTGCAACCGTCTCAAAGCTGAAAGCGAGTTGAGTGGCTTGGCTCCGATATCAGGCTCGTAAAATGTAGATCCGCGTTCGCTATTGGCGGATCGCGGACTTTGCCGCTGCCGTTAAATTTTAATCCGAAGTTGCGCGGTTTCAATTGATCGTGCGCGCGCTCACGGGCGGCAGGAACGTGTCGTCGAAAATGTCGGTTGTGGAGGGCCGCTTGCGGAATTCGTAATCGTCCGCGATCTGGCTGATGCCCGCGTCGAAACGGCTGCTGTCGATGCCGCCGAGACCGCTCTTCTTGACCTCGTCGGTGGCGATGTTGTCGCCCAGCACGGCGCGCAACCGCTCCAGTTCAACGTCACGCGAGCCGCCGCTCATCTGCAGGAGGACCTCGTCAATCGCGCGCGCCGGATCCTTGAGGCTCAGGCGAACGCCCGCGATCGTCGCGCGCACGAAAGCTTTCACGGCGTCAGGATTGGCGGCTGCGAATTTCGGATTGACGATCAGCGCGTGGCCGTAGACTTCGCTGCCGAAATCGGAGAAGCGAAGCACCGCGAGATCGTTTGCCGGGACGCCGCGGTCGCGCAGGTTGATTGCGGACAGAAACGAAAAGCCGGTGACGGCATCGAGTTGGCCCGCCGAGAGCATCGGCTCGCGCACCGCAGCGCTGATTTTCTCCATCCTGATCTTGTCGAGCTTGATGTTGTTTTTGCGCGCGATCGCCGGCCACAGCCGCGCGGCGAGATCGCCATCGACGACGCCGATGGTCTTGCCTTCGATGTCCGGCATGGTCGCGATGCCGCGGCTCCTGCGCGCGATGATCGCGTAGGGCGCCTTGTTGTAGAGTACGAACACCGCCTTGACCGGCGCCGCCCCTTCCTTGTCGCGGTAGCGAATGAGCGCGTTGATGTCTGCGAGCGCGATGTCGCTGCTTCCGGATGCGACGCGCGCGATGGCGTCGACCGAATCGGCCGCTTGGCCGGTCGTGACGGTGAGACCTTCGGTGCGAAATAAACCCCTGGCGGATGCCAGCACGAACGGCGCCGCAGCGCCGTCGATCGGCCGGTCATATGAGAAGTGCAGCGCCGACGCGGCGGTTCCCGGCGTCGTGCCCGGACCGTATGCCCACAGGAGGGCGATCAGCGGCAACAGGGTTTTGCGGAGACGGCGTCTGGACATGCGCGGCACTTGGACTTGGGAGACGTGAGGCTACTTTTGAGCATCGGCTGTGTTGGCATGATGACAAGCACACAAGCGCCTGTCCGTCACCCTTTGGCCCTTTCCGCGCCAGTTTGCCGCAGTTTCGCCATTTGTCGTTCAGCTTGCGTTGGGGTTGAGGAACCTAGTGTAAAGACTAGGATTATCCTCCAACTAGCCGGTCTGGCCAGGGATGACCTGTGAGGACGTTGAAATGCTCATTCGTAAGACTTTGCCTTCGCCATTCACCTGGGCTGTGGTTCTGGCGACGGCTGCTGCGCTGGTCTTGACCGTGGTTGTTCCACCGCCGGCCGCACAGGCACATCCGCTCGCCGCACCGGCTGCCAAAACAACTTCCGCTGAGCCAGCGAATGCCAGTGAGGCCACTGATTTCAGCTCTCGTGCCCGCCGCCGTGTGGTGCGCCGCGGCTATAATAACAATGCTGCTGGCCTCGCCTTCATGGGCATGGCGCTGGGGACAGTGGGTGCCATCGTCGCCGAGCAGCGCCGCCGCGACTACTATCGCGACAACTATTATTACGGCGGTGGTCCGTATTACGGACGCCATTACTACGGCGGCCCGGCCTACTACGGCGGCTATCCGTATCAGGGCGGCGGCTACTACCGCATTCCGACCTACTGATCGACTAGGCAATCATGTCGCCGGGAGCAATCCCGGCGGCTTGCTTTTTTGGAGCATTTTCAGTCATTTGGGGTGGCCGTTAACACGCTGGCGAGAGATTTGATCTAGGTTCAACAGATGAGTGATTCGCTAGAACGGCTTTATCACGCGGTTATTGCGGCCAAGGATCTCGATCCGGCGACGTCGCGAACGGCGCGGCTGTTTCAGCGCGGCCCAGCGAAAATGGCCAAGAAACTTGCCGAAGAAGCTATCGAAGTCGTCATCGACGCGGTCAACGGCGACTCCGAAGCCGTGATCCGGGAAAGCGCTGATCTGCTCTACAACCTGTCGGTCCTTTGGGTGGCCGCCGGTGTTCGCCCGGAAGACGTGTGGGCCGAAATGGATCGTCGCGAACGGGCTCAGGGCATCGCCGAAAAACTGCCGAAAGCGTCCGCGGGCAAGCCGCACACCACCACGGTGGTTCCAGGGAAATCCGGTGCCACCGCAAAGGCCGCTGCCAAGATTGCGCCACCACAGACCACCGAAAGCGTAGCGCGGCGACCAATTGTCGCGCTCCAGAGTGGCCGGTTGAAGAAACGCCGCTGATTAGCGGCTAAATTACACATTTCCACACATGGACAAATTGCCCGGACGGTGGTTCATCGCGCCATGCTGAGACGAATGTATGACTGGTGCATCGCCGCCGCCGACAAGCCCTATGCCCTCTGGCTGATGGGAGCCGTGTCGTTCGCTGAAAGCTCGTTCTTTCCGATTCCGCCGGATGTCATGCTGATTCCGATGTCGCTGGCGCGGCCACAGAAAGCGTGGCTCTACGCGCTGGTCTGTACCGTAACATCGGTTGCGGGCGGTGTTGTCGGTTACGCCATCGGCGCGCTGCTCTATGACAGCGTCGGGCAGTGGCTGATCAATCTCTACGGCTACGGCGACAAGGTCGAGGCGTTCCGTGCTTCTTACGCAGAATACGGCGCGTGGATCATTCTGCTGAAGGGACTCACGCCGATTCCTTACAAGCTCGTGACGATCACGTCCGGTTTCGCCAACTACAATCTGCTGCTGTTCGTGATCTTTTCGGTCATCGCGCGTGGCGGACGGTTTTTTATCGTCGCGATTCTGCTCAATCGCTACGGCACGTGGATTCGCGAAGCCATCGAGAAACGTCTCGGCTTGTGGGTGATCGTTGCCACCGCCACGCTGGTACTTGGCTTCATCATTGCCTTTAGGCTGTTCTAGGCGGCGTTCAGCGAAAATCGCGCCAGACATAAAGCCTTTTCCAGAGGGAAGCGGCAGGATACTCTCGAGTCATGTCCAATCACACCAGCGATCTGTTCGTGAACGTGCGAGGACGCATGGTCCTGATGGTGGCCGGTCTCGCGCTCGTGTGGGGGACGGCGGCGGCTTGGTCGCAGCAAGCTCAGCCGCAGCTTCAGGTCGCGCCTTCTCAACAACCCGCCCCGCCGACGCCTCAGCCTCCACCTTCGGCCGGCAATCCGGGACTGGTCGAGGAAATCGGCAAGCTATTGAAGGACTCCGCTTCGGGTTTGAGCTTTCCCAGCCCAGGGAAGGCGCTCGACGGGCTGAACTCCAGCGCCCGGAATGCGACCGACAGCTTGAAGCGGATCGCGCCGTTGTCCGGCCAGACGATGGCCAGCGGTCGCACGCTTTGTCCGGCGGCTGCCAATGGTGCCCCCGACTGCAAACCCGCGGCAGACCAGCTCTGCAAGGAAAAGGGCTACGCCGAGGGCAAAAGCGTGGACATCGAATCCACTCAGAAATGCTCCGCAAAGTCGTATTTTTCGGGCCAGGGCGCGTGCCGGACAGAAAATTTCGTCACCAAGGCGGTCTGCCAGTAGACGCAAGCCCCTTTCAAGAAATGGCTGTAACCCCTAAGACCGTGGCACATTTGCCGCAGCGCGGACGCGCGCCTGACGGTTTCAGTTGATGGTTCAGTTTTGGCGGAGAGGATTTTCTGATGTCGATGCCTGCCTTGTTCAAAGGTCGCCTTTCGATTCCGGCGATCGGGTCACCATTGTTCATCGTGTCGGGCCCTGATCTCGTCATCGCTCAATGCAAGGCGGGAATCGTCGGCTCGTTCCCGGCATTGAACGCGCGCCCGGCCGCGCTGCTGGATGAATGGCTGCACCGGATCAAGGAAGAACTCGCCGCGCACGACAAGGCGCATCCCGATCGCCTCTCGGCGCCGTTCGCGGTCAACCAGATCGTGCATAAATCCAACAACCGTCTCGATCAGGATCTCGCGGTCTGCGAGAAGCACAAGGTGCCGATGGTGATCACCTCGCTCGGCGCGCGCGAGGAGTTGAACCAGGCCGTGCATGCGTGGGGTGGCATCACGTTTCACGACGTCATCAATCAAAAGTTCGCGCACAAGGCTGTCGAGAAGGGCGCGGACGGCCTGGTGCTGGTGGCTGCCGGCGCGGGCGGGCATGCCGGCGCGATCTCGCCGTTCGCCTTCGTGGCCGAGACCCGGCAATGGTTCGACGGCCCCATCGCATTGTCCGGTGCAATCGGGCATGGCCGCGCCATTCGTGCAGCGCGCGTGCTCGGCGCCGACTTTGCCTATATCGGTTCGGCGTTCATCGCCACTCAGGAAGCCAACGCGCCTGATAACTACAAGAGCATGATCGCTGCGTCTTCGGCCGACGACATCGTCTATTCAAACCTGTTCACCGGCGTGCACGGCAACTATCTCAAGCCGTCGATTGTGGCGGCTGGCATGGACCCGGATAATCTGCCGGTGTCCGATCCGTCGAAGATGAATTTCGGCACCGACGCCAGCGGCGAACGCAACAAGCCGAAGGCCTGGAAGGAAATCTGGGGCAGCGGACAGGGCATCGGAAGCGTCGACAAGGTGGTGCCGGTCGCAGAACTGGTGGCGCGCTTCAAGAGGGAATACGAGGCCGCAGCCGACGCGCCGCTCTAGAGCCAGACGAAACACATCATGGATGCCGTCTTTCGCGTCGAAGGCAATCGCGTCATCACGAGTGAACATGCTGCGGGCCCATGGGATCCCGGCATGCAGCATGGCGGTGCGCCGTCATCCCTGATCGTATGGGCCGCCGAGCGCATTCCAACGCCTCAGCCAATGCATGTCGCGCGGCTGACCGTCGACCTGATGCGCCCGGTGCCGGTTGCTCCGCTTACAATCGAGGCCGAGGTGGTGCGCGAGGGCCGCAAGATCCAGCTCTGCGCGGTTCGTCTTTCGGCGAACGGCGTTGAAGTGGTCCGCGCCACCGTTCTCAAGATCAGGACGCAGGCGGTGACGCTGCCCGGCGATGTTGTGCCGGAGATGCCGATTGACGTTCCGGGTCCGGAGGCCGGCCGCGAAGAGCCGCAAACGTCCAGCAGCTTCCTTGGCGGGGTAACGCTCCGCGCCGTCAAAGGCGGGTTTCTGAAGCTGGGGTCCGCCGCCATCTGGTTTCGGCCCGAGCGTCCGATTGTCGAGGGAGCAGCGATCTCGCAGGCGATGAGGACCGCGCTTGCAGCAGATTGCTCCAACGGCGTTTCGGCAGTGCTGGATTTCAGTCGCTGGAGTTTCATCAACGCCGACCTCACGGTGACGTTTGCGCGGCAGCCGGTGGGCGACTGGATCCTGTTGAATTCCGAAATGACGCTGGGCGCTGACGGCGCCGGCCTTGCCGTCTCGCGCCTTGGCGATGCTCAGGGATATTTCGGTCGGGCCATTCAGTGTCTCGTGGTCGAGCCGCGCTGAGCCGAGCGCGAACGGAGGGGCGACGGATGGGATCGCGCATCGTTTCAGGCTTGAAGATAGCTCTGGTGTGCCTGCCGCTTGCCGCGCAAAGCGTGTACGCGACCGGCAATCTCGACTGCTCGATCGATGACAAGCAATTGAATCTTGAATTTTTCGCGTTCACGGGCGGGGTGGGCGGCATCGTCCAGATCAATCAGGCTTCGGTCGAAATCAAGGTTGGCGACGACAAGTTTCTCCGGTCGAAGCGCGTGATCGAGCTCAAGAATGTCGAGCAGCAATGGATCTACGGCAACGAGCTTCGCATCCGGCTGGGAATTCCGGGTGACAAGGGCGACAATCTCGCCAGCCTCATCTTGATCGGAACATACAAGGCCGACGACGATACCTATGCCGGGCGATATGTTCTGTCGGTCTATCAGTCAGGCGGCGAAAAGCTATTCAAGGGCAAGATGAAATGCGGCTGAACCGCCTCTTTTCCTCGCCCGGTTCGTTTCAGGCTGCCCCTTGTTAATCGGCAACCCGGGTCAGAACGGCCTTGAATGCGAGGCTTGGAAATTCCCTTGCGGTGCCTTCGCAGATCGCGAAGCCGCCTTTGACGGTTCCGTTGAAATTGATCATGACCTCGTCGAATCCGAACACTGACGGATAATGGGAATCAGGCGTATGCCGAAGGCTGGAAACGCTCCCGGTAAACGATTGGCCGTTCTGGGTGTAGGTTCCGATATACGCGAACGCAGAACTCCCGCCCCGGAGCTTTCCGTTTTCCGCGTTGATGACCCCTAAGGCCTTGCCCCGCGGGGTTTCAAACTCGACCTTGTACAAACCCTGGAGCAATGCAGTTTCAGGCGCGAGAGGCGTGTCTGGGGTTGCTGCCGGCGGCGAGTGAGCTTGGTGTCGCATGCGCTGTCATTCCAGTATTGACGCTGAAGTTGCCTTCAGGCGTGACGTCTTTGATATCGACGGTTATTCGCGTTCGCGCAGTCAATAGAAGCATCTCATCACCGGAGATAAACTCGCCGATGGGGCGGACTTTAGTAAAAGTCTTGGTGCCCCTGGCCGGAATCGAACCAGCACTCCTTGCGGAACTCGATTTTGAGTCGAGCGCGTCTACCAATTCCGCCACAGGGGCCAACAGGACCGGTGCTCGAGGGCAGGGGTCGTGAAGCGGGCGGAATATAGCTCGCGCGCGGTTGTGGTCAACCGCCTGTGATGGAATGAGCGTCGACAGCGGCCGGTGGGCGAGTTAGGACGCTCCGAACAGGAGATTCCACGTGGCGAGCGATGCGACCTTCAAGCCGGGATACATGGGGCGCCCGAGGGATCCGGTTTTTGTTGCTGGAGCGGCCATCGCTTTCATAGCGACCGACGCCCTTGTGGGCGCATGGTTCTTTCAATTGGTGCTTGATATCCGGCCCTGTCCGCTGTGCCTCGAGCAGCGCTATGCCTATTATCTGGCGATCCCGCTTGCGGCCCTGATCGCGCTCGGAGCCGCCCGGAATGTCTCGCGGCCGCTTCTGATTGCGGGCCTCGGAGCCTTGGCCGTCATGTGGCTCGCCAATGCCGGCCTCGGCGCCTACCATGCCGGCGTTGAATGGGGCTTTTGGCAGGGCCCGACCGATTGCAGCGGGCCGATTACCGATCTTGGCGGCGGCAATCTGCTGGACGGCCTCAACAAGGTGAAAGTGATCCGCTGCGACGAAGTGCAGTGGCGCTTTCTCGGCTTGTCGCTGGCGGGCTACAACGCTTTGATCTCGCTCGCCCTGGCCGCCCTTGCGTTGTGGGGTATCGGCAAATCGATGAAGTCAGCCTGACGGCTAATTGTCGGCGTCGACCTGCGGGCCACGCATTTTTCATGCGTGGCGCGATGACGATCGAAGACGAACCGGTTGCGACGGCCGGCTCACTTTCCGATCTATGGGCTAGTTGGCCTTGCCGGCGCTCTTCTTGCACTCGGAGCGGAATTTCCTGCGCTCGTTTCCGTGCAATCCCTTGGCGTCGGCCTGCTTCGAACATTCGAGCGAGGCTGCCGTACGTTCGGGTTTCTCCTTGGGAGCAGCCGCCTTGGCGGGGGCGGTTTTGGCGCTGGGCGTCGCGGGCGTGGCAGGGGCTGCCGTCTGAGCGAAGGCAGAACCGCCAACTATCAGTGAGGCGACGGTGATGGCAATGATGCGTGAAGAGAGACTGATCATGGGTGAAATCTCGCGTTGCAGATAGCGCAAGCGTTGGCCCGCGCGCATGAACCGCCGGTGAACGCCGCAGTGCGGAAAGAGAGCCGGTCCTTCATTATTTTTTGATCGATAAGGGCGACGGCGCGTTGAATGCAAATCCGCGTAAGCTAGGATGTGCTGCTTTCGAGATCCCTTTTCAGGAGAGTTCGATGACAATCCGAGCCAATCTGTTTTGCGCGGCGCTGCTGGCCGGCGCGGCGAGTTTCATTGCTATGCCGGCGCAGGCCCTGACCGCCCAGGAATGCAGCGCCAAGTATAAGGCCGCGAAGGCAGCAGGTACGCTGGGCGACCAGAAGTGGAATGACTTCCGCAAGGCGCAGTGCGGCACCGACGCGGCGCCGGCCGCCGCGACAACGGCTGCTCCGAAGGAAGCCCCGAAGGCTGCACCGAAAGCAGCCGCTACACCCAAGGAGGCTCCTAAGGCTGCTGAAGCGCCGAAGCCCGCTGCTGCTCCAGCCGCCGCAGGCGCTGCTGTGTTCCCGACCGCCGTTGCTCCGAAATATTCCAGCGAGACGGCAGGCAAGGCGCGCATGCACACCTGCGTCGATCAGTACAACGCCAACAAGGCCACCAACGCCAATGGCGGCCTGAAGTGGATTCAAAAGGGCGGCGGCTATTACAGCGAATGCACCAAACGGCTGAAAGGCTGACATTGGCAGATCGCCAGCGGAGCAGCCGGGCGCATGAAGCCCGGCTGGTTCGGCGCGACGGCCGTCATCGCACGCCATGAAGCGTGCGCTCGCGGCACTCGTCGTCATTCTCGCCGTCTATGGCGCGATCGCCTATCTGCTGCTGCCGTCGCTCTGGCGGCACTATGAGCACCAGAAAAAACTCGATGGCCTGCCGATGGTGACCGTCACCGCGCAAGGCATCCCCGCCGATCCGGTCAATGTCGGGCTGGTTGGATCGCGGAACGACATTCTTTGCGCGATGCGCGAGGCAGGATGGGTGCCCGCCGATCCGATTACTTTGCGTTCGTCTCTGGAAATATCGGACAGTGTGCTGCTGGACCGGCCCTATCCAAGCGCGCCGGTCAGTCCGCTGTTTTACGACGGTCGCCGCGAGGACTTCGCCTTCGAGAAGCCGGTCGGCAAGAGCGCCGATCAGCGGCACCACATTCGGTTGTGGATGGTTCTGAAGGATGGAGAAGAGAAGCGGCCGGTCTGGCTTGGCGCGGTGACATTTGATCGCGGCGTGGGCTTCAGCCATTATACCGGCGCGGTTACGCATCACATTGCGCCGGATGTCGATGCCGAGCGGCAGTTGATCGAAACCGATCTGCAGGCCGCCGGGATGATCGAGGCTCGCTACACCGTGGCCGGTGTTGGCCCCACGCTCCGCGGA
>Ga0255047_10001129_pt1 | contig 20189 bp, 20 predicted proteins | sample JV7_2_1_MG_FD_183640 | JGI IMG/M metagenome (GOLD analysis project Ga0255047, IMG submission 183640) | Seawater microbial communities from Jervis Inlet, British Columbia, Canada - JV7_2_1 | ecosystem: Environmental > Aquatic > Marine > Inlet | place: Canada: British Columbia | collected 2016-10-06 | reverse complement strand
CAGCAACGTATGGCCGGGCATGTTCGAAACTTTGTAGAGAGCTTGGTTTTGTAATGGGTAGTATACCTGATCCCCGGTTTGGTAGAGTAAAGACTTATCCATTGGAAGTATTGGAGCAGGTAATTGGTAAGGAGTAGTTTAATCATTTAAAACATAAGTTATGGAAAAAGGTTATTATGTACCGAAAGTAGAAGAATTAAAAATAGGATTATCTATTGAAATATTTCAAGGCACTGCTGAGGGTAAGGAAGTATGGTCTATAGGTGAAATAGATAAAGAGCTTTTTGATATGGTTCTTTTTTCTGGGTTAATTAAGTCAAAAGAACTTCGGGTTAAATTTCTGGATAAAGCAGGTATTGAAAGTTTGGGCTTTAAGCATAGACCATCTAGGGATTGGTATCATGACTATGAATTAAAGACAGGCAGTACAGTTGTTACCTTAGCACTGTTTGATACTAAAGAGATGTCTATATTTGTAAGAAAAGAAGGGATGTTGGATAAGTCTGCAGAAGGAATCTTGATTAAAAACATCTCAGAGTTAAAAGTATTAATGAATCAACTTAATATAAAGAAAGATGGATAATTCTAAAATATTTGTAGAAGCTGTAAAAAGATTATATGATGCAACTATGGATAAAAGACGATTCTTTTACCATTACGGATATTATGAAGGATCAAATCATATTCCTATCAATTGGGTAACGACAAACAAGTTGATTGAAGTGACAAGAGATTATTACTTTAATACTTTACTACCATTGGAAGATAAGATAGGGAAGGAAGTTAACATGCCTTGGCATAGGCCCTGTGCTTATGGCGGGGGTTTTGAAAAGTTAGAAATAATTCAATCACTTTAACCCATGCTTGAGTTATTTCTATTGGTTTGGTTAGTTGTATTGGGGGTAATATATTTGATGAAAAGATTTGGTAAAAAATAAGTGCCTTGACCGGCTTAGTAAAAGTCATAAAAGTTATGAAAACAATTTGTATTTATCATTCGAGGGACCTTGATGGTTGGATGAGTGCTGCTATAGTAATGCGGTGGTTTATGGAGCAACATGAAGAATTTGTTGTACGTAATTCAAAAGATATAGTTAATAGTAATACTTTCGGGAATGATCCAGCACCGGAGTTATTTATGTTAGGTTGGGATTACGGTGATGAGATTCCTAAGTTATCCGATTATGACAAAGTAATTATGTGTGATATTTCCTTTCCTACCTTTGAAGACTTTGTTGGAGGGTTTGAATTGATTTGGATTGATCATCATAAATCAGCTATTGAGAAAGTTGAACAGGGGATATTGGAGAACAGTGCTCATATAGAAGGATTGAGAGATGTTAAATTTGCAGCATGTGAATTAACATGGGTATATTTCTTTCCTGCAGAACCAATGCCGGAGATTGTACGGCTACTTGGCCGGTATGATTGTTTTGGTCATAAAGGGACAGGCGAAGAACAAAAAGTATTAGAATTTCAATACGGTGCTCGGGCAGTAATGAGTAATTATAAAGAGTGTTACATCCATCTTAATAAATCTATCAAAGATAGTGAGCTGTACGAAAATGAAGATTTAACAGTGGAAGGAGATATATTAAGTGATGGTGGAGCTATTTATAATTATCTCAAAGCTGAGGCAAAGCAGATTTATTCGAAAGCTTTTGAAGTATGGTTCGATGATGGAGTACAAACAAGTGCTGGAAACTCATATAAATTTCTATGTGTAAACCAAGACCGTTTTAATCCTATTAATTTTGGTATAGATTATCATAAAGAGAATTATGATGGATTTGCTTGTTTCTGGTATAAAGGAGGGAAGTGGAACTTCAGTCTATATAATGATAATGGAGCAGTTGATTGTTCTGTAATTGCTAAACAATTTGGAGGTGGTGGCCATGCCGGAGCTTCTGGGTTCTTGGTAGATGATATACATGCTATCATTGGATAAACCATCCACATACGACTTCTTAAATATCCAACCAGACTTTTGCCGGTCAGTATTACCGGCAAGAGAACTGGATTGGGAATACTTTGGTCGAAGGTATAATGCAGCTAGGATAGAATTTATTCTGAAGATGTTATATTACGACCCTGCTCCAATTTACAAAAACATTCACACTTCTCTAAATCCATACTCTCGGCACAATACATTTAAAACCATTGATGCATTTCCGAATAAAGAGGATAAATCATGTGCTTGTGGTTGTGGGAAAGCTATACCAAGTAGGAGTAGTCGTTATCATCATCCTTCACATAGAGAGATAATTTCGGGAGTATTTTTAATTATTTCTGGTAACGTACAATCGATTAGTGCATATATGGAGATTTATTATAATCGCTGTTGTGCATCTTGTGGTAAAACTTTTGGCTGGGATTTAGCGTGTGAGATAGATCATATTATAGGAGTGAAGCATGGAGGAGGAGGTTCTTGGCTTTCGAATTATCAACCAATGTGTAAGAAATGTCATAGGGAAAAAACGAATGCAGATTTTGGATTTAAGCAAGAAGTTGAAAAAATAATTACAGAAAATGATGATATTCAAATGAAATTGTTTTAAATTTATGCCCAACTTTAATTTTTTTATTCATATTTTAATTTATATATCATGACGAATATTATCGCTTACGATTCAACACGGCTACAAAGCGTGTTGGCAGCCCTGGCCCAATGGGAGAAACATCCCACAGCCAGATTAAAAGACACAGCAGGATTAAGTGAAGGTGATCTCACTACCTGGATTGCAACCTTGGATACCAATACAGCATTGGCGACCTATCAGGAACGTATTTTTGTAGATGTAGGCATACTGTATGCTGATGGTACCGGTTCTACCGATGACATTGTTTTTGCAACCAATCCTACTACTGGTGAATACTTCCATGTTTATTACGGATTAGATCGGATTACTGCATTTGAAGTTGGGGCAACTCAAACGATAGCTGCTGTAGCTGATGGTCTTGAAGCCGGTGATATTGGATTCTTGAATTTCACTGTTGTTTCTAACAATGTAGATACTATTACTATTACTGCTGATCCCGCTTTAGGAGATTCAGTTGATGGTAAATTACTTTGGGTTGATACTGATTCAGCGACTACAACTGTTACTCCTAATCCTGGTGTATTGGCTGGTGGTGTTGATCCTGTTGGCGTAGTTGGCGATTTTACAGCTACCCATAAAACTGCTTTAGATGCACTATTGGCAACTAATCCTGTTGGTTATACAGGTGATACTACTGCTACTCAAATTATTGCAACTGCTACAAAGGAAATGGCATTGGTTTCATGGGAAGACCTTTGGACTAATCCTGATCCCAAAATTGTACATTTCTTAGGTGGTTATCAAATTGCTCCTGAGACCCGTGCTTCAATGACACTTACTATTACTGCTGTAGGTGGAGCGAATACCAAGGCAATTGATGTTACTGGTGGTACAAGCCCAACACTTTGTTCATTTGCTGGTGCTGGTACTGAAACACCTGCTGAATTGGCCCTATTAGCTCAACAAGATATCATTGATACTGTTGGTGGTATTGGTTGGATAGTAGAACGTGATGGTGCTGTATTAACAGTCTATCCTCCCATTGGTCAAGATGTTGCTTATACTGATGGTGCTTATACCCTTGGAGTGACAAACTTTACTGCTACTGAAGATGGTGATCCATTTACCGGTGGAGTAGTTAATGCTAATGTTGCAAAGCTTACCAATTATGCAACAACTTATATGAATGATTTGACTGATGCCGTGATGTTGATTTGGAAGAGGTTGACAAATCATTCAGACAACTTGAGTATACTTCCTTCTACTTATCCTCCTATACAGGATGAGCCAACTTTCTTGAATGCTGTTGAAGAAGGTGGAATTATTCAAGATTATCTCGACCTTTAAGTAGGTATTCTTCATAACTCTTGTTTTGGCGGGATGGCGAAAGTTGTCCCGCTTTTTTTATATCTTTGTGTTAAATTATGAACAAAGAATTGCTTGACGTATATATCAGCAAGAAGAGAATGTGGAAACACCTATACTTTAAATATGGGGTCAATTATAATCTAGTTGATGATATGTATTCTGAATTATTCATTAAATTGAATACTTACTCGAAAAGTTACGTCCCAGGCAGCAACACCAGTGCTTATATTCACACTATTGTAAAAAACCATGCGATTGATTATTCAAAAGAGGTTAAACGATCACACAGGGTATCGGAAAGTTCGCATGGTAGAATACATTCCAATCACTTAGGTTTATTAACAAATATTAGCATAATCAGAGAACTTGATTATGATGAGTATAATGTATATAACACAATCCCTGCTGATTCTTTGGACAAGCATGGGCTAGATGATGTTGAATTAGAAATAATTACTTTAATAAAAAACAAGCTTAGTAAAAAAGAGATGGAGATACTTCGGTGTAGGTATTATGATGATATGAAATATGATGAAATAGCAGAAGATAAAAATATTCCACTTGGAACTGTTAAAGCTGTTATTTTCAGGGGTCGTAAAAAAGTAGAAGAAATAACAGCTAGTTTCAGACAGTAACCTTATCCCTTTCTTTTTGTATCTTTGTATCAAATTACATTTATGGAGTTTAATGGACAGGATTTTAAAGAATTATTGTTTCCGTGTTTTGACTTAAAGGATGGGATGGATTTATTTGAGTTATTCCCAGTGTTAAAGATTTACCCAGAATTTAAACTAGAAATAGCTTTATTATCCAGAGTAAAAGTATTCAAGTATATTAATTTCCTCTATGATAAAAAGTCTCCCCTTCGTTCTATAGATGATTTTACCAAGCGAAGTATAGAAGCTTCACAATTGGCGAAATTCCCCATTGATGATGAAACCAACAAGTATACTGAGCCTTATATGGAAGTTCTTAGGGATGAAAATAATGCCATTTTAAAGATGTCATTACGCTTTTGTAGGATACAAGGGAGTATGGCATTCAGCCAGCTAGTAATAATGGAGGAGATTTATTATAAAGAGCTTGAGCAGTTGAAAAGCATGACTGATTCTAAAGCAAGAAAAGAATCGATTGTAAATATTTCTACACTCCGTAGAGAGATTGAAGACCTTAAACGATCATTGTTAGCTGATAGTAATTCAAAAGCATTAGAACTATTGCTGTTTAAAGAAATAGAAGGAGAGTCTTTAGGTATTTCTCCTGAAGAGATTGCTAATCTTTATTATAAGGGGAAAAACATTTCAGACTATTCTAAATATGCCCAGAAAGATCCCATACAAGTATAAAAAGCCAGAGAAGTTTCTTGTTTTCCACGAAGATGATCCAGACCTTCCAACAATAAGAATCATCCTTCCTGACCCACCACCAATTGAAGAAATTCCCGGTAATGGTTATTCTCCCAAAGGTCAGTACTTCACCAGAGAAGTTATGCCAGAGCGATTAAAGTTCTTGGAAAGGAAGTTCAAGGACCTGGAAGCAATATATGCTGAGTTAACTGAAAATAGAGATAAGTACCAGGAAGAGCTTGCCTGGATAAAGCTGCAATGGTATTATCGATTACATGGTAAATGGGTATTGATAAATGGAGTACCTACTTATCTTGATGGTTGGCATTGGTTTTATTTGAATTATTGGCATTTAGATGTAGGGTTACCGAGATATACTTATAGAGATTATTTATTCTTCCACTTTGCCCGGTATGCATATACTGATACTTTGACATTTAAGAAGCTTGATGTAAATGGAGTAGCGATTCAAAATTCCCTGGGTTATTATGACTTTATTGATATTGTTAATAGAATTTGTTTTGGTTTTATTTATGCTAAGTACAGGCGAGAAGGAGCTACTTATAAAGCAGGGTGTATTAATTATGAAATAATATCTCGGACAGTTGAGGCAAATGGAGGAATTCAATCTCGGGATGATAAAGATGCGAAAAAAGTATTCATGGATAAAGTTGTTAAGCCATGGAAAAAACTTCCTTTCTTCTTTAAACCGTACTATGATAATCCATCTTCTCCGAAGTCTTCATTGAACTTTGATAAAATTGGAAGCACAAAAGGTGGTGGTGCTTTTGTTGATACTGGTTTGTTATCCAGATTAGATTATGAAGTGGGTTCAGAGGGAGCTTATGACTCACAGAAGCTACACGTTCATCATGACGATGAGACCGGTAAAAACAAGCTGAATGATGTTTGGAAGAGGCATTTAATTACAAAAGAGTGCTTGAGTCAAAAGGGAGGTCGGTTAATTCATGGATTTTCAATAAAGACTTCTACTGTTGGAGAAATGACTAAAGGTGGTGGTCGCATGTTTAAGTTTATGTGTAAAATGTCTGATTGGAGGCATAGGAATAAAAATGGGCAAACAGTTTCCGGTTTATACATTTGTTTTATACCTACATATATAGGTATGGAGAATGATAAATTTGGTAATCCATTAATTGAAAAATCCCGAGAGTGGATATTAAATGAACGTCAGGGTTATTTGGATAAAGGTGATATTGCTGGTTGGTCTGAAAAGGTTCGTCAGTTCCCAATTATCTTTAGAGAGTGTTTTACTTCCCAAGCAACAGCAACCGGGTTTAATGTTTATATACTTGAAAAGCGAGTAGGAGAATTAAATTTCAAAGAAAGTGAAACCAAGTCTGTTAATTTCGAATGGTCCAATGGCCATGGTAGTGATGTAATTATGAAAGAGACCAAGGGTGGCCGGTGGCAAGTATCAGCTGAATTGGATCCCCGCTTTACCAATAAGAAAGTTAAAGACTCAGGTATTATTAATGGGAAGTGGGAAGAGTTTTGGAGACCATTCGATCCATATAAGTTTACTGCTAGTGCTGATGCTTTTAAATTTAACACTGTTGAAGGTGTTAGGTTCTCATATGGAGCAGGGGCAGTATTGCTGAATTTGAATCAGGATATTGACCCGGCAGATAAACCGAGTGATCAATGGGAAACATTTAAATTTGTCTGTACCTATAAGAATAGGCCCCCAACCTCAGATGAATTCTCAGAAGACATGTTGCTACAATCTATTTATTATGGTGCTCCATGTTATCCTGAGAGAGATGTACCATATGTTGAGAACTATTTCATCAAGCATGGATACTATGGTTATTTAATCTTTGCCCGAGATATGCTTACAGGTCACTTTAGGGCTACTCCTGGATTTAATAGTCGTTCTCAAAGCAAGCAAGAACTATTTAATGCTACTCGAAATTATATTGAATTAAGAGGACTTCAGGAAAAACATTTAGACCTGCTTAATGAGTGGAAAGATATCCCAGGTATAGAGTATATGACTGAGTATGATTTAATGACTGCTGCTGGTGGAGCATTAATGGGAATGATATTCAACACCCCTTCTTACAACCTAAAATCTTCTGGAAATACAAGGAGCGCAAAAGTATTTCAGAAAAAAAATATTAGGAAACGTAAATAATTTTTCTATATTTGTACGGATTAATTCTAAAAATTATGGCAAAAGTAACGATTCGCCCACCCCACGATATTAACCCAGAAAGCAAAGGTGCTGAGTGGCATCGTGATTTTGCTGAGTTCATACACAGTGCTTCTAGGGAGGAAGTAGCTGCCCAGGTAAGAAACGCACTATATCTTCGGAGTTATGCAGAAGGTAGGCAAAGTAATTCTATCTATAAACAGATCCTTGGCTATGGTGACGATACTGATGCACCGAAAATACCAATTACTCATAGTAGTAATGGTGGACCTCGGGCACCAGAAGTAACTAATTCATCTGGTGATAAATTTATGGATGTTAATGATGAAGAGATTTTTTCCCCGGCTCCTAAATTCTTAATGGTGTTGTCTGGTATAATGGAAGGACAGGAACATAGTGTTGTTGTAAAAGCCATTAATGAATTTGCTTTGAATGAACGGGACCAGAAGAAATTCCAAATGTGGTATGAGATGAAGTTTGGAAAATGGGAAAAGGATTTGTTACAGCAAGCAGGATTGGAGACACCAGAGGCCGAAGGGTTTATTCCTAGTGATATTCATGAATTAAAAATGATTGAAGATTCTGGCCATCTAAAGCTTCCTTATGAAATTGCCCTGGAAAAAGGTATTCAGGATTATAAAGAGATTTCTGAGTCAGAAGAACAATATCGTGCATTCATGCGTGACCTATTTACTTTGAATGATGGAGCGATACATGATTACTATGATGATGATATTGGTAAATGTCGGTTTAAGCGTATTGATACTGCAGAGCTCTATATGGAGCAAACAGCGAAAGATGATTATTCGAAATCAAGTTATGCTGGTTATCCGAGTTTTGTCACAGTAGTTGATATTCGAAATGCTACAGGTTGGTCAGAAGAAAAGATTCATTCTATTGCTACAGAATTTATTGGTAAGCATTCAAATCATAATAATGTACTTGATACCGTTGAAGCATATGTTGAAACTGGATCAAGCAACTATAATGACTTTTTAATCCCGGTTTATAATTGTTTCTTTAAAACTACTGATTCTCGTTTCTACCAGCAAAGAAAAATTTCTGGAACTGAATTCTCAAAAGAATATGAAGAACCTTGGAGAAGTAAAACCCGTCAACCCAAAGAGAAAAAGGGCAGGCCAATGTTCCGGGAAGACCTACGTTCAATTCATGAAGTGAAGTGGATTGTAGGGACTGAAGAGATTTATGATTGGGGTACTATGGATAACTTGCCGTTTGATTATGGTGAAAGAGATGTACCACTCCCTATATTTAGGGTAAAGATACCTGGTAAGTCTATTGTTGAAAGTATGATACCAATGCTTGATCAATTAATGCTTTCTTTTCTGAAATGGCAAAACAATTTAGCCAAAGCTGCTCCCCCGGGAATAGCCATTGAATTGGAAAGTCTTATGAATATGTCCTTCGATAATAAAGAATGGGAGGTAATGGATATTCTAAAGCTTCGGCTACAAACTGGAACATTGATTTATCAAATGAGGACTAACGCTGTAGGTCAAACAGGTGGTTCAGCAGCTTTACCTTATGCTGAATTAAAAGGAGGTGTAGAGCTCGCTACCCAAGAATTTGCCCTATCAGCAGAAGTCATTTATGGTCAATTAGCAGAAGTAACCGGTATTGATCGATTCACCTCTGCAAGTAAAGCCCCTGAGCCCAGACAAGCAGTAGGTATTGGTCTTATGGTCCAGGCTGCTACAATTAATACGTTAAAGCCTTATTATGCTAAGTGGATAACTATTCAAAGAGATGTTTACAAAAGTGCTGGAAATAGGATTCAGCATTTAGTAGCTTTGAATGATGGTAAATGGGATTTTGGTTATTTACCAGTATTGGGGAATAATTATTATCAGATCCTAAAAGATGCCAGTACTAAAAATCCCGTAGTAATGGGTATATCTATTCGGCCAGCACCTACACAGGAAATTAAAGCTGCTATTTTGGAAGCTGCTGGTGCTGCATTGGGTAATAGTGGAGATGGCATACCAACAATTACTTATTCAGAATATCTTTTCATTACCAAAGAATTGATTTTTAATGCATCTTTTAATACAATCATAGCTATTATTAGGAACCGTGAGAAAATAGCAGAGGAGAGGCGTAGGGAGATGCAGGAGCGTTTACCAGTAATACAGGCAGAAGAGACTCGGAAGAGCGATCAGTTGAAAGCGCAGGCTAAATTGGAGGAGAAAAAAGCTGATGAATCTCTATTGCGTGTAAAAGGAGAAGAAGAGCGCAAAACAGTGGTATTAACCCATCAATTAAAAATAGTTGAAATAGAAAAAGAAAATAGTTTACAAATTATAAATACTCAAAACAATGAAAACAGCAACAGCCGTAGCCAAAATAACGCTTCGCAACAATAAGAAAGAAATATTTGATGCTTATATTGAACTTCGGGATTTAACCGGAAATAATGATTTAGCAATAGTTGCTAAGTTATTGGATAAATATAAGCCATCTGCAGGTACTAGGAGTCATTCTATATACCTGAATTTAAAGAATCTGCATAAGGCAATGGTGAGAAATTCATAAAAACACTTGACATTCTTCTTTTTATTATTATCTTTGTCGCACTAAGGGTTTAGTAAATTTTTTTCATGTGAGTTCACCAGGATACTCCGAAAGGTGTCCTGGTTGTTTTAAAGTTCTTTGTCATTTTTGCCCAAATGAGTATTTTCGACTAGCGAGATGGGAGGATGTTTTCCTCCCTCTACTTAATTTGGGATTAAATATATAAACATTTTTTATGGTGGCTATCAAATGTTAATGATCTTCTTGGTAACAAGAAACTAAGGCATTAACTAAGATGGGGCCACCACCATGAGTTAATGCTTTTTTTATGATTTTTTTGTTCAACATTGATCTTCTCCCGATTCACCGTGAAACTTTACGGTGGTCGGGTTTTTTTATTTTAAGCAGCATTTTATTATCCATAGCAAATATCATATCGATTGTTATGGATTTTTTTATTATAAGGAGTTCATATGTCCAATACTCCTGGAAATTGATTATATCGAATTTCAAACAAAATTGGTTGGTAGTAAGTCGAAAGACCCTATCTATGTTACAGCAACAAAATAATGTCCAGAAAACTAGAGACCGCTCTGCTTCACCGGCAACTTTCGACCTAAAGAGGACATTTTTTGGATTTGTAAAACTATGTTTCCTTAACCGGGACATATACCTAGGAATTAGGTAGGGATGCAGGTCTTGTAATGTAACTATTGCTGCACTTGTAGCAGTAACAATATCTCAGTTAAACAATCATTTGGTTAACTTTAGGGATATAAGGCTTGGGAAACGCCTAAACCTTACTAAATTTGCAAAAAATTCAACAATGGTAAAAGGGCAAATGGCTATTTATACGGATGGTGCATGTGAGCCAAATCCGGGACCAGGAGGATGGGGATTAGTTGTATTTATGGATGGGGATATCAAAAACATTGATTATGCTCAATATGGCTATTCCGATAACACAACTAATAATATCATGGAGTTAACAGCTATCCTTATGGCTTTTGATGTTATTCCAGATACAGAGCTTGCTGCAACTATATTTTCAGATAGCAGGTATTGTGTTGATGGTATAAATAGCTGGATGCACAAGTGGCAAAAAAAAGGATGGAAGAAAAAAGGTGGAGCTATCAAGAATTTAGATTTATGGAAGGAAATTTTTGATAAAGTAAAGGAATTTCCAAGGGTTAAACTTGAGTGGGTTCGGGGTCATAATGGAGATATGGGTAATGAACTGGCAGATGAATTCGCTGAATTAGGTTTATCTTCACAAAAAGACATGAAAATTAATTATTAAACATATACTATGAATAAAATCAAACCATTAGCAGACAGGGTACTAATAGAGCCCTCCCAGACAAAAGGAAAAACTTCAGGTGGATTAATTATACCAGAGGGAAGCAAGAAAAAGACTAAAGAAGGAGTTGTTCTTGCAGTAGGTCCAGGAACATTAACTCAGAAACCAGTCTTGAAAGTTGGGGATAAAGTTCTTTTTGGAAAAGCTGGTACAGCAATCGAACTTGATGATCGTCTATATCTGCTCATGAAGGAGTCAGATGTTTATGCAATTATTTAAATATCTTAAAACTTACAAAAAAATAGTATCTTTGTATAAAATTTCATACTTATGAGTGAAGATGTTCTTGATAAAGCTTTTGGGATTAAACGAGATGCCGACGGTAACGTTCTGGTAGAAAATAAAGAGGGCGACCTCAAGCCAGGCGACGAAGGATATGTAGAACCAAAACCGGACCCTCCGGGTGATAAAGACCCTCCAGGAGACTCAGATGAGCCAATTACGATTGACTTTAAAGATTTTGCTGAAGGTAGGTTCACATCCCTTGATGAAATTACCCAAGCTATTAGTAGTCATGATGAGTTGACTGAAAAATTCACTAACTCTGAGAAGAGTAAGGGTGAATTAGAAGAAAACCTTATGACAATAAAAGCACGTCTTGAAGAAGTTCAAAACAACAATCCCCTAGCTAAGTTTCCATTATTCTACAAACTTGCCAAATATACAGAAGCGAATCCTGATAATGGTAAGTTCTTGCAGCAATTAGCTTTAGGTACACCCGATTCATTAACTGTTCTAAAGACAGACTTCATGCTTGAGCATCCTGAATTTAAGGATAAGCCCGAAGATGTTGATTTTCTTATTAAAAATAAGTACAAAGATTATCTTGGAAAAGAAGCAGACAGTGAATCAGATGAGTACCGTAGTGCTAAAATTTCTTTGGATGCTGATGCTAGTAGTGCTAAATCAAGATTACTGAAGAACTTAGATAGTATTGAAATTCCCAAACTTCCGACAGAAGAAGAAGTCAAAGCCAACAGAGAGACTTATATTAAGTCATGGGCACCTTCGTTCAAAGAGATTGTTTCTGAGATTGATTCAATTGTGGTAACGTTGCCTGATTCTGAGGATAAGACTAAAACCGTTGAACTAGCCAATATCAAACTTTCAAACGAAGCAAAAAGCAAGTATGTGAATTATGCTGCTTCTTTGATTGGCGGAGGTAATTATGAGCCGAATGAAGCTTCTGCTAAAATGATTAAAGCAGAAGTCAGAAAACAGTATATTGCAGACAACCTTGATGCGATTGTTGAGAATGTCTATAATAACGCTCATTTAGAAGGAAAACAAGGTCACCGTATAAGAGTAACAAATACTACTCAGCTTAAAAAAGGTTATAAAAAGCCTGTAGAGAAAGATGGTGTTGATTTGGGAAAAAAGTTAGTTGAGGACTCCAGGAAGGGCAATTTTTAATTAAATTGTTTAACTTAATATAGGAGATAAAATATCATGGCCGAACAGACAGATGCCAACACATATCCAACAGCCGGAGTTTTAACCGGTAGTATGATGAGCCTTTACGACAGCGTAAAGCCACAATACATTCCTGAACTTTTTAAAAGATTTGGTGCTCAATTTTTGCCATTCTTTGAGTTTATTCGTGCAATGGGCCGGGAAGCACCCGTAATGGATTCTACCCTAAATGCATACGAAGAAAACCGTTATGTTGATTCAATCAAAGTAGCTGCTAACGTAGGTGATGCAGGAGCAGGTAACGACCTTACCTTCCAGCTTCATGCCGATAAGGTTGACACCAACGGCAATTACTTTGTTCGTACCGGACAGACAGTTATCATGAATAACGAGGCCATGGGTCACGTTTGGACAATTGATGATACCGTAAGTCCCCCAAATATTACCTTAAAGCCGGTAAGTTCTACATCTACCCTTGGAGCAGTAACAGCGAGTCAGGAACTTGCTATTATCTCTAATGCGAAATCAGATGGTAGCTCACAGCCACAAGGAACTGTAGTAGGTACCAGCTTGCGTACCTTTAAAGCCCAGATTATTTCTGAAACTGTTGAGATTAATGGTCGCCAGCTTGTAAAAGAGCTTTGGTACAAAGTTAGGAACGATGGAACCGGAATTGATGGCTGGTATACACCTGGAACACTACGTATGGACTATATGATGGCACTTGCCTCAGATGGTGCATTTCTCTTTGGAGAAGAGCGTACAAACACCACCCTGAAAACCAAAACAGGTGAAGAGGGTGCTGGTGAATTCATTGAATACACTGAGGGATTATTCCCAAAGATGAGAACACATGGTCATACCATTTCTTATACTGCAGGTGCATTTGATGCTTTGGATTTTGACCAGATCGGATTATACATGAAGCAACAAGGAGTAACATCCGGTTTTGTTGTTGGTATGATGGGATCAGAAGCTTATATTGATGTCCGTGAAGCTTTGAAAGACTATATGGACGGAAATGGAACTGACTACACCAATACAGTGAAAGCTTTATTTGGTGGAGATGCAGACCTTGCAGCAGCAGTAAACTTCCAATCAGTAAAACTTGGAAATGTTACTTATGTTCTGAGAGAACTTGATCACTTTAATAACCCAAAAACCTTTGCTATTTCAGGTTACGATATGCCCAAGCAAGGATTCTTCTTCCCACTATCTACTACTATGGCCCAGGTCAATGGTAAAAAAGTGAAGATGGATAATATTGCAACCAGGTATTTATCGAAAGATGGATATAGCCGTAGGTTTGAAACATGGGCTACTAAAGGTGCCGGTGGTGGAACTTATGTTCATGATGTTGATAAGGCTAGTTTCTATGCCCGTGCTGACATTATGCTACAGGCTTTAGGTATGAACCAGACTGTTGTAATGGACCCAGCGTAAAATTAACCAGACTATTCCCTTTGCTCTGCGAGGGGAATAGTTTTTTAAAATAAAAAATATGTTAGCGTTTAATGGTAATGTTATTGACTTCACAGGGAATTCACAGATTGCGAAGCATTTTAAAGCTGCAATTGCTAAAATTGAGAGCAGTAAACTTCGATTCCCTATTATTATTGAATTCACCCCCGATCATGTGATTGAGAATAAAGAGAATCCTGGGCAAAGAGAATTATCTGCTGGTCATTCATGCAGATTTGAACAAGTTTATCGTAGTAAGGATTTTGATGGTACTGTTGTTTATTACAACGCTACAACCCCAGACAGGAGAAATCCTGGCCACTTCCAGTATAAGCCACGTTGGTGTACATTTACTGGCACAGAAGTTATTGAAGAGAAAGATAGGGATTATTTAATATTTATGTTATTTGTTAATCCTCATATTGTGCTTATTCCTGAATTAAAGGAATATCAGAACGAACACCGGAGAAGGTCACACTATGCTCTTGAGAATAAAATGAGAGAAGCTGAATCAGTAGCTAGGATTCGTGGTCTTATTGCCAAGGTTGATATTATGCTTGGTGGTGGAGAAGTGGGTATTGAACCGAACAAGTTGAGGCAAATTGCCCTTGGGTACAATATTTCCATGGCTCAGGATGAGAAGTTTTCAATCTTTGAAATAGGTAATCAATTGCGTGACCAGGTTATTACTAAAACCAATAACCGTTACAACCTCAAGAAAATTGAGCAGTTCCTTGATGATGTTAACTTTGGTGATCGTATCCAAATGCGGATAATGATTCAAAAAGCCATGGATCAAAACCTAATATCTTATACCAAAGAACCTCAAAAGCAAGGCTTCTGGCATTTGATTGAAGTAGTTGAGGCAGATGGTCAGAAATTACATAAATCAGGAGAGACCATTACAATTGTACCTGCAAATAGGAGTTCTGCCCAACAAGCTTTCAATTATCTTTTGAATTATTATTTAAGTAATGAAAAACCCTACGAAGCTTTGGTAGATTTGATTGAGTAACACATTTAGTTGTTTTTTCATAGTAAATAAGTTGAGCTCCTTTGAAAATAATTTCGAAGGAGTTTCTTTTTTATTAAAATTATATTATATTTGTCTCGTTAGTTTCTCAATTTATTGCACAAAACAAATGTCATGGCTACACCAACAGTAATAAATGCAAACGTTAATTTCGAAATTCGCTGGTACCTCACAAATTCTCCAAAAGATATTACCTGGAAAGACCTTTCTGACTATACAGCCCTTGGATTTCTTGTTGCAAATTCTCAAATAATATTAAAAATAACCGGTCCTCTTGGGGTAATGTATCAAAACGCAGGTTGGTTAACCGATAGCTTTGCTGCTCCTGATATCACAAGGGCTGCTACAGCAGAGAAAACAGGTATTCCGATTTCGTTAGATGCTAATTTAGCGATACCATTAGGAGAATATGTATTTGAATGCAAAGTGAAGGATACTGTCAGTTCCACTATTTTTTATGGAACAAAAACATACGATTATCAATATGTCTCCCCGACTCCGGTAATCGATTTAACAGTATTTCTCAGAACCTCACAGTTACAATCTGTAGATGCTTCTGATTATCTTGTCACTGATGATGATATTGCTGCTTATTCAACTACCAGGGCTCATACAATCACTAAGCCAGCAGCAGCCACAGGCTGTAACTTACCGGCTACCGCTACCACCACTGATGTTACTCGGTTAATTGGGGCCGGTGCTACAGAAGATTTATGGATATGGACAGGAGATTGGGCAGCTTCATTAGTAGTTGACTTAGTTTATAAATTGGAGGATTGGAATAGTGTTGCCTGGCAATATGTTTATGATCAGGTAACTGGAAGTGATTCAATATCGGTTTCACAAAATACCTGTTTCCTTCAATACTATGAAACGTTCAAAGAATTAATTGCCAGATATGCTTCGGCACTTGGCCGGGGTAATTCGAGTGAACTAAATGATGTTAACTTTGTCTTAGAGCAAGCTAATTACTATTGGATGCAGCATGAGTTAGCTGATAGGAATGGAGATGAAACCGAAAAAGAATACTGGTGTACTCAGTTAACTGAATTAGTTACCAAGTCAGGATATGTTGTAGTATCTGCTTCTGATAATTCTGAGCCAGTAGTTCCCTGGGGAAGTGATACAATTGTTTCAGTAGGAACAACTTTTGCTTTTACCAATGGCGTAGCAGACCCCACAGGAGGAAATGCAGGAGATTATTATTTCAAGATTGATGCAGGAGTTCCACCAACAACATGTGTTTTATGGTTTAATAATGCAGGAACCTGGACAGCGTTAGTTGACCTTAAAGGTGCCACTGGTGCTGCTGGGGATAATACTGTAATATTATACAGTTCTATTGCATTGGCAGCAACAGGAGTTTCAACAGGAGTTGGAGTTGAAACATTATTGAACTATGCAATGCCCGGAGCTACATTATCAGATAATGGCTCAGGGGTAGAAATTGAAGCTTCAATTGCTTTGGCAAATAATGCTGTAGAAAAAACTGTTCAGCTAAGGTTTAGTGATGCTGCTCATCCAACTAATACGATAGTTGTTGAAATGGTAATAGCAGATGAAGTTACACCGGTTACAGATGTCATACTGATTAGTGCAAAAGTTTTCAAGAAAAGTGCTACAACTGTTATTGCTAAGGCAATTATGACACGTTCTGGATCCCCAAGTGATTCAAAGGTTGTTTATCTTGAAATCACAACCGCACCTGCTTCAATTAGCAATATTACCATAAGTGCTGATGCTGCAGCCGGTGATGTTACTTGTAATGAATTGACAGTTTCTAATATTCAAATTATACCATAATGAAAACAAAAATCTTAATTCTTCTATTTGCCATACTTACGTTTTCTGCATTTAGTCAGGAATCAGCTAAGGTAAAAACCTTAACTATAACTGCTGGGGCTCCGGCTGCTGGTTGGGGGAGTTTAAGTGTTGATTATAATATTAACACCTATTATGTAACATCTGCTGCTCCGGTGACACTATCAACCAATTGGACTATTAGTGCTCTTGGGTCAGTATATACCGGGTTAACGTATAATTTCTTTTATGATGCTGATGTAACATTAAGTGGAAACACTATATCGTTTTTTGGAGAATCGTTAACAATTCTACAATCTGATAAAAAATTAATAGTAACGGCAATATATTTAGCTTCAGCATGGAAGGTTTCTATTGTTCCAGATTTATCAAGTGGCAATGGGCTAGTTGTTGAAGGTAATCAGTTAAACATACCTCTATATGTTGATAATTCAATGGTAGATGCTACTGCTGGGATTGTTTTCAGTAAGATGGCAGCAATTACCGCAAGTCGGGTACCTGTAATGGATGCTTCTGGGTTTATTGTCCCATCAAATGTAACAGCTACCGAATTTACATACATGGAGAATGTTTCTTCTGATATTCAAGCTCAAATTGATACAAAGCCCACTTCTGGCACAATTGATAATTCTGATATAACTGCTGCTGCTGCAATTGATTTTAGCAAGATGGCTGCACTTACCGCTTCCCGGGCTGCGGTCTTGGATGGTTCTGGTTTCTTTGTTGCTTCTGCTATTACTGCTACAGAGATTGGTTATTTAACAGGGTTATCAAGTAATTTACAGTCTCAATTAGATGTTAAGCCATCAAACTCACTTTCAGAAGGGTATATTTATACTGGTAATAGTAGCAATATAGCTCAATCGTATAATGCGAAAACAAACGCATATATGTTGTTGGGTAATGGGACTACTCTTTTAAGTGTGGCAATGTCAGGAGATGCAACAATTACCAATGCAGGAGTACTGACTGTTGGGGCAGCTAAAATATCTCCATCTAATTTAACCGCAGAAGGAGCGAAAGAGGTTATAACATTTAATTTAAGTGCAAGATATGGTATAGGGACGGGTATTGATATAAATATCCCTTATGCTTGTAATTTGGTAGGAATATATGCTACAGTAACAGATACCCCGGCCACAGATGATTTACTTTTAAACTTCAATAATGCTGGTAATGCTGATATGGTTGGCTCTGGTTTATCTTCTGGTGATTTGGCTATTACATTTACCTCTGCTGTTGGAATATTATTTTCAACACCTGTTACTGGTAATAATGTATTTGCTGCTGGTGATAAATTATTGATTGATACTAAAAAATCAACACCTACTACCGGGGGAGTTTTAATAACACTTGAATTTCAAAGAATTGATTAATCATGAATTTAGGAATAGTCAGAAACGTTATTGCCTCATATTTTGAGGGTAAAGGTGTTCAGAGAAATGTTACACCTGAAGATATTACCAGGTGGATTAATGTTGCTCAATTGACTCATTTCAAAAGGCGAACAGGATTACCGGAAGAATATTCCCCTGGTGCTCCCATCCCATCCCAGGTTGTAGAATTAACAAAACGAATTTCAGCCGATTTAAGACCATTTTATGAGTATGTGGGGTATGACTTTAGCACACCGCTATATCTAACGAATGGTGTAGCCGATACCCCATCTGATATGTATTATCCACTCAGCATGATCTATCATTATTCTGAGACCGTAATGAGACCGATAGATATTGTTGGAGGTAAAAAGTTTCATGATAGGATTGGTGATGCAATTGAAAAGCCTACGTTGTGGGATCCGGTTTCTACATTTATTAAAGATAACATCCTGCTTGAGCCAAGAACAATCCGACAAATTGATTTCCTATACCTTAAATATCCAACATCTGTTTTATTTGCAGTAAAACAAGATTCTGGTTTTAATGAATATGATTCAGAGAATTCTATTGAATTGGAATGGGATGATGTGAATACAGTTGATATAATCTTTTTAGTATTAAACTCTTTGGGTTATAATTTAGTCCGGGAAGAAGTTGCAAATTATGCTGAAAAAGCTAAAATCCAAGGAGCATGACACTAGAGACTCTATATAACCTGATTGGGCATTACACCTCAAAACATTACTCTGGCCAAACATTAACACCGGAGCTTTTAACAACGGTATTGGCTAAAGAGAATACAGAATTATTTTATGGTATATTCCGGGAGATTAAAATATCCATGGAGCAAGGAAAAAAATCCCTCAGTGAAGCAGTAAGTCAAATTGGGGGATTAGAACCATTTTTGGTTTATGTTGTAGATGGTGCGGTTTCGAGTGGAGTCCTTGATCTGGAAGATGATTACTTTTATTATGATGTCTTTTATCTTCAACCATTAAAGTCAGGAGGATTAAGTAGGCCCGTTGAAGTTGTTTTGGAAGCTGATGCACAAAGGTTGAAAACAAGTATGCTGTCCAGGGATTTAACTGAGCGCCCTATTGCGGTAATCGATTCTAAAGATACGGTTAAATTTACACCGACTGTTGATTCTGTATGTAATTACTCTTACCTGAGAGAACCTGCTACTCCTTTTTATGACTATTGTATATCAGTAACGACCAATGTTCAGGTTTACATGCCAGTTGGTTCAAAAGTAGTTAGTGCCCTTGCTGGTTACGATTTACAAGATTCAGTTGGAAATGTTTTGGAATATAATGTAGAACATTTAACAGCAACCGCATTCCCATATACAAGTCAAACTGTTGAGTTGGAGTGGAAGGATACTGAAATTATCCGAATGTTAAAAAGCATCTTACTTGGTGAAGGAATTTCATTGCGTGATTCCGATTTGTTTCAAATGGTAAAAGCTGATGAATCATGACAAAAGCAGAATTTATAAGTTTAATAAAGAAAAGGCTACCTGAAACATCTGAGGTACATAGCAAGACTGTTGAGTTAAGCATCTCTACATTGTTTAGTGATATTATATTCTCTAAATTTAAACGAGGTGAAATTGATCAGTTTGCGAAGCCATATCCAGACATTGAGGTAAAGACAGATGCTAATGGTAAATTTTATTGTGATCTTCCGGTAAAGATTATCGCATCTCCTTCAGGGTTTGGGAGCGTGAGGCGTATTTATCCTTCAGATGAAGATGGTAT
>Ga0255047_10001127_pt1 | contig 20195 bp, 15 predicted proteins | sample JV7_2_1_MG_FD_183640 | JGI IMG/M metagenome (GOLD analysis project Ga0255047, IMG submission 183640) | Seawater microbial communities from Jervis Inlet, British Columbia, Canada - JV7_2_1 | ecosystem: Environmental > Aquatic > Marine > Inlet | place: Canada: British Columbia | collected 2016-10-06 | reverse complement strand
TTCAGATCGACATCCCGGCCGGGCTCGCCTACGGCGACCAAGGCGTTGGCGGGATCATCAAACCGGGCGATGCGATCACGTTCGTCGTCGACGTCACGACCGTCGTCAAGCCGGTTCCGATCACGGCACCGCCGATGGCTGACCCGAGCGAATGTCCCGCCACCGATGGCTCCGAGCCACAACAGCAGACCTTCGACAGCTATCCGCCGTTCTGCATCGACGTCACCAAGACCTACACCGCCGAGGTCTCCACCACGTTCGGTAACTTCACGATCCAACTCGACCCCGAGCGGGCGCCACTCACGGTCAACAACTTCGTGACGTTGGCACGGTTCCACTATTTCGACGGCACCGAGTGCCACCGTGCGATCCCGGGGTTCGTCGTGCAGTGTGGCGACCCGACGGCTACGGGTACGGGTGGACCTGGTTATCGGTTCGCCGACGAGCTTCCACTGGCCGGTGAATACCAGCTCGGATCGATCGCGATGGCGAACAGCGGACCCGATACGAACGGCAGCCAGTTCTTCATCATCACCGGCGCCCAGGGGGCGGGGCTGCCGCCCCAATACAGCCTTTTCGGCCAGGTCACCGACGGCGACGACACCGTCGCAGAGCTCGACGGCGTCGCCAACCCCGACAGCAACGGCGTCCCCCCGCTCAATCAGATTCTGATCCAGTCCGTCACGATCACCGAGTCCGAGTAACGGAAAGGTGTCAGACACCTTTCCGTTACACCTTGGTGTCAGCGGCCGGTGTGGCCGAAGCCGCCGCCGCGGTCGACGCCATCTAGGTCGGAAACGACGTTCCAACCGACACGGGCGACACGCTGGATGACCAGCTGGGCGACCCGGTCGCCGCGGTGGATCAAATAATCGTCGACGGGGTCGGTGTTCAACAGCACGACCTTGATCTCGCCTCGGTAGGCGGCATCGATCAAGCCGGGGGCGTTGACGACACTGATGCCGTGCTTGAGCGCCAGGCCCGAGCGTGGCATCAGCAGTCCGCAGAATCCGATCGGGATCGCAATCGAGATGCCCGTCGGCATCAACAATCTGCTGCCACCGGCCCCGATCGAGGCATCCTGGCGGGCATACAGGTCGAGCCCGGCGTCGCCCTCGTGGGCATAGCTGGGAATCGGGAGCTCGGGGTCGAGCTGCACCAGATCGATGCTGACGGGGTCGATGGACTCAGGCACGGATGTCGAGCGTAGGCTCCCGACGATGAGCGAGACCAGCGCACGTCCTCCATCGGTCGACACCCTCGCCCGATCGCTTAGTGAATCTGGCCTGCCGCACCCGATCCTGGTCGACCTCGCCCGCCAGGCGATCGCCGACGGCGACCCCGGTTCGGCGGCCGCCCGCGCGGCGGCTTTCAGCCGGACACTGCTGACGCCGGTTGTCAACGCCACGGGCGTGCTGCTGCATACCAATCTTGGTCGAGCCCCCGTGGCACACACCCAACCCGCACACGCCCAGACCGTCGAGTTCGATCTCGCCACCGGCGCTCGTGGATCGCGTCAACGTGCCGTAGGGCAGCTGTTCGCCCGGCTGTGCGGCGGCGAGGCAGCGATGATCGTCAACAACAACGCCTCTGCGGTGCTGTTGGTGCTCGCTGCGCTGGCCGAGGGCCGTGAGGTAGCCGTGTCGAGAGGTGAATCGGTCGAGATCGGCGGTGCGTTCCGGGTGCCCGAGGTGATGGAACAGTCGGGTGCCCGTCTGATCGACGTCGGCACCACCAACCGCACACGGCTGTCCGACTATCGGCGAGCGATCGTGCGGCCGGGCAGCGATGTCGCCCTCGTGCTCAAGGTGCACCCCAGCAACTATCGGGTCGAGGGATTCGTCGAAGACACGCCGGTCGGCCAGCTCGCCACACTCGACGTGCCGGTCGTCGCTGACATCGGGAGTGGCCTGATCGACGCCAACGTTCCCTGGATGCACGGCGCTCCCCCGGCCTGGCTCGGGGGTGACCCGGCGGCGGTGCAGACGCTCGCCGATGGGGCCGACCTGATCACGTTCAGTGGCGACAAACTGTTGGGTGGCCCGCAGGCGGGCATCATCGTCGGCCGCGCCGACCTTGTGGAGCGCTGCGCCGATCACCCGCTGGCGCGTGCCCTGCGGTGCGGCGGCCTCGTGCTGGCGGCGCTGCAGGAGGTCGCTCTGTCATATCTTCATCGCACGGTCACCGACGAGATCGCCTTGTGGCGGATGATCGATCAATCGATCGAGGCCCTGCGGGCGCGGGCCCAACGGATCGTCGACGCAGCCGGTGTCGGAACGGTCGTCGAGAGCGAGGCAGTGCCGGGAGCCGGGTCGTCACCGGGGGTCACGATGCCATCGATCGCGATCGCTGTCGATCGCGACGTGCTGGATCAACTGCGCGCTCACGCGCCGCCGGTGATCGGGCGAACCCGCGACGGCCGCACGTATCTCGACCTTCGTTCGGTCGACTCGGCCGACGACGGAGTCGTGATCTCCGCCCTATCAGCGTCCGCCAACTCGCCCGCGCCCTGAGGGTCGTCGCCACCGCCGGCCACGTCGACCACGGCAAGTCGTCGCTGGTGCTGGCGCTGACCGGCACCGACCCGGACCGATTCGAGGAGGAGAAACGGCGCGGTCTCACGATCGACCTCGGTTTCGCGCACACGCTGTTGCCGTCGGGCGCGGCGCTGAGCTTCATCGACGTGCCGGGCCATGTTCGGTTCCTGCGCAACATGCTGGCGGGCGTCGGTGGGGTCGATGCCTGCCTGTTCGTCGTAGCGGCGACCGAGGGTTGGAAACCACAATCCGAGGAGCACCTCCGGATCCTCGAGCTGCTGGGCCTGCGGCACGGCGTGATCGCGATGACCAAGCGCGACCTCGTCGACGACGAATGGCTGGAGATCGCGATGCTCGAGGTCGCCGACCACGTCACCGGCACTTTCTTGGAGTCGGCGCCGATCGTCGCCGTCGATTCACTCGGCGGCGGTGGGCTCGAGGAGCTACGAGGCGTGCTCGACGTGCTGGTCGCCGAGACTCCGCCCGCATTCGAACGTGACCGCCCGCGGCTGTGGATCGATCGGGTGTTCGCGGCCAAGGGCAGCGGCACGGTCGTGACAGGCACCCTGACGGGTGGTCGTCTCCACCACGACGAGACCGTCGTCGTCGAGCCAGGGGGCCACACTGCTCGGATCCGTTCGATCCAGACGCTGGGATCGAACATCGACGCAATCGGCGCCGGCCATCGCGTCGCTCTCAACCTGAACGGCGTCGGTCACGACGAGATCGGGCGCGGCCACGCAGTCGTCACTCCCGGCCGCTGGCGGCCCACGACCCGGTTCGACGCCTCGCTCGATGTGCTCGACAGCCTCGACCACGACGTGTCACGGCGCGGCGCCTACCTGGCCTATATCGGATCGAGGGAGCTGCCGGTGAAGGTGCGCGTGTTGGGAGCCGACGTGTTAGCTCCGGGTACCGGTGGTGCCGTGCGATTGTTCCTGCCGAGCGCGTTGCCGCTGTTGCCCGGCGACCGCTACGTGCTGCGCGAGTCGGGGCGTGACGAGACGATCGGTGGCGGTGAGGTACTCGACATCGCACCGGTGACGCGGGCGTCGAGGGCCCGACCCGACCGCTCGATCGAGCGCGTCGTCGCCGAGCGCGGCTGGGTCGACGTGGCAGAGCTGGAACTGCTCACCGGTGAGTCGGTCGAGCCGACGATCGGCCATTGGGTAACCACGCCGCAGCTGCTGGCCGAGACCCGACAACAGCTCGCTGCCGCGATCGAGCAAGCCGGCGAACTAGGTCTCGAGCTGGCGACGCTCGGGGAGCACGAACGCGCCGTGGTCGACACGCTCGATGATGTCACGACCGAAGCGGGGCGAGCGCGAGCAGCCGACGTGATCGACCCGTTCGACGATCACCCTTTGGCGGCCCTCGTGCTGGCCGGCGGATTCGCACCGGAGCTGCCATCGGGGATCGATCGGGTCGCTGTGCGGGAACTGGCGCGCCGCGGCGTGCTCGTCGAGCGCGACAAGGTGATGTTCCATCGCGACACGATCGCCGCTGCCGCCCGGGTGGCCGCCGAGCTGCTGGCAACCGAAACCGGCGGTTTCACGGTCGCCCAGTTCCGCGATCGCACCGGCGCCAGTCGCAAGTTCGCGCTGCCGCTGGTTGCCGAACTCGATGCCCGCGGCATCACCAGGCGCCGCGACGACTTCCGGATCGCCGGCCCGCGGCTCCCTACAATCGACTGACCACCGTCGATCGAAGGCGAGCCGGATCACGTCGATGGCGAGGGTGACGAAGCACCGCCACCTCGTCTCCCAGCGACGGTGTCGTCGTGGTGCTCGGTCGTGTCGCCCGGTGCCGATGAGATCGTCCGGTCCTGGTCGAGATCGCCCGGTCGAAGTCGATCAACCGACCGGTCGATCAACCGACCTGGGAGCCGGCCTTCACCCTCGATTCACTCAACCACGGCTGAAGTCGCACGCTCTACCGGCACGCGCCAGTCAGCCGTCGACCCTGTCGCCGTTGTCGACCAGCTCGGTGACGTCGGGATCATCGCCGGGCTTCTTGCGCATCTCGCGGTAATCCTTGGCGGCGCCCTCGAGCGGCTCAACCTCGAGCGTCACACCGTCGATCGCGACCACACGCAGCGTGTCACCGGCAGGAATCGGGGTCGCCCGGTGAGTGCGGGCCCGCCACTGGCCGTCGCCGACCTGCACGGTGCCTTCGGGACTGATCTCGACGACGGCGACGCCCTCGGCACCGATCATCCACTCGCGACCAACGGTCGGCGTGGCGAAACGGGTGCGGGTCATCGATGGCATCCCTACGACGAACATCAAGACGACGCCGCCGACGCCTGCGACCAGCGAGATCCACGGCACCCGCACCGACGTGCCCGTGATAGGCTCGAACAACCAAAAGCTGCCGACGATCGTGAAAGCGATGCCGAGACCGGTCCAGAACCGTGGGATGCCGACCTGTACGTCGATCGAAAAGGCGACCATCGCCAGCACCAGCAGAGCGACCGCCCAGCCGCGCGCCGGCAATGCGGCCAACCCATAGCCCGCGAGCACCGTGCAAAAGGCGCCGGCGACGCCGGCGACGCCGACGCCGGCGGTGAAGAACTCGAAGATCAGCAATGCCAGGCCGATCAACAACATCAGATACGCCACCGGCGGACTGGCGGCGGTGTGAAACAGCTGGTCGAGCAAGCCGAGCTTGGCCAGCCGCGCAGTCGCGATCGTTTGGCGCTGCACGACACCCGAATCGTCGACTACTTCGATGGTCGTATCGAGCACGACCCCGTTCTCCTCGTAACCGTCCAAGGCGTCGAGCATGTTGACCAACGTGGCGATGCCCTGATCGCGGATGCGCTGCTTGAACACCCCGAGCGAGCGGGCATCGGACAGACCAACCGTGCGGGTACGCAGCTCGTTGAGCGCCGGGCCGAGTTCATGGTCGCTGACGGACGGGCCGACGTTGCCGACCGAAGCACCCGGTGCCATGCCGGTCACGTCGGCGACGGCGAGGATCTGGGCGGGTGTGCCATGCAGGCGAGCACCCGTGGCGATCCACACGCCGATCGGCACGGGTGCCTCGGCGATCCGGTCCATAAGCGCCGCCATGTCCTGATCGCTGACGACAGCGCCTCGTGAGTTGACCTGCAGCACGAGCGCCTGGCTGCCGTTGTCGACCGCCCGGTCGATGGCATCGCCGATCTCGGTCACGATGATGTCGTCGAACAGGCCGTCGACCTGCAGCACATCGACGGGAGCGACCGTGCTCTCGGAGATTTCGTCGGTGTCTTGCGCGGCGGCGGGGGCGGCAACGATCCCGAGCAAGGCGGCGACGCCGAGCAAGACGACCAGTAGTCTGCGCACGAGGTGCCTCCGGAGATTCATTGTCGAACGTAAACCCACTCGCCGACCTCACTTCCTCGAACCTCGTCATCGTCGCGGGCAAGGGCGGCGTGGGGAAGACCACGGTAACGGCAGTTCTGGCGCGCGCCGCAGCCGATGCCGGCCAACGTGTGCTCGTGATCGAGCTCGACGGCAAAGAGGCGCTGGCCGAGCTGCTTCCCGATCTCGACGTTCGCTCGATCTCAGCCGCAGAATCACTGGAGGAATACCTGGTCGAGCACGGCTTCAAGCGGACAGCGAGACGGCTTGTCTCGACCGGTGTGATCGACGTGATCGGCACCGCCGCACCAGGGATCGACGACCTGGTCGTGCTCGGCAAGATCAAGCAGCTCGAGCGATCCAACGAGTGGGATCTGATCCTGGTCGACGGACCCGCCGCAGGCCACGCGATCAAGTTTCTCACGTCGGCGAGCGGGTTGCTCGACGCCGTGCGCAGCGGGCCTGTGCACGATCAGGCGAAGGACGTATTGGAATTGTTGCGTGATCCACAGCGCTGCGGGGTGCTGCTGGTCACGCTGCCGGAGGCAACGCCGGTGAACGAACTGATCGAGACGTTGGCGGCGCTCGACGAGCGGGTCGGAGTTCGGCTTGCATCGGTCGTCGTCAATCAAGTCGATCTGGGCGACCCGCTTCCCGACCCCGACGAGATCGACTTCGGCCGAGCACGGGTCCAGATCGAGGACGCGATCGCGGCGGCAGCATTCCGCCGCGCCCATTTGGCGGTCCAGGCCGCCGAGCTGGCTCGGCTCACAACCGAGGTACAACTGCAGCAAATCCATCTCTCGGCGCGCCCGGTGGCCGGGCTATCCGGCGACGACATCGAAACCCTCGCCAAGCAGCTGGTCCGATGACCCCCGAGTTGGGAGATGTGCCAGGCACAACTCCCAACTCGTTTTCGGGGGTGGTGGAGGGGGCTTCGGTGCTGGTGTGTTGCGGATCGGGTGGGGTAGGCAAGACCACGACGGCGGCGGTGATCGGGTTGGAGGCAGCCCGGCGGGGACGACGGGTCGTCGTCGTCACCATCGATCCGGCACGTCGCTTGGCCGATGCGCTCGGTCTCGCCGATGGGCTCACCGGAGAACCACAACGTGTCCCGGTCGACGATTCGTCAGTCGGCGGCGAGCTGTGGGCGATGATGCTCGATACGCCTGCGATGTTCGAACGGGTGGTGCGCGCCAATGCCCCGGACGCCGCCCAAGCCGATCGGATCGTCGAAAACCGCTTCTACCGCAACCTCGCCGGCGCGCTCAGCGGCACGCAGGAGTACATGGCGTCCGAGGCGCTGCACGAGCTACACGGTGACGAGCGCTTTGATCTCGTGGTCGTCGACACGCCGCCGAGCCGCAATGCACTCGACTTCCTCGAAGCACCGGGGGTGTTGACACGATTCCTGGAACACAAGGCGTTCAAGTTGTTGATGATGCCGACCCGAACCGGCTTGCGGGTTCTGACGGTGGCAACCCAGCCGATCCTCAAAGCGATCGGGCGTGTCGTCGGCTCCGATGTGTTGGCCGACGCGGTGGCGTTCTTCCAGGCCTTCGCCGGCATGGACGTTGGGTTCCGTCAACGTGCCGAAGCGGTGACCGCCCTGCTGCGAGCCGACACCACCCGATTCATCCTGGTGGCGTCGCCGCAACGAGACACGCTCACCGAGGCCGGCTGGTTCGCCAACCAGCTGGCGGGTCAGGGTTTCTCGGTACACGCCACCGTGATCAACCGTCTTCACCCCCGATTTGGTGAAGGCTCTGTCGCCGACGCCGCCAGCAGGGCGGCGACCGCCACCGAGCGCGGCAAATTCGAGCTGGCGGCCGTTTGGAACAATCTCGCCGAACTGCGAACGATCGCCGACGCCGAGCGGGCCGAACTGGCGGCGCTGTTGGAACAGGTCGCCGACTCGACGGTCGTCGAGGTGCCACTGCTGCCGAGCGATGTGCACGACGTGGTCGCCCTCGACGTGTTGGCGCAGCACCTGTTCGCCTGATCGAACCGCCCGGCGCAGTTCCTCGCGACGCCACCCGCCAGGTATCGTCGAGGCGTGCATATCCTGCTTGCCACCGACGCCGATTGGATCGTCAATGAGGTCACCGCAGCGCTCGGCGGTCCCGACACCAGCTTCACCGTGTGCAGCGACGGCCACGCCGTGACCCGCGTGGTAGCCGACGGTGAGCCCGATCTCGTGATCACCGACCTGCAGGTCGGTTCGATGGGGGGGATGGCGATCTCGCTGATGCTGCGCAACGACGAGTCGGTCACAACGTTGCCGCCTACGCCGATCCTGATGTTGCTCGACCGTCAGGCCGACGTGTATCTCGCGCAGCGGTCGTTGGCTGACGCCTGGCTGATCAAGCCTCTCGACGCGATCCGTCTCAAGCGTGCCGCCGAGGCAGCCATCAACGGGACAGGCCTGTTCGAAGGCGTTCCGGCCAAACCGGCGGCCGAACCAGAGGCGCCGGCGGACGATGCCACCGAGGCGGAAACCGAAGACTCGCCCGAGGAACAACCGGCCACCTCCGGATAAGCTCCGTCCCCGCTACGGGGTGTAGCGCAGCTTGGTTAGCGCGCCACGTTCGGGACGTGGAGGCCGGAGGTTCAAATCCTCTCACCCCGACCAAAAACCCTCTTGCTCGAACCCCCGGCCTGAAGGGCCTGGGCGAGGACCTGAGACTTCAGTATTGGCCCGGAAATCCACGATGCCCGCCCGACTCGCTGCCTCTGCACGATCGGGGCGGGGCCTCGACGCCGGCACGACAAGTATCGGATCGAAACGATTCGCGAACTCGATTCGGTTCGCCGGTCCGATCTCCATCGCGTCGATACCGTCAGTTCCATGAAAGGCGCGTGGTTAGCCGCCGGGGCGATCTTGCTCACAGCGTGCAGCGGCACCGATGGCACGTCGGTCGAACCGACCTACACCACGATCGCAACGCGTGAGTTTCCGCCCGCTCCGGCCACCCCGACGGGTCCGAACGATGCGGCAGCGGCGCGGTTCGGCGAGATCCTCGAGCCGCTCCAGCTAGGCATCGTCGAAATCAGCGAGATCGACGCGTTCGTCGATGCCGGCGACGCACGGCACGCATGGCTGATCAGCGACCTGTTGCGGTTCGTTCAACAAGGCACGGTCGCCGACTCGATGCTCGACGGATTCGGAACGCTTACCGGTGTCGACATCACCGACGATCCGTTCATCGACCGATCGCCCTGGAATGTCGCCACCAATCATCTGATCGCATGGGACACCCCAGCGCCTCCCGAGTATCAACGCCTGAAGGGCGAACTCTTCACATTGGTCGACGAACGTTGGGCACCGTTTTTCAACGATGTCGACTCCGACATCGACTGGCGCTGGCTCTCATGGGGTGGCGTGAGGCTCGACGATCGCCCGCTCGGCGACTCCGCCTCATGCGCTCGGGGTTGCATACCGTCGCTCGACGATCCGCTCCTGGTACCCGCTGCCGAGGGCGACTGGTATCCCGATGAGGCGATCGTGTTCGGGGTCACCGAGGGCGACGAGGCGGTCGCCCTGCCGAAGAACATCATGCAAGTCCACGAGATGGTGAACATCACGATCGGTGGGCGACGCCTGGGCATCCCCTATTGCACGTTGTGCGGGTCGGCCCAGGCGTTCTACACCGATGAGGTCCCTGACGAATTCGAACCCCCCGTGCTCCGCACTTCGGGCCTGCTGAGCAGGTCCAACAAAGTGATGTTCGACCTCAACACGACCTCGGCATTCGACACATTCACAGGCGCAGCGGTGTCTGGGCCGCTTCGCGAGGCGGGGGTCGTGCTTCAGCAGAACTCCGTCACGGTGAGCACGTGGGGCGAATGGAAAGCCGCTCACCCTGACACGAGGATCGTGGCCGAGGGCGGCGGGATCGGCCGCCGATACAGCGATGACCCGCTCGCCGGTCGCGACGACGACGGGCCTATCTTCCCGATCGGTGACGCCGATCCGCGCCTCGAGGTGCATGCCGCCGTAGTCGGGGTCCTGCTCGACGACGGCACCACGATCGCATTCGATGTCGAATCGGCTCGCTCGGTGTTGGCCGATGGCGATGAGGTCGAGTTGGGACGTGTCTCGCTCCATCCCGAAGGCGGTGGGTTCACCGTCGAGTCGGATGGCGTCGAGTTGCCCAGCCACGAGGCTTTCTGGTTCGCATGGAGTCAGTTCCATCCAGACACCCTGCTCTGGCCAAACGACGCCTGACGATCAACGCCAAGCCGAGAACCGACGGCCGACCAGGGACAGCGAGCGCACGCTCGGTCTCCGCCGGTCGAGGTTTCATCGATCTCCGGGTCAGCGGCCATCTAGCTCCAGGGGAGTCGTGGTTGGCCCATTGGTTGTAGGTGGCCCATTCCCCTGTGGGGGTCTGTGAGCCTCCGCGGTTGAGCCGGTCATCTGCTGCAGGATCACCTTGAGGTGATCAGCTGGGCGGCTGCTTGGCATCCCGCCACGACAGCCGACTCGGCGCTGATGAGACCAGCTGTTAGATACCCAGCGGCGAAGGCGTCGCCGGCGCCCGTGGTGTCGGTGACGTCGTCGATCGACGCCACGGGAACCGTGATCCGCTGCGAATCGGCGTACACCACGACCGGGTCCCTGCCGTTCTTGACAACGGTCACCGCACCGGCGATCGGACCGGCGATGCCGAGCGCCGTCGCCTCGTCGCTGTTGGCGAACACGACGCTCGGACGCAAGATCTCGAGCGTCTCGATCAGGTGAGAGGCGCCGATCTCTTCGATCAGAGCCACCGACGACACGTCGATCGAGACGCGGATGTCGAGCTCGTGGGCCCAGCCGATCAAGATCGTCGCCGTGTCGGCGAGCGGGTGATCAGTCAACGAATAGAACGGCACGTGCAGAGTTGAGACACCATCGAGCCATGCCCGTTCCGGCTCCGCGAGCTGGGTACATGTCGCCCGATCGGTCAGCATCGTGCGCTCGCCATGCTGGTCGACCAACACGATGATCGTGCCCGACCGGCCCTGGCGCCGGACGCACTCGAGATCGACACCGGCACTTGCGAGCTCGTCGAGGAGCACCGACCCGATCGTGTCGGAACCGACTTGGCCGAGGAACCGAGTTGGATGGCCGAGTACGGCAGCCATCTCGACGACATTGGCAGCGCTGCCACCACGGCGACGAACGATCTTCGAGTCGGTATCGGATGCCTCGTTTACCGGTCCGCTGAGATGGACGACGATATCGTCGACGAGATCTCCGACGGCTGCCAGCATGAGACGCAACCGTAGGGGTTCTCGTTTCCATAGGCGGGCATCCCAGAACTGCCTCCGCTCCATCAGCTACAACGGTGCCCTATGTCGAGCACTGCGAGACCATCATGAGTATCGGCATGAGTATCGGCACCACAGCACGCCGTGCGTTGATCACTGCAATCTGTTTGGTCGCCGCAGCGTGCGGTGGCGGATCGGGTGACGCCACGCCGGCGACGACCGCCCCCGAGGCCTCAGACCGGTCTACGCCGGCGCCAACCCAAGCTCCGGCGACGCCATCGGTCGACCCGCCGACCACCGACGAACCCGCAGCCACCGCTCCAACCGTCACGGAAGCGCCGGCCCCGACCACTACGCAAGCGCCTGCACCCGAACCTGTCTCGTTCGATCTCACGACACTTCCCGAGCTGATCGTGCTCGCCGATCGAGCCACGACCGACCCGGCCATCTCCCCGCTGTCGATTGCCCAGCAATTGATCGGGTTCCCGTATGAGATCCCGGTCGCCGACGGCTCGACGCTATTGCGGTTCAACGCTCGACTGACGTCGACGAGCGAGGATCGCAGCACCTTCGAGTTCGGCTACGAAGCGATCGCGCCGGGCGGTGTCGTGCCCGACGTCGACATCACGCTCGACGACAACGGGCCCGGCTCGGTCGAGATCATCGAAACCTTCGATCCGATCATGGCCGAGCTCGGATTCGAACGCAAGAACAGCACCGCCTCGGATCCCGGCGACCCGGGCGGCCCCAACTCGGTCAACCACGTCTACAGAATCGACGACCCGGGCGGCGTCTTCAACGGTGTTCCCGGTGAGGTCTCACCGGTATTCATTTGGTCTCGAGAGGACATCACCGGAGGCAGCTACAGCACCGACCGTGAGGTCCTGGCCGGGTACGGGATCGACCTCGATGTCGACGTCACACCCGATGCCGCTGTTCCGATTCCGATCCTTCATACTCTGCTACCGAACGTCCCCGTCCCCGACGGACTGGTGCTCAGCGGCGCCAGAGTCGACTTCCGCAGCCGCACACCTGATTCGTTCTTCGCTGACAAGGGCCTCAACTACATCGCCATCTCGCTCGAATGGGAGGGGCCGGCCGAGCTGCTCGAGGCGGTCATCGCGTTCTACGAAAACCCGTCCACGGTGTTTTCCGACGTCGCCTTGCTGATGGCAGGCGAGGACGATTTCTTCGCCGAAGGCACGATCGCGCCAACCGAGCTCACCGACTACGACGTCGCCAGCAAGCGTCTCGAGTTACTGCTCTTGCAGCGTTATGAAGCGACGCTCGGCATCGATGCCAGCGACGACGAAGTCGAACCGATGACGGTCTTCTTCGACCTGGAGATCAACCTCGTTGCTCCCCAACTCGCACTCCCGACCGGCTGATCAGCTGCGCAGCGGCACCGACCCGCAACAAGCCGCTGTTCTGACGCCCGCCCGACCGCTGGGCGCAGTATCGTCGCCACTATGCGTCGTCACCTACCGGGACTGCTGACCGCCACGCTGATCGGCTCGATCGCCGTCGCCGGAACACTCACCGACCCGATCGAGGCCGCCACGCCGATCGCTGGATTCACCGACTCATCGGTTGCTTCTGTCAGCCGTCCGACGACGATCGAGTGGCTGCCCGGTGACCGAATCGTGGTACTCGAACAGGGCGGCAGGGTACGGGTCGCGCATCCCGGCCAGCCGTTCAACACAGCTCTGACGATCCAAAGCATCTGCACCACCGGCGAGCGCGGGCTGCTCGGGTTGACGCCAGACCCAGCCTTCGCCGGCAACGGTCTCGTGTACGTGTACTACACGCGTTTTTCGAACTCGGCGCCGGGCGGTTGCGTCAATCGGGTCAGCCGCTTTCACATGAACGGCGACATCATCGATCCCGCCAGCGAAGTGGTACTGCTCGACAACATCTCGTCGGTCAACAGCAACCACAACGGAGGCGACCTCGACATCGGGTCCGACGGCAACCTGTACGTCGGTGTCGGTGACGCCGGCCGTGATCCGCGTGGTGATTCTGGTTCGGCCGGATCCAACGACGCCGCCCAGGACCTCTCGCTGCTGAACGGCAAGATCCTGCGCATCACGCTCGACGGCCAACCTGCCCCCGGCAATCCGCTCAGCGGGCCGGGCACGGCGCGCTGTGCCGTGCGCGGCAACACGCCGGCGACCCCGACCTCGTCGTGCCAGGAGCTGTTCGCATGGGGTCTGCGCAACCCGTACCGGATCGCCTTCGATCGCAACGACGGGTCGAATCGGTTTTTCATCAACGACGTCGGGCAGAACACATTCGAAGAGGTCAATCAGGGCTTGGTAGGTCGCAACTACGGCTGGCCGGAGCGAGAGGGCTTGTGCCGTCAGGGTCAGACGCCGCTGTGCGACGCCGCACCGCCCGGCATCACCGACCCGATCACCGCCTACCCGCGGTCGCAGGGCACCTACATCACGGCCGGGGCGTTCATACCGAACGGGTTGTGGCCGGCCACCTACGACGGCGCCTACCTGTTCAGCGACGGTGGATCAGGGCGGATCTGGATCCGCGACAGCAATGGATCGATCGATTACGGCACACCCTTCGCAACCGGCGCGTTCGGAATCACCGACATGACGTTCGGCTTCGACGCCGCCGGCCGGTCGGTTCTGTACTACGTGCAATCAGGCGGTTCGGTGCGGGCGATCAACTCCACGGCGCCACTCGTGTCCAGCACTGCGAGCGGATTGAAGACCATCCCGATCACGCCGATTCGGGCATACGACACGATCGACAACACGGGTGGGCCACCGGGCGTCGTGTTCAACGGAACGACCCGGCGGGTCGACCTCGACCCGCCGGCCGGCGCAGAGGCGGCGCTCGTCAACCTCACGTACGCATCGACTTCGGGACCGGGTTTCATCCGCGCCTGGGGCACCCGCGCCGCTCGGCCAACCACGTCGTCGGTCAACGCCGACCGGGCTGGGTCGGTCGTCGCCAATGCGGCGGTCGTGCCTCTCGACCCGAACGGGTCGTTCGTGCTCGAGTCGTCGACGACCGGGCGTGTCGTCGTCGACGTCATGGGGTGGCTCACCGATTCGGGCGGGTCGTCGGACGATGGCAGGCTGATCGCCCTCGATCCGGCGCGCCTGGTCGACACTCGCATCGCGAGCGGGACGACACTCGCCTCGGGCAGCCCGAATCCCTGGACTCGCGCCGGTGCCCGGATCGACTTCACCGCCCTCGGGCACCTCGATCTGCCCGACGATGGGACGGCGGCAGCGATCGTGATCTCGATCGGTGCCATTTCGGGAGGTGGGCCGGGCGGCTACGTCGGTGGATTCCCCGGCGGCTCGACCTGGGGTGGAACGTCGAACGTCAACGTGGTGTCCGGCGACGTCAGGGCGAACGTGATGATGATCCCGACCGACAGCTCGGGCCTGGCGGCGCTGCAGACGCTGAACATCGCCGACGTCGTGATCGACGTGCTCGGGTACATCACCTCCGACGCCGCTGTTGACTCCGGTTCGGGCCTTTATTCCTCGATCGATCCGGTTCGGGTCGTCGACACCCGGATCCCGCTCGGGTTCGACAGACTGACACCGCTGTCGGCTGAGACCGTGACGATCCCCGGTGGTGCATCATCGGCAGCCGTCGTGCAGAACATCACCGTCACCGATACCTCCGCCGCCGGTTGGGTGGTCGCCCACCCAACCGCCTTCGCCCCTGTGGTGTCGAACGTCAACTACACGGGCCCCGGCCAGACGCGCGCAGCGCTGGCCTTCACACGGCTGACGGGCAGTGGGCAGGAACGCTTCACCTCGCTTGTCGACACCGAACTCGTCGTCGACGTGGTCGGGTTCTTCTCCGAGTGACAGTCAGGACTTCAGCTGATCGGTGGCTGCCCTCGTTTGCATGTTCGCTGAGGTCCCCGCCCGCGACCGTCGCCAACGCCTGGCGGCGGGGCTCCCGATGCCGCTGAGTAGCCTGGCGTGGTGACTGTTCTGCGAATCGCTCTCGCCCAGCTCAACCCCACCGTCGGTGGCCTCGAGGGCAACCTGGCCAAGCTGATCGAGGCATACGACAGCGCCGAGGCCGCCGGATGCGACATCATCGCCTTCCCCGAGCTGTCGATCACCGGCTACCCGCCCGAGGACCTCGTGATGAAGCCCGGGTTCGTCGCCGACAACCGGGCGATTCTCGACACATTCGCCGCCCACACGGGCGGGTGCGCGGCGGTTGTCGGGTTTGTCGACCGCGACCGCGATCTCTACAACGCCGCTGCGATGTGCGTCGGTGGTCAGATCGTCGGCACATACCGCAAGCGGGTGCTGCCCAACTACGCCGTGTTCGACGAGCAGCGATACTTCACGCCCGGCACCGACAACGACCCGCTCGAGCTGTACGAGATCGGCGGCATCAAGGTCGGGGTCTCGGTTTGCGAGGACATCTGGTCGCCGTCCGGACCGCTCGCCACACAGGCCGCCGGCGGCGCCGAGCTGAACATCAACATCAACAGCTCGCCCTACCACTGGGAGAAGGACACGGGCCGCGAGCGACTGATCGCGACCCGCGCCCAGGACGCCCATTCGGCGATCGTGTACGTCAACCAGGTTGGCGGGCAGGACGAATTGGTGTTCGACGGCGGCTCGTTCGTGGTAGACGCCGACGGCAAGCTGCTCGCTCGTGCGCCGCAGTTCGTCGAAGACCTGATGATCGTCGACCTGCCGATTCGGCCGGTGTATCGCAAGCGGCTGCTCGACCCGCGCGGCAAGCGCACCGACTGCGAGCTGCCGATCGTGCACCTCAGCGACGTCACGCGCGCTGCCGACGAACTGGTGCACTCGCCGATCATCGAACCACTCGATCGCCATCGCGAGCTGTACGACGCGCTCGTGCTCGGTACGCGCGACTACCTGCGCAAGAACGACTTCACAGACGTCGTGATCGGCTTGTCGGGAGGAATCGACTCGACGATCGTGGCGTGCATCGCCGCCGACGCCCTCGGCTCCGAACACGTACATGGCGTCTCGATGCCATCGCGCTACTCCTCGCACCATTCAAAATCCGATGCCCAGCTTCTGGCCGAGAACCTCGGCATCGATTACCGCACGATCTCGATCGAGCCGGCGTTCCGGGCCTACCTCGACATGCTCGCCCCCTCGTTCGAGGGCCGTGAGCCCGGCCTCACCTACGAGAACCTCCAGTCGCGCTGCCGCGGAATGGTGCTGATGGCGCTCTCGAACGAGATGGGTTGGATGGCCCTCACGACCGGCAACAAGAGCGAGATGGCGGTCGGTTACTTCACGATCTACGGCGATTCGGTCGGCGGCTACGCGGTGATCAAGGACATCCTCAAGCTCGAGGTGTACGAGTTGTGCCGGCACGTCAACCGGGTCGCCGGTCGCGAGGTGATCCCTGAGAACGTGATCACCAAGCCGCCGTCAGCCGAGCTGCGCCCCGATCAACGCGACGACCAGTCATTGCCGCCCTACGAGGTGCTCGACCCAATCCTCGAGCTCTACGTCGAGCAGGACCGCACGGCACAAGAGATCATCGAGATCGGTCACGACGAGGCGATCGTGCGCCGCATCACTCGACTCGTCGACATCGCCGAATACAAGCGGCGCCAGTCGCCCCCAGGCGTCCGGGTCAGCCGCAAAGCGTTCGGCAAAGACCGCCGCATGCCGATCACCAACCGCTACCAAGGCTGAGTTGGGAGTTGTGCCAGGCACATCTCCCAACTCTCAGATGTAGCGTCCGGCGGATGAAGATTGGTATTCAACTTCCCGAGGTCGAGTACGAGATTTCGTTTCCGGATCTGATTGCGATGGCTCAGCTGGCTGAGCAGGTTGGGTTCGACTCGATATGGCTGGGCGACCATTTGTTGTACGACCTGCCCGTCGGCCCGCGAGGGCCGTGGGAGGTGTGGACCACGTTGGCCGCGCTGGCTGCGTCGACCGAACGGGTCGAGCTCGGGCCGCTGGTTGCGTCGACCAGCTTTCATGCGCCGCCGATGCTCGCCAAGCTGGCGGCGACGGTGGATGCGATCTCCAACGGTCGCCTGATCTTGGGTGTCGGGGCGGGGTGGAACATGCGCGAGTACACCGCCTTCGGGTTTCCTTACGACCATCGGGTGAGTCGGTTCGAAGAGGCGTTCACGATCGTTCGCACATTGCTCGCCGAGGGCCGCGTCGATTTCCACGGCACGTACTACGACGTCGACAATTCGGTGCTGCATCCCCGGTCACCGCGACCGGGTGGACCCCCATTGCTGGTCGGGTCGATCGGTTCGAGGATGCAGTCGATAACGCTGCCGCACGTCTCGGCCTGGAATGTGTGGTGGGCCGACTACGGCAACACGGCGGCCGGCTTCGCCGAGGTCAAGGCGACCGTCGACGAGCGGATCGCGGCTATCGGACGCACGGGCGAGATCGAGGCGACAGCCGCCGTGTACGTCAAGCTGCCGGGCGGAGCCGGACGCCAGATGGGCGACTACACCAAACAAGGCGGGTCGCCGCTGACGGGATCGGCGTCCGAGCTCGCCGACCAGTTGAGGGGCTTTGACGAGGCCGGCGCCACCCTTGTGCAGTTGGTCATCGATCCGATCGTGCCGGCCAGTATCGAATCACTCGGTGACGTGCTGGCGCTGCTGCGCTGACCGGATCACTCGCAGCAGCCGGTGGACTCTTCGTGGCTGACGATCAAGTTCTCGAGTCGGCCGTTACCCCAGGTGCCTGGCACCTGGGGTAACGCTCGGGCAGCCTGCTTCGTTGTGGTGAATTTGTATTGATGTATATCGATACGTTGTTATACGGATCGAGATCTGTCAATATGTTGTTCATGAAGTCCCCTAATCTCGTGGCCGCTGCGCCCTGCTGCGTGCTCGAAGCACCGCTCGACGAGCAGCAGGCCGAAGCCCTCGCCGACCAACTCAAGGCGCTCGCTGATCCGGTTCGACTGCGACTCGTCTCGATGATTGCCACATCGCCGACGGGCAGCGCCTGCGCCTGTGATCTGCCCGAGGCGGTCGGCAAGTCGCAGCCGACGGTCAGCCATCACCTCACCCAACTCGTCAAAGCCGGCGTGCTCGAACGGCAGCAGCGCGGCAAATGGGCCTGGTTCCGCCTGTCGGGCGGCGGCCTCGGTTCGATCCGATCTGCGCTGGGCGAAAGCGCCGATCACCGGCACATCGCCAAACCGGCGGTGCTGTTCCTGTGTGTGCACAATGCCGGGCGGTCACAGATCGCGGCCGGGTTCATGCGAGCCCTCGGTGGCGACAACATCGACGTGTACTCAGCCGGATCGGACCCGGGCGATCAGCTCAACCCGATCGCGGTAGCGGCGATGCACGAGCGCAATATCGACATCACCGCCGCAGCCCCACAACGTTGGACCGAAGAGATGGCACGCGCCGCCGACGTGATCGTCACGATGGGTTGCGGCGACGAGTGTCCGATCTACCCCGGCACGCGGACGGTCGACTGGGACCTCCGCGATCCATCCGGTCAAGGCATCGAGATTGTGCGCGAGGTGCGTGACGAGATCGAGCAGCTGGTCGTCAGTCTCGTCGACGAGTTGACGCCGAGCTGTTGCGCATGACCCCACATCTCACTCGGCGCTTGACCGGCGAGTTCGTGGGCACCTTCTTCCTGCTCACTGCCGTGGTCGGGTCGGGCATCATGGCCGAGCGGCTGTCGACCGATGTCGGCCTGGTGCTGCTGCAGAACGCGCTGGCGACCGCCGGCGCCCTGATCGCCCTGATCCTCGCCTTCGCAGCCGTGTCGGGCGCCCATTTCAACCCGGCGGTCACTCTGACCGATCTTGCACTGGGAGGGATCGACCGCACCACCGCTGTTCTCTACGTCGCGGTACAAACGGTCGGCGGAATCCTCGGCGTGATCACCGCCAACGTGATGTTTGATCTTCAGGCGGTTGATTGGTCGACGAAGGACCGTTCCGCGGGCCATCTCGTATTCGCTGATGGGATCGCCACACTCGGTCTGCTGCTGGTGATCTTCCTCGTCGTGCGTGCCGGTAACGCCCAAATGGTGGCATTCGCCGTGGGTGGATACATCGGTGCCGCCTATTACTTCACGTCTTCCACGAGCTTCGCCAATCCGGCCGTCACGGCGAGCCGAATGTTCTCCGACACGTTCGCCGGAATCGAACCGGCTTCGGCGCCGATGTTCATCGTCGCTCAATTGATTGCGGTCGGCGTCGCGATCCCGCTGATCCGTGTGATGACGCCCGACGAACAGGCCGTGCCTGCGTCGGTGCCTGTCCACGCCGACGCCTTTGCCGGCAGTCCGGCGACCGATTAGACCGCTACCGGCCCAACGAGCCCCGCCGCGGTTGGCGATGGTTGGAAACGGTTGGCGACGGTTGGCGATGGTTGGAAACGGTTGGCGACGGTTGGCGAGGGTTGGCGACGGTTGGCGAGGGTTGGCGACGGTTGGCGAGGGTTGGCGACGGTTGGCGAGGGTTGGCGACGGTTGGCGAGGGTTGGCGACGGTTGGAAACGGAGCCTTCAGGGGACATGAAAAGCAGCGGAGCGACGCATCCGCTGCAGTCCTAGGGCTCGACGACGATCCAGCCGCGGCGTTGAAGTTCGGCCGCCAGCGTGGCGTCGGGGACTGCCCGCAGCGCACGATCAGCGGCCGTGGGCTTGGCAGAAGAAGCGGGCGCCGGAGGTGCGTCCGACCGTTGCGCCTGCTCGTTGAGCTGCTCGATGAAGGCATCGGCCTCGTCGGCAGTGAACTTGCCGCCGGCTTGGCGTTGCGTGAACCCCATCGGGCCACGAGCGTCTCGAAAGTCGGTGTGACCCGCCTGATTCAACAACTCGACTAGCTCGTTGACCTGCCGACCCGTCGCCGGCCGCCCCGTTGGTTGTCCGAATGCCATGAGATCATTCTCGTCGGTGGGTGTGGCACAGTGAGCGATGGTGAAACCGTCAGGGGCAGGGGCAGGGCCACCGCCAGGAGCACCGCCAGCGGCAGGGTCAGGGGCCACCGCCAGCGTCAGGGACAGGTGCACGGCCACCGCCAGCGTCAGGGACAGGTGCACGGCCACCGCCAGCGTC
>Ga0255047_10001126_pt1 | contig 20241 bp, 35 predicted proteins | sample JV7_2_1_MG_FD_183640 | JGI IMG/M metagenome (GOLD analysis project Ga0255047, IMG submission 183640) | Seawater microbial communities from Jervis Inlet, British Columbia, Canada - JV7_2_1 | ecosystem: Environmental > Aquatic > Marine > Inlet | place: Canada: British Columbia | collected 2016-10-06 | reverse complement strand
TGTGTTGTGCAAGGTTGTGGATGCCCCCGAGACGATTACGTTGCGCGACGTGCAGAGCGAGACAAACGCAGAAGTGAAGCGTATCTTGCGCGAAAGGTATGGTGACGCGCGGTATCTGACCGACATCGGGGCGCGGGTCATTCACCTGGACACAATCGCGTCAGACATGGTTGCGCCAGGCGCGGAGGGAATCGCCCGCGCACTGGTTGAGGACGACGAAAAACACCGTTGGCTCATCGGGAGCGACGGGTCTACACCCCGGGTCTACGTCATGCGCGTGGCAGACGACGCGGCGACTTGCGCCGCAGCCCACAACTCGATATCTCCCATTGAGGAGAGCAAGCTAGGACTACAGGTATGAAAGCATCCAGCACGACCGCAACCGAGGCCATCCAGGCCATCTCCGACCAGGCAGCCAAGCATGGCAGCGGCGAGCGCATGGTCCGCACACCCGTCCCGATCCGGCAGGGCGACCTGTACCTGGATCCGTGCGAGTGGCCCGGCGAGGGCGGGCTGACACGCAGCAGCGAGACCCAGCTTGCGCCGGGCACGACGAAGGGTAGCCGCCACGTGGCTGACGGTGAGGTCGAGGTTTGGGCGCGCGACCGATCGGGCCCCTTGGTCGGGCCGCTGGTGCGCGCTTTCAAGCGTTGGGTGTTGCGGCACCCGGAGCACGCGGACGTGTCGATGCCCAGTGGTTGCTACCAGGTGGGCTACCAGCAAGACCTCGAGCAGGAGGAGATTGCTCGTGTGCGCGACTGAGCCCACCGAAAGGAAGACTGACCCATGAATCTCGACCTGACCTTCACCGTCATTGGCGGTGTTCCCCCCGACCCCGGCTCCATCACGGTGGCCATCAACGGACCGCCCGAGAAGACCGCCGTTGTCTTTCCCTGGATGGACACCTTTGAATTTATCATCGGCAACGCCACCAACGCACCAGTGCAGATGAGCGCGGTGGTCGTCCTGGTCGGCGGCGAGACCGGGTTCATCTTCGCGTCCCTGGTCAATGACGCCACAATTGTTGCCCCCGACGCTACGGCCTCGGTGGTGCTCAACGTAGAGGCCATCCAGTCCACCCCAGCCGGGAAGTCCTGGCCAATCCACGTAACGGGAACGATCGCATGACCGCCAAAGAAGCCGTCCAGGGACTCCTCGGTTGGGTCGCTGAGGTCCTCGTCCCGGTGTTCGGCGCCCCCGCCAAGGCGCTGCTGGACTTGATCCAGAACAGCGTTGTCACCGCAGCGGTCATCATAGGCGCGCTGTACGGGGGAGCCTGGGCCTACCAAACGCATATCGCCGACCAGCAGAAGGCTGCGCAGCTTGAAGCCCAAGCGCCCTACCAAGAGCAGCTAACGCGGCAGACGCAGCTATCGAATCTCGAGCGTGAGTTGCGCATGTTGGCCGACAACCCCGGCGTCGTGATTCCCCCGGCCCAGTGAGCGACAACCGTTGCAAGCGCGGACACCCCATGGGCGACCCGTCCAACGTCTACACCACCACGCGCGGCTACAAGGAGTGCCGGGAGTGCGCCCGCCTCACGCGCACGGCCAGGCGCCGCCAGGCGGGCATCAAGCCCACCTTCAACGGCCAGCGGTTTTGCAAGCGCGGCCACGACAAGCAGGCTCCGGGCGGAGGGTATGTCAACGGGTGGGGCGCGACGGCCTGCCAAGCGTGCCGGCTCGAGGCCGGGCGCCGCAGGAGGCAGCGAGAAAAAGAGGCGCGGGCGCGATCCAACTGCCACGCTCGGGAGAGCAACGCGGCCCTCTCGGGTGAACGCCCGCGCCTCACCATCCAGGAGGACTGAGACATGAACGCAACCGTGGACGACGAGAAGGTGCCCGGCTACCCGCACGCCCCGCCCCCCTCCGAGGGGGAGCCCGAGACGAGTTCCTCTTTTGCCCCCTCGCTTGAGGCGAAGAAACAGGAACAACCCCAATTGGGGGAGTCCTCAACACTGACGCAGCTCCGCGCCGTGGTGCGCGACGGGGTGGCCTGGACGGTCCCCATTGAGCGCCTGTGGGCAATACTCTCCCAGTGGGAGGCCGACCGCGCCCGCCTGGCCGAGGGCGAGAGGGAGATCGAACTTCTGCGGGCCGCGCATCCCTCACGCATTGACGACGCCCGCCGCCTACAGGACGAGCGCGACGCAGCCCTGGCGAGAGCCGAGGAGCTGGAGACGGGCCTGCGAACGATGGTCGAGGCATACAACGCAGCCGGGGAGTCCGAGGGCTTCCCCACTGGGTATGGGATGGACGGGCGGGACGGCGAGGAGCGCATCTGCCGCGCCGCCGGCCTGCTGGAGAAGGAGGGCGGGTGACCCTCACCCTCATCTGCATAGACGACCAGGGTATGGCCGTGGCGGTCGAGGGCCTCCAGGCGTACCGGCTCGAGCACCCCGATTACAGGCCCGTGGCGGTCGCCCAGGACGACCGGGTATACCGCCCCGGCGAGCGCTCCCACCGGGTCTATTACGGGGCCCAGGGCCAGCTCACCCAGACCCACTTCAAGTCGTGGCTCGAGCTAGCCGCCTACCTGCGCGCTTGGAAGGCCGAGCGCCACCCGGAGCGCGCCAAATGACCATGCCCATGCGGTCCCCGTGTACCGGCCAGGAGCCGCCCACCGGCTGGGGGTGGTGCCTGCCGTGTGGCACGCTCGGACTTGACCCACGCTACACCGAGGCGCTCTGCCCCCTGTGCGAGGGTCGCGGCGTCGTGAAGATTGAACAGGCCAGCGCGGGCGCCCCTATCCGCGAGGACGGGGATCCCCGGGTGGAATCAGGCATAGCAACGCCCGCGCCGGCCACCACTCCCAAGCCCCAGAGCGACGAGGAGAAGTGCGGATGGTGACAACCCCGCTGGACCCGATTCAATCGCTTGACCCCTGGCTGCAAGCGTTGTCAGCCATCGACGCGCTGGGTGTGGCCTGGCACTTCTGATGAGCGCCTGGGAAGCCCTCGTCGTGCACGGCCGCCCCGCTCCCCAGCCCCGCCCCCAGATGGTGGGCCTGGGCGCCCCCTGCGCCCTGTGCGGCAAGCGCCCCCATCAGCGGGTCGTCAGCAACGCCGGCAAGGGTGGCAAGCGCTGCCGCGACTGGCGCGAGAATGTCCGCCTCACGGCCATCGCGCAAGGGGTCCGGCTGCTGCCCGAGACCCCCCTAGAGCTCCGGATCCTGTTCCTGCTCAAGCCGCCGCCGAGCCTGCTCAAGAAGGACCGGAGCCTGCGCGGGCCAGCCCGCCGAGCGCCCACAGGGGCCCGTGATGGCGACATCGACAACCTGTTCAAATCCACGGTGGACGCTCTGCACGGGGTTCTGTTTGACGACGACTCCTGGATTGTGGACGGTAGGGCCCGGAAAGCCTGGGCCCTCCACTCTGACCCCGGCGCCGTGATCCATTGGAGACCCACTCCTCCCACGCCATGAACCCCAAGACCGCCAGCCTCAAGGAAGTCATCGAGAGCCTGCCGAAGTCTTCGCGCGCTGTCCGCCAGTATTCGATGCTCGAGCGGGCCCTGGCCGGCCTCCAAGACGCCCTCAACGAGAACGACGGCCCCATCGACCGCACCACAGCCAGTGCCGTCCGCGGACTACTGCTGTCCGCCGCCGACCAAACCCAGTCTATTTTCCGATGAGCAACCACGAGAACGCCGTGGCCGGCACCCCCGGCCAGGCGCCCGTCCGTCCCGACGTTTTGCGCCAGATGTTGCACGACGCAAAATCCCGCGCGGACGACGCTCAGGAGGCCCTCACCCGCAGCGAGCGCATGCGCGCCGACATGGCAAACAAGATGGCCGCCCATGCGGACACCATCCAGATGCTCTCGTCCTTGCGCGAGCTGGCCCTTGAGCAGGGTGAGGGGGTGCTGCTGTACGTCCGCCGGCCTGGCGACCCGCAGCCCTATCCGGTCGTGGTCGGCAAGGGGGAGCTGCAGTCGGTCGAGCCTGAAAACTGGTGGCGCGAGATCATCGACCCCCGCGCTCGAGCCGTGCTGGACGCTGCCGACCGCGCCAAGGCGTGGATTCCGGCTGACCCCGCAGCAGACCAGCGCATGCGCGAGGACTACCTGGCCACCTGTGCCGTGCTCCAGATCGAGAAGGGGGGCCTGATGTGCGAGGTCGCCGAGAAGGTCTTTGACCTGGGCCGGGCGGCCATGACCGAGGTGCATTCGCTCAAGACCACCAACGGCTGCTGGGTGAAGAAGATCGCGGAGCTAGAGGCCCGTGTCGGCCAGCTACAGGCCGAGCTAAATGTGGCCCGCGTCGGCCAGGACGACGAGATCGAGGAGGGCTTGGTCGACGACATCCTCGCGAAGCACGGCGCGCCCAAGGCCCCGCCGGCCCCGGACTCCGGCCCCGAGATGGCCAATGTCGCTGGTCCTGGGCCCCAGGGGCCAGGGCCGGCCTCCGAGGAGCCCGAGGGCGAGGGCGTCTCTGTGGAGGAGCGAAGGGAGCGCCGTGTCGCCAAGAAGCGCGCCAAGCGCTCGAGGGCCGCCTCGAAGGCCAAGTCTAGGCCCGCATCCAAGGCCCGCCGCAAGGCCAGGCCCAAGTCCGACCCTGAGCCCGAGACGGGCCCCTACGTCCCACCTGAGGACGGCCTAGGCCCTGACGAGCCTGGCGACAACCGCGACTCTGGCCGCCTGCAGCGCGGCAACTACAATGAAGCCTTCGAGAAGGGCGCGTGAGCCATGCGCCACCGGCTCCTGATCGCCGTGCTCCAGTCCCCCAATGGCCACCGCGAGGGGCTCGAGGCTGTCGAGGCGAACATGACCTCCATCAGCCGGGAGGCCGACGTCAGGGGCCGCAAGCCAGGACCCCAGCCAGGCAAGTGGGTGCGCTGGTACAAGCCCGCTGAGATGCTCGTGCGCACGCCCGACGTCGAGGTACGTCGCTGGAAGCGCGGACCCGCCGAGTGGGTCATCACCAGCCCCGGGCCCATGGTGGACTGATGCGGACCGCGTCGGAGCGCTTCTGGAGCAAGGTCCACAAGTCCGAAGCCTGTTGGCTGTGGACGGCGGGCACCAGCCACGACGGGTACGGGCGGTTCAGCGTAAAGGGGCGGAACGTCTACGCTCACCGCTGGTCCTACCAGGTCCTTGTGGGGCCCATTCCCGGGGGGCTTGAGATCGACCACCTCTGCCGCGTGCATGCCTGCGTGAATCCCGACCACCTTGAGGTTGTGACGCGAAGGGAGAATCAGCTCCGCGGCGCCGGCCTTGCCGCGCTCTGCGCCCAGCGCACCCATTGCCCCAAGGGGCATGAGTACAGCGGCGCGAACACCTACCGCCACAAAGGCTCCCGCTACTGCCGAGAGTGCAATCGGGCCAACGCTCAGCGCTGGAGAGCTGCCCGTGCCTTGTAGGTCTCTCTGGCAGACCGATTGGGCCGAGCACTCGCTCGACGGGAGCTGGAATATCGTGTGCCCGGGGCCTTCGCTCGAGCGCACCGCCAAGCTGGTCGACGCTTCCCGGCCCACGATTGCGGTGAATGCGGCTATCCGTGCGCCCGTTCCGATCATGGCTTGGTGCTCCTGGGACGCCCCTACCGACACCGTTCACGGCCAATCCTGGCGCGCGAGGGGGGTTGGCGGCTCCATGGTGGACTGCCGGACTGTCATCACACAGGGCCCGCTTGAGAGGCGCTGGTACGATTGGCTGGTGCGCGTGACCGGCAACCGGGAGCCCTGGGTCGTTGGCCAGCGCCGCCAGGACCCCATGCCCCCCGAGTGGCGCAGGGGTGGCGTAGACGCCGGCCCTAGCTGGCTGCTTGCCGTGCGCTCTGCCGTCCTGCGCGGCGGCGCCACTACCGTTCGATGCTACGGGCTGGACCTGGCCGGCGAAGGATACGCGTTCGGCGCCCCCGACCCCCGCAACCGTGATGCCCCCGATTGGGCCGGCCGCTGGGTCGGCGAGAAAGTGATGCTCGAGCGGACCGCAAGAGTCCTAGAAACCCTCGACGTCAAACTGATCCGCGTAACCGGCGACGTGCCACCTCTCGAGCCATAAGTAACGGCCGCCCGATGGATTCTGAATATAAATCAGGGCTTCCCCCGCCGCCAGGCCGAGCGCGAACCGATAATGGGGAGGCGGGGAATCTCCCCCGCGCGTACCAAGGGAACCTGACCGATGACAACCGAGACCAAGCCTGACGCCCGGGCCGAAGCCGTGCGCGAGTACGCCCGCTACTGCGGCGGCACGAGCGAGTACCACCGCGCCGGGCCGAGGAGCAACCTGCTCTACACCGATGGCGTACTGCACCTGGCGGAAGCCTGCCAAGCGCACTGGCTAATCGACCTGATCGCGTCCCACCAACCCAGCATCCGGGAGCGGCGCCCCGATCTCTGCGGGTTCCAGGTGTGGCGCGTGGAAGCCACCGGGGGCGACCGCTGGACCGCCGAGGCATGGAGCGACACTCCCGGCGATGGGGGCAGCATCCTCCTCGCGCGCCAGACCATCGGGTACTCCGACTTCCCCGAGGCCCTCTCGCCCTACACCGGCTTGTGGGTCGAGTCGGGCATCCTCCTGCTGAGCGCGGAGCACTAATCGTGCCCAACCCCACCGACGACCTGCGCGAGCAGGAGCGCGAGCAACGCACCCGGGCCGCTGAGCTGGACACGGCATCGCGGCACAACACCCCGGAAGCCTGGACCGCCATCCTTCCCCACGCGGCCAGCCTACGCGGCTACTGCGCCACCCTCGCCGGCCAACCCGGCCACGACGCCAACGATCTACACCAAGCCTCCCTCCTGCGCGGCTCCCGCTACTGGCAGCCCAACGTGCAAGCCACCCTCCCCTGGCTGCGGAGCATCGCGCGCAACCTCGCGCGCGGACACCCCGACCGTAGCGCCGTACGCGACGCCTCGCTCACGCCGTGGGGCGATCCCGACGCCCGTGCCGACGAGCCAGCCGCACCTGCCACGAACGACACTCTAGAGGCGGAGGACGCCCAGCTACGCATCCTCCGCCTTGTGACCCTCCTACCCCCTCACGATCAGGCCGTCATCGCCGCGCTCATCGACGGATACTCACCCGATCGCATCAGCCAGGAATTCGACATCGAACGACGCAACGTACGCTTTCACGTCCTACGCGCACGTCGGCGCCTACGCGCACTCCTGGACAGCGATGCCGATCCCACTAACCCGCAACGCAGCCACGCCCCAGCATGACCCCGGCCTCCGCACTTGCCGTGCTCGTCATCAGCGCCCTAGCAGCCTCGTCCCTCGTCCTAGCCACCATCGGACTCCTAGCGCTCAGAGACGCCAGACGCCAGGCACACGGACAAACACGCCGCCACAAACCACCGTAGGCGTCAGCCAGCCCCAGGCGCATCCCCAGGCACGCTACCTGCGCGCCACGCCGCACCAACCCTCCCCCTCGTACCGCCGCAACGGGCCCCGGGGGAGGGTTGTTTCGTCCACATAAACACTACTCCAGGTAGGGTCTATACGGGCCAAGGGCCCCCAGAGTAGGCTTTGCGGGCCCCTGGGAGAATTCGGTAGCGCGTGCAGACCAACAATCCCAAGCCCACCAAAATCGGCCGTCCTGCCGTCGGGACGCTGTTTCTCAAGGCCCGTATCCCTCCGTGGATGATGAGCCAGCTCAACGCGTTGGTGGCCGAGCGTTGTCGTGATCGCGAGCGGGAGTACGCGCGGCGGGGTGTCCGATCGGCGAAGGCTTGTCGGCGCCCGCACCGTGCGGAGGTCGTGCGCGACGTAATGCGCATGGGTCTGGTGTCGATGCACCGTGCCGGCGTGCAGGCTCCCGGCTTCCGGCCGGCGCACGCGTTGCGCGAGGCACGGTTGAAGGGGGAGCCCGAATAGGGCAGGCAGGCCCACGGGCAAGGGGGGGCGCGTGGAGCTGCAGGGGAGCGCGTACGCATGCCCTCGAGGGAAGGGGGCGCAGCGTGGAGCGTGACGCAGCGCCGGCGACGGAGCGCAGAGCGCGGAGGAGAGGTGAACGCGCGCGACCAGGCAGCCCCGGGCCCGAGCTCGACCCGCGCGCCAGAGGGACCGGAGTCCCAAATGCACTGGCACGAGTGGAATTCTCGCCCCGGCGTTCTTACATCGGTCGAACAGGCTATGAGAGGGGGGAAGTTGCCGCTGCTCCGCCTGTCGAGCGTGCCGGTCAGAGGGGGCGCTCTCGGCTGTGGCGTGTCAAGGATTGGGCGCTGGATGGTTGGGGGTGCGACAATATGCCACACCCAAACGAACGCTTGTTGGGGGTTCAGAGGGCAACAAGGGTGCGGTTCGCTGGTTGCCCGTTCCTGGAGGCAGATTGTGGCTTAGGGTTCGGGTTGGTCGTCGAGCAGCGGAAACAGGGCGTCGGCGAAGCGCATGGAGCGGAATATCTCCTCCTCTGCGACGGCGCACCAGATCTCGTAAACGTGCTGTCGGGAGTGTGGCGTCATGCACGCGACGGTGGGGTGGAGTTCGAGGAAGCGGGATAGCCACTGGGTGCGTCCGGGGGCGTGGGGTGTGGGGTGCCAGGATGGGCTAAGTTGCCCCTGGGCGGCGACTTTGCTGAACGCGAGTGCTTCGGGGCTGTGGGTGGCGTGTCCGCGGTCTTTGAGTCGGGCGTCGAGGGTGCCGAACCAGTACGCGTAGAATTCGTCCTTCCATGTGTCGCTGGTGGTTCGCTTCATGGGGCGTGTAGGGGCTGTGCGTCTCCGCGTGAGGCCCGGGGCCCGGAAAGTAGTGGAAACGTGTCGATGGATCCAGGTAGCGTGTTCTGGGTCATCTTGATTCTCTCGGGGGAGGCGCGTCAGCCACGGGGTCCGCTGGAACCAGGCGGGGTCTGTGGAACCACCCTGGCGCTCCTCCTTTCCACACTTCACCGGGGCCCTTGGTGGGGCGCAGCGACCATGAAGAACGCGAGCACATTGGCGGGGGCGGTTGGAGCGTTGGTGCTGGTGGGGGGGTTGTGGTTGCCGTCGGGTTGCGCGGGTCCAGCTGCGCGTGAGCAGGCGGTGCAGGTGGAGCATCTGCAGGCTCAGTTGGTGCACACGCTCGAGGAGCTGGACGCTGCGACGTCGGCCTTGCCGGGCGAGACTTCGGAGGAGCGGATTGCTGCCTTGCAGGACCAGTTTCGGGCTGTATCGGCCGCGCTGCGGGAGGCGGTTCAGGACTTGCCGGCCGCGTGGCAGGAGGATTTGGAGACTTGGCAGGACACGGCGGGTGGCAAGGCTGAGGACTTGATCGGCGGGGTGTTGTCGATGGGCGGGGCACAGGGTGGACTGATCGGGATTGGGTCGACGATCTTGTTGTCGCTGTGGAGGGACCGAAGGAAGAAGCTGGGCGGGGACCCGTTGCAGCTGGTGAGCACAAAGACGCCGCCGACGAATGAGGGGCCGGCATGAACCGCCGCCGGGTCGAGTGGGAATCGAAACAGGATGAGTTGGCCGGGCTTGTTGACGCCGCCACCCAAGACACGGAGATGACCGCCATGGTGCTTCCCTTCCCCGAAGGCACCGTGATCCGGTGTTTCAAGGACGATCTGCCCGAAGTGGCTGCCTCGAGCGCGCCCTATTGGACGCGACTGGTGGTGCCGGACGGGCTGCCGGAGCTCAGCCACCCTACCCGGGGAGGGGCGCCCTGGTGCGCGGCGCTGATGGCGCACTACAACCCCCTGTCGAGGCGTTGTTTCGTGGTTGCGCTGGCCCAGGAAGGCATGGTTGAGGGTTTCTTGGCGCGCTTCCCGGACGGGATCGCCACCGGGGGGCCGTGTGACATGGAGTGGTCGGCTGAGATCCCGGCTGGTCAGTGGATCACGGCCGATCGGCTGCGTTCCGCGGGTTGCCTGGTGCTCAATGAGCTGCCGGACGCTCCGAAGGTGGCTCCGTGCCCGGCGGGCGGCGCGGGTGGGCTGACTGGCGACTTGGCGGAACCGGTCAGTCCCAGTCGGGGCCCGTGGGAGGACCCGCGGCGAGGTGGCTCGCCGGGGGAGGGCGGCCCGCCAACGGAGCCCGTACCTGGCGCACTTACGCAGACCTCGTCCGCCCCTTCGGACCCGCCCGCAGTGACCCCTGAGCCTGCTGAGGGCGCGTAGGTCGGCTTTTCCTTGCCTTGGGACGGGGGGTGGCCGCATGTTGTGTTCATGCAGGTTGCGGCACGGCAGGGGCGATTGACCGCGTGGGGACTGGCTGTTGGGTTGGGCGTGGGAGCCCTGGCCTTGGCCTGGATGGCGTGGCCGTGGTCGCCGGGAACGTGGTGGGGGCTCCTCACGCTGGCCATTCCGATGGCCCTGATGGGGGGTGTGTCGTGTTGCCATTGATGATTGAGAACCAGCGTATCCGCCAGGGAATCCTCGAGGGGGCGCGCCTGGGGATGACCAACAGCGCAGCGGCCCGGGTGGTCGGTCTCAACCCCAGAACCCTCCAGCTGTGGATCCAGCGGGCCCGGCCAGATAGCTCCATGCCCGACACCGACGGCCACTACTCCGCCTTCGTTGAGGAGCTTGAGCAAGCCAGGGCCGAAGCGATCCGCTTACTCCTGGAGTCGATCCGGGACGCCGCCCGGGCGCCCAACGCGGTAGGTTGGGGGGCGGCCAAGTGGCTGCTGTCCAAGCTGGACCCCGCGACGTACGGTGACAAGATCGTCGTGACGGGAGAGATCGAGCACCGCAAGACCTATCGGTTCAAAGAGCCGGTCGTGCCCATCCCCGCAACACCCGCCAAGACCATCGAGATTGAAGCCGCGCCCATGGCAAGCCAAGAGGGGGAGGAGGGACAGACCGATGAGTAAGTGGCTCGGATTCGCGGCCCCCAGGCCCGAAGACCTGGTGTGCACGTTCACCGCGAACGTCTGTTGCCCCTCCTGCGGGTCCGCGCTGCTGCTCAGCTGGCGAGCAGAGGACACGATCCACCCCTCAGCGCAGGGCGTCATGGGCGCCTTTCGGAGGGCGCACCACGCCCACCCATTTTACTGCGAGGGCCTGCCCGCCATCGGGATACACGCCGAGCCTGACACCTTCATGAGCGGCACCAGCATCCTCAGCCTGGTCAGGTGCGAGATCAATCCCGCCGAACCCAGCAACATGGTCTTCACCCACACCGGCCCGCCTACCCAGTACAGCCAATGATTCCCCAAGCGGACGTCCCCCCCTGCCCCATCGCGCCTCGCCCCGGCTTCTGCGTCATCATCCGTGAGGACGCGCAGCAGTACACGAAGCTGGCCCTCCCTGGGCAGGGCGGCGGTGGCCGCGACCTGATGGCCGAGGGGCGCGTGCTGGCGGTCGGCGAAGCAACCCTACACCCGGCCGGAGAGTGGATCGGCGCTGGCTTCGCGGTGGGGGATCGCGTGCTCACGCAGGGGCACAACGGGTTCTGCACCCACAAGATCAACCCCTGGGCCAAGACTATCTACGAAGTCATCCCCTTCAACCAGGTGGCGGCCGTGCTCGAGGAAGTGCCCGCGGTCGAGGAGGCCGGGGTGAGCGCGCTCGAGCTGGCTGGCTTCGACCCGGAGGAGCCGGCCGGCCTGCAGCCCGTGCTCGACGCTGACAGCGCAACCACATCAGGGGGTACTGCATGATCCCCCGCCGATGGAGCGCCCAGCGGGAGACCTACCGCCCCAAGAACTGACCCATGGCCAACATCACTCCGCAGTTTGTTCAGCCTGTCCCGCTCTGGGACATCAACACCACCGAGTCGGTCACGGGAGCGGTCGCAGGCAAGGGCAACACGACCTACACGGTGCCCGACCACTGCTACGTCGTGTGGATCTCGACCGACGGGGCGCACTCTTCTGGGTGTCATCTGGCCACCGCCGCTGGAGACAACACTGGGGTCCGGTTCAATGGCAACGGGGGCGACCCGCGGTTGCCACCCATCTCGGTCACGCCAGGAACGGTGTTGCACCTGTTCAACGACCACGCCACTACGGCCATCATCTTCACCATCGTCGAGTTCCTCAACAAGCCGGGGTAATGGTCCACATCCGCGACACTCGCGCACGCGTGCAGGCCGACGTGCAAGCCTGCAGGCCGCTCATGCTTGGGGCTGAGACCGCGGAGGTGCTCTCGAATATCTCCTTGTGGAACCTGATCGCCCCCGGGTCCAAGTACCGCATCGACCCCAAGCGACCGGACCACATCGGGGTGAAGGCGGCCACGCGGATCAACGCCCTCATGCACGCGACCCGTAACGCACGCGCGCAAGCAGCCCAGTACGCCGCCATGAGGTGCCTCGAGATCGTCAAGGACTCGACCACCAGCGGGGAGGCGGCGACGAGGATTGCGGCGGCCATCGAAGGCACCGAGCACGACGCCACCACGCCCGTCAGGAAGGAAGACCGTGCCGAGAACCAGTGAACGCAGTCAGGTCTGCACGCTCAGCGATGGGTCGAGGCTGCGCTGGTTCCCAGACCGCCCTGTTGAGCTCGGCGGCTTGCACCGGGGCGAGGTGCTGCGCGTCACCAAGAGGATGCGCGCCGACTGGAAGGGCAAGGATCAGCCCGGAGACATTCAGCCCGTCCGGGTGCGGACCCACTCCTACCTGAACCCTGTATGGCCCCGGAGGGCCGTCCGATGAGGGTCTGGCACGCTGGGTATCATGAAGGGTCCGTGGGCGACTACGGCAACGCGCTGCACTGGTACGTTGATCCTGACGAGTTGGCCCACTCTGGCAGGCGGCTCCGGGTGCGCAGGGACGGGATCTACTCCGGCCGGCTCTCTGACACGATCCTGCTGGGCGGCTACCGCAAGTGCAGCGGCAACTCCATGGGCGCCGAATACCACTGGCGCCCGATGTATCGCAACGTCGTCGCGCGTTCCGAGGACCCCAACGGCCAGCCATCATGGAACGGACAGGGGACCCAGTGGGGCATGCGCGCCTACGGGGTGACGGGCGGACGCTTCGAGGACTGCGTGTGGCGCAACATCTTCGGCGAGGGCGCGTCCATGCGGACTTCGGGAGAAGGCCACGCCAACTACCTGACCCTCTCTCCCCTGCCCGGCCAGCGGCTCGTCTACCAGGGATGCAAGTTTGAGAACCTGGGTGGGCACGCCATGCACCACACGACCGCCTGGGACAGCCCGCACGCCATCAACGCGGACGACCGGGCCGGCAACGCCCCGCAGCCCAAGCTCGGCGGCCGGGTCATCATCCGCAACACGACCATCCACAACACCAACGGCAGTCCCGCGCGAGGCAGCTACTCGCTCGACTTCCAAGACTCGTGGGCCAAGCATGTGCTGCGCGGCGTCACGGTCCTCGAAGACTGGTCTGACCAGGGTGGCATCTACAAGAACGACGACATCGTCAACAGCCGCGGGATGCTGTCCGCAAAGGGCATGATGGAGTCGCTCGAGGTGCACCGCTCGGAATTCATGGGCGTGCCGCCCGTGGACAGGACGGCGTCGGTCAGCATTCGCGGCCCGCGCACGGTGCTGCTGCACAGGTCCGACCTCGACTGCCCGCTCATCTCGATCAACTACAAGGGGCACGGGTCGTCCTGGCGCGGCGGCCAACCCTTGACCGAGTGGGTCAACTTTAAGGACGTAACCGGCACGGCGAGAGTGGAACTGTACCCCACAAGCGGCGCATCTCCGGTCGTGTACCAGCTCAGTGCGGAACCCCAGTCGTTCGAGCTGAATCTGGGCCAGTCGGAGTTCTGGAGCAAGAGGGATGAGACCGGAGGCTAACTATGGCTGACATCATCGACCCGACCGTCATCGGATTCGCGAACGACAAGATCCGCGTCCTGTCCGACCACCTGGTTGGCATCAAGGACGGGCTCGACACCAGCAAGATCCAATGGGTGGACACCATCCTGGGCTTGATCGCGGCCAACACGAACGCTGATGTGGTCCTTGACGGGTCCGAGGCGGACGGCCGCACGCCGTTGACCAAGGGCGACCTCACGGCCATCGCTGGCGCCATGAACGCGCTCATCACGGCGCTCGACGCGCCGGGCGTCATGTCCGCGCTTGTCAAGGCGCATTCCAACCCGAGAAACCCGCTGGGCGGCGTCTAGGTGACCGTCTCCACCCTCGACTACGACCCGGTAGGCGGGTCGGACACGCTGGCCTCCGGCGCCGGGCCTGCGACCGCGGTCACGGGCTCAACCGCTACCAACGGCACAGGCAATGTAGTCAACCTGGATGGAACTCCCGACCTCAGTGGCGTGTCGGTCAATGACATCCTGTGGGTCAACCTGGCCAGCACCGTGCGCACACTCACGCGCATCACGGCTGTAGATGACGGCGCGGATACGGTGACGACCGAGGACACGACCATCCTCGGGGCCGGCGTAAGTTGGGCCATCGGGGGCAAGCGCAAGACACTGTCAGCGGATAAGGAGTTCACGGACATCAGCCAGGGCAAGGCGGGGTGGACTCTCCGTCTGGACGACGGCGCGGACTATGTGTTTGCGACCAGGACCACCGTCTCTGATCCCATCAACGAGATCACCGTCGCCAGCACGGTGGCGGACGGGCCGCTCAAGATACAGTCCCTCTCCGGCGCCAAGCCTGTGCTTACCTGGTCGTCAGGCAGCCAGTTTATCAACATGGCCGCCTCGACAGACTTCGAGATTGATGGCCTGGTCGATCGAGACGGCATGACCATCAAGAACGTGATCTCGACCAGCACGGGCGCACGGTTCATGGAGTCGGTTGCCAGCGCGTTCTTCGGCTTCACCGCCAAGCACCTCACGGTCGCAACCAAGGGCCTGATTTGGGAGGGCCGCGACTGCCACATGATGTGGTACTCGTGCGACGTTACCAGCACGGGCGCCACGGGGTTCGACCTGGGCGGCACGCGCGTTCAGGCCATCTTCGACAACTGCATCATCCACAACTGCGCGGGCAACGGCATTAGCTCGGGCGCGGGGCAGACCGGCGGCATCGTCGTGCGCTCCTGCGTCATCCGGGACAGCACCTCGGCGGGCATCCAGATCGAAGCGGGCCAAAAGCACTGGATCTACCACATCTGCAACAACGTCTTCCACGACAACGGAACTGACGGCATCCTCATCAGCGCGGCCAACCAAGACCTTGGGCCGGGCTTCATCGCCAACAACATCTTCACGGACAACGGCGGGTACGGGATCAACTCCGCGACCGACCTGTCCGGCGGCATGAACAGTCTCATCGAGGACTTCAACGCCTTCCGGGGCAACACCTCGGGCGAGACCAACAACATCTTGCAGGGCTCGAGCGACGTGACGCTGACGGCCGATCCGTACACCAACGCGGTTGGCGACGACTACACGCTGAACGCTACCGCTGGCGGCGGCGCTGCCTGCAAAGACGTGGGCACGGGGTACAATGGTTGAGCAAGAGAAGCACGGGCAGTCGAAACTGACAGAGGTGGGCGTTCGCACCATTCTCACGCGATTGCAGCGCGGGGAGTCTCAGCCGATCATCGCACGCGACGTAGGCGTCTCGTCGTCCGTCATAAGTCGGATCTCCACGGGCAAGGCATGGCGCCACGTCCGTGTGCAGCTTGAGGGGGTGCTGTAGCTTCGGCGTGGGACATTGGTGCCGCCCAGCAAGGCGGATGGGACATCGGTGCGGCCCAAGCCGCCGTGGCTGTGGCGGGTGGCGAGTCCGCGCCCGGGTTTCTTGCTGAGCACATCCGGCGCGTCACGTCGCGCCCCCGTCACACACGGACTGGCCCGTACCGGGCCCTGCGGCGCTTTACCCCGATGCCGGTTGCGGCGCCGCCCGCGCCTGACGTATCACACGACTACCTGGCCGCGCATGTCGCGCGGATGGGGACCATTGGCAGACTTGTAAGGATGTAACTCATGGGCCGCATGTACTCGGCAAGCGTGAGCGTGGCGGTCACCGCCGTGCAGGACTTCTTCGAGGTGAACGTCGCCTCCACCTCGATGGTGAAGATTCACAGCGTCTTCATCGGGCAATCGTCTGACTTCGCGGACGCACAGGCAGAGATGCTCCAGTTCACCCTGGCGCGCGGGGGCGGCACGGCTGGGTCGGGTGGCAGCACGCTGACGGCCAGGCCGCACCAGGTCGGACACGCCGCCTACGGTGGCACCGTCGAGGCCAACAACACCACCGAATCCGGCACGCAGACCATCCTCCAGCAGCTCTCGATGAACGTGCAGGCGGGGCTGTTCTACGTCCCGACCCCCGAGGAGCAGATTTGGGTGCCGCCGTCCGGCATCTTCATCGTGGGGCTCCTCACGACCCCGAACGACTCCCTGACGATGCAGGGAACGGTCGTCTTTGAAGAGTTCGACTGATAGATGAACTGGGTCTTCCGGCGACCACCGCACAGGCGCCGGATCGTCCCTACGGTCCGGGGCAGCCAGCCACCTTCCGGCGGCGGGTCTGCCTGGCTATCGGAGCATGTCAGGCGCCAGGCGTACCGCCCGCGTGGCGCTGCGGCCTGGCGGCGCGGGTTCCGACCCCCGTTCAAGCCCGGAGGCGTGGCGGGCCCGCCGGCTACGCCGTCTCACGAGTATCTCGCGGAGCTGGTCCGCCGCGTTACGTCCAGGGATCGGAGAGCGCCGCGCTGGATCCGCCCGCCCAAGCCGCCGTTCCTGCCGCCCAGGCCGACCGTGCCGGTCAGCGCCGCACAGGTCGGCTCGCCTCGAGGCACCTCTCGCTTCGCTGGCTCGATCGCCGGACGGGGCGTATTGTCAGGCTCGATCGCAGGAAGGGGCCACCATGCCTAGTGAAATTACCCGCACCGAGATGACGGCCCGAGAGGGAAAGCCCTATTGGTCCGTGCACCACCTCCAGTACCCCGACGGATCGGACCCGGTTGCCAGCGAGCTGAGCGGTGTCGCCACGGCCGAGATTGGGTACACCGTCTACGACCTTGGGGGGGACGACCCAACCACGGCCATTGTCACGGCCAACCTGGACAAGTCGGTCTCCTGGTTCGACACGCTGCAGACCGACGGCTTCTGGGACAGCGAGGATGACGACGGCTACAACTTCCGCGGCAAGATCCCCTCGACCGCGTTTCCGAACGGGGCCGGCAGCTACAAGGTCGAGTACAGCGCATCGACGTCGAAGACGGACGCGGGCGGGGTGACGTTCGACGCCCTGGCCTGGGAGGAGTACGTCACGGTGGTTGAGCGGTTCGACGCCTAGGCGATGGCCGAGTACGTTGACCATGACGTCGAGCTGCGCGGCGCCGTCTTAGCCCTGTGGGATTGCTACGCGGATGAGGTGCTTGTAGAGGGGCCCGCCGGAACTGGCAAGACGCGCGGCCTGCTCGAGCGCTCCCTGTGGGTGGCCGAAAACTTCCCTGGGTGCCGCCAGCTCTGGGCGCGGCAGACGCTCCGATCCCTGCGCCAGTCGGTGCTCGTCACCTGGGAGTCGGAAGTCATCTGGCCCGGGCACCAATGCCTGCATGGCCGCGCCAAGCGTGAGAACCGCGAACTCTACCGCTGGCCCAACACGTCCGAAATCATCTTGGCCGGCATGGACACGCCCGAGAAGATTTTCTCCAGCCAGTACGACATTATTTGGGTCTGGGAGGCGCGCGAGGTGTCCGCAGACGCCTTCCAGACGCTCCTGCGTGCCAACCGGAACGGCGTGCTCCCATGGCAGCAGATCGTGGCCGACACGAACCCAGGGCCGCGCACGCACCACCTCAACAAGCGCTTCCCGCCCGGGCATCGAGTGTTGCCCGAGAAGCACCCCTCCAGGATGATAAGGCCCGGAGACGACGAGGATCAGCAGGTGCGGCTGCTCTCGCGCCACCAGGACAATCCCGCCTTCTTCGACATGGAGGCGGGCGAGTGGACCGACCGCGGCCTGGCCTACATGCGCAAGCTCGACCGCCTGACCGGCGCGCGTCGGAGGAACCTGAAAGAGGGCGTGTGGGCCTCCGAGGAGGGGGTTGTCTGGGAGGAATACGACGAGGACGTGCACCTCGTCGAGCCCGATCAGGTTCCGCCCCTCAACTGGTTCTTCTTCTCGTTCGACAAGGGCACGCGCCACCCCGGCTGCCTGCAGGTCTGGGGGGTCGACGGGGACGACCGCATGTACCGGGTCGCCGAGGTCTACCGCGTCGGCATGGACATGGACTGGTGGGCTAAGATCGTCAGCGAGCTGCAGAACGAGTTTCGCTGCAAGGTGGGCGTCTCTGACCACCACCCCGAGTGGATCAGCAAGTTCAACGACGTCCTCAACGACCAGGGCGAGCGGCGGCTGTTCCGCAACGCCAACAAGGATCTAGGCACTGGCCTGGCGATCGTCCAGCAGGGCTTTTCCCTGCGCAACGGCGGCCCCAGAATCTTCCTGGTGCGCGGGGCCTTGCGCTACGGGCGCTGCCCACACCGCGACGAAGCGCTCAAACCGGCCTGCACGGAAGACGAGATCCTCGACTACATCTGGGCCAAGACCGAAGACGGCCGCATCGCTCGAGAAGCGCCAGATCCGCTCTGCTCGGACCACGGATGTGACGCTCTCCGCTACGCCGCGATGTACCGCTGGCGCAAGGATCTGAGCACCTCGGAGGACCGCAAGCGCTACAAGGAGGGCACTCTCGGCCATGTATTTGGCCACGACGAGATACTGGGCCCGGAAAGGAGAGCACGGAAAAGGCTTCGACGGTTCCACACCGGCCCTGATACAGAGTAGGCGCGACTGCAGTTCGGCGGGACTGATTGGGAGCGCGGGCATGAAGCATCCGGCCAAGAATCGGCCCTGTGGCGGCATGGGGCCGACCAAGACCCCCAAGGGATCCGCGGGCAAGATGCTGGGCGCCGGAAAGCCCATCAATGGCGGCACCGGCTACCGGCCCAAGGGCGGCGGTAAGACGGCGATGGGGTACGGCCCCATGTCCGGTGGCGGCGGGTCGATGGGCGAATCTGGCAGCGGCGGGTCGGCCTACCCCGACGGGCGGCGCATGCCCAAGAACGGCGACCACAAGGGGTACATGTAGTCATGGCCCCCAAGGGCATGGGCTACGGCGGCCGGGGCAAGTCCTCCGGCCCGGGCAAGACCCCTGGCCAGCGAGCGAAGGACGCTCGCGGCAAGAACACGCGCACGAAGAACGCGCGGCGCAAAGCAAGTGCCGGCGGCGGATCAACAGGTCGCAGACGCGCGGCCGTTACCAGGACCACCAAGAAGCGATGAACCTACTACCTCCGATCATTCTCCGTCAGGGCTTCGCAGTCAGCGGGGCCCCCATCGCAGACAAGGGCCTCCAGCCCCAAAACCGAGACGTCCGGGTGATTGCGCGAACCACTGTCAACCTGGGCGAGGTGCTCATGTTTGACATGGCGCAGACCAATGGCTCTGTGGCCAGCGCGACGATTGGCGCGAGCGATGGCTCTTGGCGCAACGTCATCAACCCCACGGATGCGGGCATCGCGGCGGGATATCCCCTCTGCGTGGCCACCGAGGCCATCGTCCTCAACACCGAGGGCGTCGTGAGGGTACAGGGGGTGGTTGACGCCAACCTGAACGACACCCTGGTCCTCGGAGATCAACTCCACGCCCTAAGCAGCGGGTTGCTGGCCAAGGCGTTGTCTGCCGTCAACCAGCGCGTCGTCGCCTGGGCCCTGGCCTCTGGGACAACCAAGCAGAGCGTGTATTTCGACGGGCTCCAGGGCGGCATGGGCGCGGTACAGCACCCCCTGCCGACCGGTCTGCAGGTCGCCAACGTGGACATCAACTGCACGAACCGCACAGGCACCACGATGGTCATTGGCGATGTCGTCATGCTGGACATGGTCCAGGCTGACGGCGCCACAACCAACGCGACCCTGGGCAGCGCCACCTCCTGCTGGGCCAATGTCTTGGTTCCGACCACCGCCGCCATCGTCGCGGGACTGCCACTCTGCGTGGCCCTAGAAGCCACCGTCAATGATGCGGTGGGCCAGTACCGCATTGAGGGCATCGTGGACGCCAAGATGGCGGGCACGAACGTCCTTGGAGATGACCTCGTTGGGGTGAATGCCGCCCTTACCTTCGATAAGACCGTTGCGGCTACCGAACACGTCTTCGCCGTCGCCCTCGAGGCCGGCACGGGCGTTCTATCCTGTTGGCTGCGCGGAGTCGGCGGCTTCGGAGGCGCCGCCTGAACCATGATCGAGCTGCGTCCCGCACATTGGTATGAGGAAAGACTGGCCGCGAAAGAGTACCGCGACCAGTTCCTCGACGATTGGGACACGGTCATCACGCGCTACACCGGTCCCGCCCATCGCGGGCAGATCGGTGACAAGAACGCGGGCACGCACGACCCTGAGAACCACGCCCAGGAGTGGCTCTCGATCGTGCCCCCGCAAATGACGGCATCGAACCCGCGCGTGCGTGTA
>Ga0255047_10001124_pt1 | contig 20245 bp, 28 predicted proteins | sample JV7_2_1_MG_FD_183640 | JGI IMG/M metagenome (GOLD analysis project Ga0255047, IMG submission 183640) | Seawater microbial communities from Jervis Inlet, British Columbia, Canada - JV7_2_1 | ecosystem: Environmental > Aquatic > Marine > Inlet | place: Canada: British Columbia | collected 2016-10-06 | reverse complement strand
AGTGTCCCTCCTAAGAAAAGACTCTACTCTCCCCCCTCCTCGGTCTCCACGATCACCAGGGTCTCGATGGCCCTGGTCTTCGCCACGTACTCCAGGTTCACCTCCTGACCCTGGGCCCAGGCTGTCTTGGCCATCGGGTGAGGGATCAACTCCGGATGGATCAGGAAGACCGTCTGGGCCTCCATCCCTTTGGCCCTGTGGATCGAGGAGAGGAGAGTCCCCTGAGGCTTCACCAGGGCCACCTTCGAGCATCCCTTCGCATAACAGACCCGAGTCCCCTCGTCGTAGGACTTCTTACAGGTGGGACAGAGCATCCCCTGGAAGGTCCTCTTGATCGAGGCCTTCACCTCCGCCAAAGAGTCCGCCCCCTCGGTGAAGGCCATCAGACAGTCCCTCCGGTCCTTCAGAGCGATCTGAGCCGCCTCATCTGGTCTCTTCCTCTTGGCCATCTTCTGGGCTTCCTTGTCGAACCAGGACTCCAGGCCATCCACCAGATCCGAGACTGTCTTCCGCTTCCGACCCTTCCCCATGATCTGATCGATCAACTTGATCAGGCCGGTCCCGATGTCTCGCCCCTGGATGTTGGCCTTCTTCCCCGCCTTGATCAGACGGAAGGCCCAGGAGACTAGGGGAGCATTCGTCCGCCCTACCATCATGTCCTTCTCCCCGATCATCTTCCAGGCTTCATCTCCTTGGACGTGGAGGACTTGGCCCTCGGAGTTCTCAGGGTGGGCCTCGAATTGTGGGACGATCTTCTGAGCCTCTCTCACGATCGCCTTGGCACATCTCCGAGTAACGGTGAGGGTGAGAGTCTTCACTGGGCGAGACTCCGCCAACTTGGAGGACATGTTCGCGATCGAGTCCACATCCGCTCCCGTGAATCCGTAGATGGCCTGATAGGTGTCCCCACAGACTACCGCTCGTCTGGCCGCCTTCAGGAGAAGTCTCTGCTGGGCTGGGTTCCAGTCCTGAGCCTCATCCCCGATCAAGAGGTCTGAGACGAAGACAGGAAGATCCTCCGCCACTGGGAGCCACAACTGGTCCGCGAAGTCCACCTCCTGGATGTCTGTCCGAGAAGCTTCCAAGATCGCGGGGACCAACTGGTGGACCTTCTCAGGCTCCTGGACCTCGATCGTATAATGGGCCGCCAGACGCTCCAACGCATCGGGGGAGGGTTCCACGAGTGAGGTCTTACAATGTTTTACAAGTTCCTCGGTGGCTTTCACCAGGGCCGCTCCCTTGGGAGTCTGAAAAAGTTCGCGAGTGGTAGTCCGGAGAAGCTTCTCCATGAGGTCCCGAGTCTTCCACTGATTCACCGATCCGTAGGGCTTCAATTCGTAGGCCTTCCGGACCGCCGAGAACCCGAGGGAGTGACAGGTGGAGAAGGAGAGGGAGACCCCGATCTCCTTCATGGCCTTCACCATCCAGGAGAACTTCCGATCGAAGTCCAGAACGATCGACTTGTTAAAGGCCACATAGGTGATCGTCCGAGGGAGATCCTGTCTTCCGTAGGGCTCCGCCATGGCTTCCCAGATCGCCATCTGTTGGGGAGTGGCTGTCTTCTCAGGATCGAAGCCGATCTTCTTCTTCACCTGGGCCCAGAGGGCTGGAGCCTTCTTCCGGTAGATCCAGGCCACGCCCACGATCTCCGTGGTAGTCTTCCCAGTCCCCGCCAGGGCCTCGATCACAAGATGGTCCCCATGTCCGCCGCTGGAAGTCCGGGCCTTCTTCACTAGTGTGGATAGTTTCGCCATTGTCTTTCTCCGTGGTTGAAGTGACCCCGAAGGGTCAGAAAAGAAAGGGCCCCGAAGGGCCCACGCTACACTCAGGCCCATCCGTAGATCAGAGGGTGGGTCCGCTGGTTTTCGCTCGTGGAATGTTTGCTCGATGTCTTCGCCACAACTCCCCCCCGAGGGCCTACAAAGAAGTGGCCGTAGGTCTCACAAAGGACATCCGCCATAGTCCCCGCCCAGTCCTCTCGGGACATCCGTAGGACAACCGACCAACGCCCACCGCCCAGAGGATTCACCTGGAAGTCCTTCACGATCACCTCCCCCTCATAACCCTCCGCCGGTGAGGCCCGTCTCCAGGCCTCCCAGAAGATGGAGTGGATCACTCGGACCTGAGCCTTCGAGACTCGATCCTCGAAGTAGAGATCCATGAGAGGGAGCCTGATCGAGTCCCACAACTTCACCGCCGCCTCTTCGTTCTTCGTCAACTCGCTGGACATGTCTGTCTCCTCCGCCAAAGAATTGTGGTTTTAGTCACTTTGTCACCTCATTGATCACACTTCTCCATAGCTGCCGTTTTGAGTCCGCCCACGATGTATCCGCCTCCGACTCCCAAATCACGGCGAGCGTATCGTCGTCGAGCAATTCAAGCTGAGATATCGTCCAATGACACGCCGATCCTTCCATTTCCGCCGCGTAGTTTGCATCACTGGTGTAGATGCTATAAATCATTTTGTCTCGGGCCGTTGTTGCGTTGTTCATTGTTTCGCTCCGTTGTGGGGACCCCGAAGGGCCCCCGGTGAGATGGGTTCTAGATTCGTTTCTTTAGTTGTTTGTATTCTCTTCGAGCCGCTTCAATTGTCCCTGAGAATATTTGTCCATAATTCCCACCACTTTCCACCATGAACCTCACCAGACCATTCTCATCTTGAATTACTTCAAGTTCCATCAATCGCCCGTTCCCGATACATTCTCTGTGAAGAGTCTTCATTGTTTCGCTCCGTTGTGGTTGTTTGCTTCTCGTCTCACTTCCTAGATACTAGTCTCCCCTATCGGTCTTGGTCAACACCCTTGGACAACTTTCTGGAGAATATTCTGGGAATCTTCTGGGGTGTTATCACCCCCCTCCCACATCGCACAAAAAAACCCCAGAGGACTGTGGAGTCCCCTGAGGTCTGTGGGCTCTCTCATTATCTCCTACTTCGGGAGGTGGATTACCATCTGTCCGGGTTTCACTTCCCAGCCTTCCTCCGTCTCAGAGTCCTCCACCAGGAAGGCTCCACTCTCTTCTTCCTTCACTACGGTCCCGAACCAGGGGTTCCCTTCTTCGTCCTTCACCCAGCAAGTGTCCCCCGTGGCCCATCCGCCCTTCGACTTCTTCCCCTTCTGGGGACCCTTGGCGGGAGCCTCCTCGATCTCTTCATCATCGTCCACAGGTGGGAGACGCTCCACATCCAGACCGCCGATCCGTGGCTCCTCGGCCAGGATCATCTTCCCCGCTTCGTTCTTCGTCTTCTTCACTCGGACGTCCTTCACCGTGGCCTCCTTGCCATCGATCCACAGGTTCCACGCCTTAATCACCGAGGAGACGATCTCATCCCGACCCATGGCCCCCGAAGCATCGATCTTTGGGAGAAGATTCCGGAGGACTAGGATGGGGTTCTTCTTCTCCAGACCCGCTCCCAGAGCGAAGAGGGTCCAGAACTCCTGGGCCTTGGACTGGAGGGAGGTATCGATGGACCCCTCCGTCTCATAGGCCTCAGGGGAGGTCTTCGCCGCTCCCATCAGATAACAGAGGGCCGCCGCATATCCGGGAGAGATGTAGAAGGAGATCTTCCGACCATCCACACCGGAGCCCCCGTCTTCGTTGAACACGAAGAGGACATCTTCGTGGAGGGTGGTGTGGGTCTCGATAAAGTCCAGGGCTTCCGAGTGGAGGAAGGCTGGAGCATCGGAAACATTTAGGCCTCCCGATCGGAGCCACGCCAGACGAGTGGCCCCCGCCAACATATTGGAGACCTTCTTCTGATCCCGCTCCCCGAGATCCCCAAAGTCCTGGTTTCGGAAGATCACATCTCCCAGGCTTCTCTTCTGGCCGATGTCCAGGGTGTCCACCACCTCAGGCTTCTCTGAGATCCCATAGACCAGGAGAGTCTCCAGGACCACAGGTCCCTTCCACCCATAGGCGGTCTTCCAGTATTCCACGTTCTTCTTCCGGTCCTGTTCGGCCAGGATGAACCCCGCCCCACGATGTTGGCCGGACTGGACGTGGCCCATCCGATCCACAATGAGGGTCTCTCCGTTCAAGGCCCACTTCTTCCGAAGGATCTCCGCCGAGTAACGCTTGGCCAGGGACATCCGGAAGGGCCGATTCGTGGGGTTATTCTCCAAGCGGATCTTCTTCCCCTCCAGATCCTTCAGAGTGTACTCCGAGCCCCATTTCGCTCCCTCAGGCTCCTCGGTCCATCCTAGAATCTGTTTCATGTTGTCCACCACCAGGGCTTCTCCACCCTGGTGGAGGCGGACTTCTACTTCGGGATAAACAATCTTAGACTTCGCCATCGTGATCTCCTTCTGGAGACTGGGGGGCCCACTGGCCCCAGGTTGAAAGAAGGAGGGGGACTCCGTGGTCCCCCTCTCTAGATAAACTACACCAACCGCCGCCCCTTGTTCAAGGGCTCCGGCCTAGGACGGGGAGAGAGGTTCTCCCCACAGTCCGCACAGATCAGGGATCTCGGGATCCGCAACCCGCAACCTGTGCAAGTGATCCACACCGTCTTCTCCTGAGGCTCCTCCAGACCCTCAGGCCAGTAGACCAGATCCCCAGACGCTCCCATCTCCTCCAAGACATCCGGGCCCACCAGGGCCTTCACTACCTTCACCATCGTGATCTCCTTCCTTGCTTCTAATTTCCTACGCCCACTCCTTCTTCCAGGCCCGATCAAGGGCCCACTGGTGAACCACGTCCAACGCCCCCCAGTTCTCCGCCAAAGAGTCCGAGGACCCTTCCATGATCGCCTCCAGCCTCTCCGCTGGGATCTCCACGGTCCCCTCGGATCCATCCCCACCCTGGGGAGCCCTCTCCTCCTTATCGGACTTCTCCAGGAGGTCCCAGAGAGCCGCATGGATCCGGTGAGACTCCTCCCTGGCCAGGGGAAGGTCTACCACTCCCTGGAGAATCTCCCCGTAGGGAAGACACTCCGCCGCCTCATCGAGGGTATAGGAGGAGGCCCACTCCGGAGCCTCAGAAGGGAGACTCACCGCCCCCTTCACTGGCCCTACCAAGTAGGCTTCTCGTGGGAGGGGGAGCCTGGAGGGAAGGTTCAAGAGAGCCTCCTCCGCTGTAGTCCCCGCCACCAGGGCCACCTCGCCACCTGTCGCCACAAACTTCACTTTCCAGATCATCATGATATCACTCCACCAATAAAAACCAGAAACCACTAGAGGGCCCCCTCTCGGAGGCCCTTCGGTGGGCCCTCGCTCCTAGACCCTCTCGTCCACTGTCTGTCCTGGCTTCCAGTTCCCCTTCTTCGCCTCTTCCTGGAAGGCTTCCTTCTCCTCCGCCCTTTCCAGGTGGATCCCCACAAACTGGAGAGCCTCTTCCTGGACCTCCACGATCTCAGACCAGTAGGTCCTCCGCTGATCGAGGTCCGTCTTGAAGGGCCGGAGGTCTGTCTCGGAGGTGACCTCGATCACCCCCTTGAACGTGGCTGCAAAGTAGTCGTTCACGGGAGTGATCTGGAGGACCTCGGAGCCCTGGGAGTCTGCAAAGCGGATCAGGACAGTGAGGGCCTCGGAGTCCTTTACATGGAAGTGGGTGGTCTTCTTCACGGGAGCCTCTTCCACCTCCTCTCCCGTGAATCCGTAGATGGCCTGATGGGTGTCCCCACAGACTACCGCAGAAACGGAGGGCCACTCTCCCCAGACTCCCTCTTCCCAGGCCTTCAAGAGATGGCGGAGAGTGTACAGAACTTGGTCCTGGGCCCCACTTCGAGACCAACGCTCCAGAAGATCTTCAAAGGGCTGTCCCTTGGCTAGGAGACTGTCCAGGATAATGGCTACCGCTCTCCTGGAGGCCGCCTCATGGCCCTGGTGGTAGTGTTTCGCCGCTACGGGCCCCCGCTTATCCGCGAAGCCTCGGAGGCTCTTGTGGATCCCCTCAATGGTGGCCAGGGTGGAGATCACCTGGGCCGGAGTGATGTCTTTACCGTAGATCTCCGCCGCTTGCTTGGCTGAGAAGAGGGGGTCTACCTGGGCTACTCTTGGGGGTGTGATCGCCATCATGTCTCTCCGTGGTTAAAGTCTGAAACCGCTCCCGATCCCCAGAGGGACCGGAAGTGGGCCCAGGCCCGTCTCCTACTTGGCGGACTTGCGGGACTTCTTCGATCGCTCTTGGTGGCCTTTGTATTCCTTGACGGTCTTCCGGATCACTTCGTGAAGCGGGACCCATGCTCCTCGGTTGCCCTGCTCGACAAATTCGAGATCCGACATCCGCCCCTCTTCATAGCTTTCCATCATCATGGCCGCCATGGCTTCCAGTTCTTCCTTCAACTCGACTGGGACGCGGATCATCGTGGAGTTCTTTTTGACTTTGCTCGACATGGTTTCGCCCTTTGTTTGTTGTTTGTTTGTCTCTGCCTTACACTTGCCATTATGGGGTTATCGTCTGGGGTGTCAACACCCCTACAACCTTCTGGGCTGATTTTCTGGAAAATAATCCGCCAGAAACTTCTCCCCTTTCACCTGGGTCTGATCTCCCTTGACGGAAGCCCTTACCCTGGTGTAGGATACGAGCATGGAGTGGGGCCACGGTAGAACCGGGCACGATGCCGCCAGTCTGGAGAGAATCTTCGAGAGATGGATCCCCGAAGGGAGAACGGAGACAAATCCCTTTAGACTGGCCGCCCCTTTTTAACCTTAGGAGACAATTATGGAAGCTATTCTTCTGGCCCTCCTCGCCCTGGCGGGGATCGGGATCTCGATCTTTGTGATAGACACCGCCACCACACCCCGCCCACGCCAACCACCGAGGGACTCATGAAGACACTCATCCTCCCCCGTCTTGAAGGGAAGACCATCATCGTGAAGGACTTCGAGAACTTGACACCCGAGGACCTGGAGAAGATGAAAACACTCCGGGCCGTATACGACTCACAGAGGGCCTCGGAGATCAAAACGACTGAAGACACTACCCCAGGCCCAGGAGGCCAGTAGACGCCAAGGGTGATAACACCCCTAGTCCAGGAGAACAGAGATGGCAAAGATCCTAAAGAACTATGAGAAACAGAAGGCCACCCCAGGACCGAAGTCCAAATACCCCTGGGCTAAGTGGTTTGACGGGAAGACCCGCCTCCTGGAGGAGGGAGAGGACTACCTCTGTACATCCGAGAGCATGGAAGACAATGTCCGCAAAGCCGCCAGGAAGATGGGGATCGAGATCACAGTCCACCAGGAAGAGAAGGGGATCGTGATCCACCCGAAGAGGGAGAAGAAGACAGAGGACTGATCACCAAGGTGGCGGAGACTTCTGTAGTGTGCCCTGATATGGTAGTGGCCGCCTAGCACACTGGGCGAGATCCCACTACCCCGCCGCCTTGCTACTTAAACCGGAGGACTACCATGGCGAAGAAGATATCCTTCCTCACAAGGAGGGACCGCGATCGATTCCACGCATCCACAGGAGACTGGGAGGACTGTGAAGCCTGTCCCCTTCATGAAGGCCGGATCCAGACAGTCCACTTCCGAGGACAGGTCCCCGCCCAGGTGATCTTCATCGGGGAGTCCCCCGGTGAGTCCGAAGACGCTCTGGGCTACCCCTTCATAGGTGGAGCAGGGAAACTCCTGGACGAGATGATCGAGGACATCGAGGGAGTGGACCGCTTCCGTCTGGGATTCGTGAACCTCACCGCCTGTCTCACTCCAGGCCGATCTCCCTCCGCCAAAGAGGTGAAGACTTGCCGCCCTCGACTCACAGACCTCCTGGTCTGTCTCCGCCCTCTCCTCCTGGTGGCTCTTGGCAAGGTGGCCCATCGTCACCTCCGAGCCTCCGAGGGAGATGTCCCTGGAGCCCCCGGAGCGAAGGTGGTCTCGGTGAGTCATCCCGAGGACATCCTGAAGGTCTTGGAGAAGCTTCCCACTCAGGCCGCCCTTGACCAGAAACGCTTCAGACTGACCGTGGCCCGAGCCTTGGAGGACCTGTAGATGATCACCCCCTTCTGGACACCAGACCGAGGTCTCTCCTTCTCCGCTTTCTCCCGCTGGGTGACATGTCGAGAGAGGGGCCGCCTCTACTTTGTGGAGGGCCTCCGAGAGGATGAGGGCTTCATCGCTCCCATCGAATTTGGAAGCCTCTGGCATGAGGCCGAGGAGGCCGCCGCCGAGGGGAAGGACTGGATGTCCTTTGTCCTCACCTACCGAAACAGACTCCGCCAGAACTATCCCACCGCCTGGGAAGAGATCGACAAGTGGACCACCCTGGTGAAGCTCGTCTTCCCCCTCTACCGAGATCACTGGAAGGGTCACAAGTTCATGAAGGGGATGATCCCTGTCCTCGGGGAGAAGATGTTCAAAGTCCCCTACACCCTCCCCTCCGGGAGGATCATCCTCTTCCGTGGGAAGATGGACTTCCTCTGGTCCAAGTCCTTCCGGAGGAAGATCGTCCTGTGGCTCCAGGAAAACAAGACCAAGGGGTCCATCGATGAAGGAGGGATCCTCGGGACCCTCGGGATGAACCTCCAGACAATGCTCTATCTGATCGTGGCCCAGGGTCTGATCCGAGGAGAAGGAGAACTGGAAGGATACCACCGAGACGGTCTAGACTTCTGGAAGCAACCCACCACCGGAGACTACAAGCGGACACCTCGACGGAAGCCGGACATCTCGATCCCCCGAGACGCCAAGATCGGAGGCTCCCTCTATAATGTAGTGAGACGCCCACTCTCCGATCGGAAGAGTCCCAGGCAACGGAAGAAGGAGACCACAGGGGACTTCCTTCAGAGAGTGGCCAACAAGATCCAAGAGAGCCCAGACACCAACTTCTTCCGATGGGAGGCCCACCTCTACCCCTCAGACTTCAAGACGTTTAAGGACAAAATCTTCCACCCTCTCCTGGAGGACTTCCTCGACTGGTGGACCTGGATGGAGGCCGATGGCTTCGAGGATCCCTGGAGGTCTATCTACTATGGATCTCTTCAAGAGATAAAAGACTACAACCGTCCTCCCGCCTCTGGTATCCCAGGAGGAGGAATCCACTCCCAGGCTCCCTGGGGAGTCTACAACTCTCTGGCCGCTGGATGGCGGGGAGACTACTTCGATCTCCTCACCAAGGGAAGCCGCCTCGGACTCATGAAGATGGAGAGGCGATAAATGGGAGACCACGCCGAGGACACTTTGGAACCCTACTGGCCCTCAATTGAAGACCGAGGAGCCCACCCACTCACCACCTACCCCACGGAGACACCCATGGCGAAAGTATCGAGACAGACAAAGAAGGCCCCACGGAGGAAGGCCCCCATCAAGGCCAAGACCACCTCCCCTCCACCAAAGAAGTCCGGATCCGGATGGATGGGCCGTAGGCCTTTCGCCTTTGTGGGCTATGGTCCCTCTGGTGTGGGGAAGACTTCACTGGCCGCCCACTTCCCCAATGTGGTTTTCGTCCATGATCCCCAGGAGACTGGGATCGAGGATCTTGTGGAGTTTGGACAGGCTCCCAAACCTTTGGACATCATCGAGGCGGACACCTGGACAAGTCTCCTGGAGGTCATGGACAGGATCGCCCTCGGGAAGGTGAAGGGAGCGGAGACCGTAGTGGTGGACTCTCTGACCGGTATTGAGAAGCTATGCTTCCACCATCACTGCCAGGAGAACTTTGAGGGGGACTGGTCCTCCCGAGGCTTCTACAGTTACCAACAAGGGCCCAAGACCGCCGCCAAGACGGACTGGCCTGAGTTCCTGGATCTTTGTGAGGCTTGCCGAGGGAATGGGGTGAACGTCTTCCTAGTGGCTCACTCCACAGTGAAGCCCTACAACAATCCCGAGGGGAAGGACTGGGACCGCTGGATCCCACGACTGGAGAAGGATATCTGGGACGCCACTCATCGCTGGGCCCAGGCTGTCTTCTTCCTGAACCATGCGGTGGAACTCGATGAGAAGGGAGCCCGGAAGAAAGCCAAGGGAGACTCCGAGAGGCGAGTGATTTTCACCGAAGGCTTCTCCCATTTTGACGCGAAGAACCGGATGGGGATCTCCCCTGTCCTCGACATGGGGGACAGTGGTCTGGAGGCCTATACTAGCCTGAAGGAGGCCATGGAGTCTCTAGGGTAGTCCCCTGTGAACTTACTGAAACGGGGAACAGATCCCCACACCTACAACCGAAGAGGAAGCTGATGTCTAAAGTAAATTCCAAGTGGCTCTCCAAAGTAAAGAAGAAGACCAAGGGAGCCTGGAAGAAGGCCCGATCCGCTCCAGCAAAGGCCCGAGGCCAGAAACTCCGCCCAGGGATCATTAAAGGGGTGGCTCAGATCGTGGGAGTAAAGACAGATGAGACCGACAAGGGGACGCCCACTGTTTCCTTCCGGGCCGTAGTGAAGGCCCCCGATGAAGACGCGGGGACCCAGTTCTTCGTGAACCACCGCTTCGAGGAGACCCAGTATAGATCTCTAGATGAGAACCTGGACCGCTTCTCCTCAGATCTTCAACTCCTCGGCCAGGATACTGAGGGGACCACAGAGGACGACTGGGACGGGATGCTGGAAGCCCTGGAAGAAGAGAAGCCCCACTTCTTCTTCAACTCCTTTGAGTGGGAGAACAACGGGAGGACAGGAGTCTCCGCCACCATCCAGGGTCTGGCCGAGGACTTCGAGGACGACAACTCCGACGATGAAGAGGTGGAGGAGACCGAAGAGGAGACCGAAGAGGAGACCGAAGAAGAGGCCCCCTTCGAGGCGGACACTGAAGAGACCGAAGAGGAAGAGGAGACCACCGAGGCCGAGGAAGCCGAGGAGGCCGACTGGGAACCTGAGAAGGAGGATATCTGGTTTTACAAGGCCTCCCCCCGTGGAAAAGCAAAGGAGGCCGAGGTCACCACGGTGAATGTCAAGGCCAAGACCGTCACCCTGAAACGGGTGGAGGACGGGAAGGTCTTCAACAAGATCCCCTGGGATAAACTCCTCGACTCAGACGAGTAGTCTGTCCCACCAATAAACACCAGAAGAAGGAGACCCCCTGTGGGAAAGAAGAAGAAGAAGGTGAAGAGGCCTGTGGGACAGGAGATCACCGCCAAGCCGACAACCTACAGGGGGATCACCTTCCGGAGCCGACTGGAGGCTCGCTGGGCTATCTACTTCGACAACCATCCTCTGATCGATGACTGGACCTATGAGCCTCGAACATTCAAGGACCCCCAGACAGGCTGGGAGTACACTCCAGACTTCGTCCTGAAGATGGGGACTGTGATGGCTGGGTGGCTGGAGGTGAAGCCTCTGGTCCCCACAGAGGAGACCCTCAAGTCTCTCCAGTCCTTCGTCCCCCATCTTCCCAACTGTCAAGGCTTCCACCTCGCTCTGGGGTATGGCTCCTTCTACCAGAAGGAGGAGCCTCTGGTCTTCATGCTAGGGGCCCACGCCGCGATCGATCCGAAGACAGTGGCCCGCCATGCGGTGGCCCTCTCGAAGGTCCCCATCTTGGGCCACTCTGGAGCGGTGAAGGTCGCCAAGGACTACCGCTTCGATCTACCGGAGAAAGTCCCCGCCTCTCGGAAACCAGGAGGGAAGACTCCCTGGGACTATTGGAGGAACAAAGGATAGAATCCCCAGGAGGCCCAACCACCCACGAGAGGACGAGCATGGAGACGAAGACGAAGAAGACCCCCAGACGCCGCCAGAGGAGGAGGGTGATAACACCCCCTCCCATTGCCATCGATACGGAGACCACAGGGCACGATCTTCACCATGGGTGTCGAGCCTTTTGCGTCTCCCTGGGGACAGGGACTGGAGATCTCAAGGGATGGCGGTGGCCTGTCGATCCAGAGACGCGGACACCCTGTCCCTCCCCCGAGGACCTGGAGGAGATCCAGGCGGAAATCGATCAGGCCCCTCGGATCATCTTCCATAATACGAAGTTTGACGTGAGAGCCCTGGCGAAGGCTGGGATCAACTGGAGGGAGGATCACTGGGAGAAGATCGAGGACACCCTGGTGGCTTCCCACGTCCTCGACTCCGCCGAGTCCCATGGCCTGAAGGATCTGGCCCTCCGCTACCTGGACATCCCAGACGATGATCAACAAGCCCTTCGGGATGCGGTGAACGATGCCAGACGATGGGCCCGTTCCAAGTTCCCCACCTGGAGACTCGCTGGGAAGGAGGACCCTCACTTCCCCGCTATGAGGAGGGCTCCTCGATCAGGGTGGTGGGTGATGGACATGTGGCTCCCCGCCGCTTGCCACGCCGCCGATCCTGAGGTCCCCCCCGCCTGGGAAAATATCCTCGACACCTACGCCCTCACCGATGCGGAGAGGACGATCGATCTGTGGGCCATCCAGGAAGAGGCCCTCGAAGAAGAAGGCCTCCGAGAGATCTACAACGAACGTCGGAAGCTTCTCAAGATCACCTACTTTATGGAGAAGAGAGGGATCACCCTCTCCGCCAAAAAGACCAAGGAGGTCTCCACCGCCTACGCTCTCGAATCTTCCAGAGCAGAGTCCCGAGCCTACATCCTGGCGGGAGGAGATCTGGACAACATTCGAAGCAGTAAGCAACTCCAGGGGATCCTCTACGGGAAGTTCAACTTCATCCCTGAGAAGGAGACGAAGACTGGGTGGGCTGTGGATGCGGACACTCTGGAACTTCTCAAGGCTCAGAGGAAGCCTGTCTTCAAGGGGGTCCGCTTCATCGAGAACCTTCTCCGGGCCCGTAAGTATGCCAAGGCGGTGGACTACCTCTCCTCCTATGAGGCCTCTGGGGTGAAGGAGAAGAGGAGGACAGTCCTCAGGCCCTCCTTCAACATTACTGGGACCGCCACCACCCGATTCTCCTCCCATGAGCCCAACGCCCAAAACATCTCGAAGAAGGAGGGGATGAACCTCCGCCAGATCTTTGGACCTGTCCCTGGACGGGAGTGGTGGGCCATGGACTACGCCAATGTAGAACTTCGGATCTTTGCCTATGCTTCGGGGGACAAGCGACTCATCGAAGCCTTCGAGGAGGGTCAGTCTGTCCACTTGGTGATCGCTTCCGAACTTCACCCAGAAGCCTACAAGCGACTCGGGCCCGAGTCCTTCGCGAAAACAGACCGCTATCGGTGGACAAAGAACGGGAACTTCTCCCTGATCTACGGAGCCTCCAGGAAGAGAGCGGACGCCACCTATAGAGTCTCTGGAGCCTATGATCGTATCCGCCAACGTTTCCCCCTCATCGATAAATTCATGGCCTCCTACTATAAGCAAGCCCGGAAGAAGGGCTTCATCACCACCCTCGGAGGATATCGTCTCATAGTTCCCCGAGATGGTCCTCACAAGGCGGTGAACTACTTTGTCCAAGGCTCCGCCGGGTGGGCCATGGTGAAGGCCATGATCCGAGTCCAAGACTACCTGGACACCCTCGAAGATCATCACCTGATCATGACCATCCACGATGAGCTAGACCTGGACTTCCCCAAGGGGACACCCCGCAAGATCACCAGGAGGGTGAAGAACCTCATGGAGAAGTCTGGGGAGGACATCGGGATCCCTACACCTGTAGACGCGGACCTGATCACCACCAACTGGGCCGAAGGAAAAGGAGTGGACCTGTGAACACTGAGGAACTCTTCAAGGAGTGGTTCCGTTTACACCCCGACCAGAAGAACCCCACGGATCTGAACACTCAAGAGAAGTGGGACTGGATGATGAATAAAGGCTTCCCAGCCTTCCGAGTGATGCAACAAGCTCGCAAACGTGGAGAGGAGTGGTCCAGACCATGAGGGACAACTACGTGAAGAAGAAGTCCATGGGAGTAGTCCAGACCGAGAGGGTGAACGCTCGTCACCGGACCTCTTGCAAGGACTGCGGGGAACTCCCTGAGGACATCCGTCTGAAGATCACCACGGGAGCCGGTAAGTGGCAAAAGTCCACCGTCTACTGTGCCGACTGTGGGCCTGATCACTTGGTGAAGATCGCTCACTACCTCCAGGAGGTCTGTGAGATCTTGGAGGCCCATGGCTCCTAAAACTGTCACACCAATAAAAACCAGAAGTTTGTCCCACCAATAAACGCCACCAAACCCTCAAGGCCTTTATCTCTCTTTATGGTAAGAGAAGTAAAGGTAGGGAGAGAACTATGTCTAAGGATGTCCCAGAGAAACTCAAGCCCTTCACCTTCCACGGAGTGAACCTCCAAGTGGATGGAAGGAAGAAGACTGTCCAGGGAGACTGTCCCCTCTGTGGGAAGGAGGACCACTTCTATGTGAAGTCCGCCACGGGACAGTGGTCCTGTCAACGCTGTGGGGAGAAGGGGAACATCCCCATCTTCCTCCGAGAACTCCACGCCGCTGGGAGACGAGTCACCACCGAGAAGGATCTGAAGGATCTGGCAAATGACCGAGGAGTCTCCACTAACGCTCTCAAGGCCTGGGGAGTAGTCCGCCACCCTGTCCGATCGGGTGAGTGGATCATCCCAGCCTTCAACACCTCGGGGAAACTCGCCAACATCTACCGGGTGGTGAGGGATGGCGAGAAGTGGAAGGCTCTCCCCACCACAGGCCAGAAGGCCCACCCCTTCAGACCGCTCCCCGCTTCCTTCACAGACTCCGAGGGAAGCTCCAATGGTGCCACCAATAAAAACCAACTATGGGCCCTAGAGGGTCCCTGGGATGGGATGGCCGCCTGGGATCTCTTGGCCTCCTTCCGGACTGTGGGTCCCCTCGGACCTGGGGCCAGACTGATCCCCACCAAGTCCGCCACGAAGTCTCTCCTGGCGGACACCGAGGTCCTGGCGGTCCCTGGAGCCCAAGTCTTCCCCGAGGACTGGTCCGCCTACTTCGAAGGAAGGGCCGCCTCTCTCCTTTACGACAACGACCACCCGAAGAAGACACCCACGGGGAAGGTGGTGAAGCCTGGGTGGGACGGGATGCAACGGGTGAAGAAGATCCTGGACAAGTCCGCCCACCGCCCCAAGACGCTCCACCTGATCCAGTGGGGAGGGCCCAAGGGATACACCAAGGACCTCCCCGATGGTCATGATGTCCGCGATCACATCAACCACCTCCCCTCGAAGAAGAAGGCCCTGGAGGACCTCCTGGCCCACCTGAAGCCGGTCCGAGTCAAAACAGGCGGGACCACCTCATCCTCCGCCAAAGAAGGGGAGGAGCCCCAACTGGAGCCCATCCCCCGCTCCACCTTCACAGAACTCTGTGAGGACTTCAAGGGAGCCCTCCACTTCACTCAGGTGATGAAGGACACCCTGGCGGTGATGCTTTCGGTAGTGATCTCCACCGAACTGGAAGGAGATCAGATTTGGGTCCGAGTGATCGGTCCTCCAGGCTCAGGGAAGACCACCCTGGCCGAATGTATCGGGGCCGCCAAGGAGTGGACGGTCTCCCGTTCGGTGATCACAGGCTTCCACTCTGGATTCGTAGATCCTGAGGCCAGGAAGGCGGACTCTTCGATGATGCCCACGATCGATGGGAAGACCTTCATCGTGAAGGACGCGGACACCCTCATCTCCGCCCCAGGCCGAGACAAGATCCTCTCCGAACTTCGAGACATCTACGATGGAACCTCTCGGGCCCAGTACAGGAACCGGAAGGTGGCTGTCTATGAGGGCCTTCGAGTGACCTTCCTCCTCTGTGGGACTGATGAACTCCGAACACTGAACAGGACCTTCCTCGGGGAACGCTTCCTCGATGTGGAGATCCTCGGAGATACCGACGCCACGCCCTACCTAGACTCCGCCCTCGACAACGCCTACTCCCGAGTGGTGGGCTCCCTCAGGCCCAGAGACTCCGAGGTCCAGGGTGAGGAGCAAGGGATCCACCTGAAGAGAGCCACCATCGGCTACATCAAACACCTCAAGGAGACTCTGAAGACAGTCCCCATCCCAGACCTTCCTCCCTCCCAGGCGGGACAGATCAAGGCCATGGGACAGATCCTCTCACTCATGAGGGCCAAAGTCCGCCGAGACGCGGGAGATGTCTCCTTCCGTCCTCGGGCCGAACTGGCCACCCGTATCGTCTCCCAACTGGTGAAGCTGGGGATCACCCTGGCGATCGTCCACCAGAAGCCGACCATCGACCGAGACATCATCCGGATCCTCAGGAAGGTGATCCTGGACACTGCGGAAGGCTTCACCATGGAGGTGACCCGTCTCCTGGCCTACAATGCCAAGGGACTCTCCACCAGACAGATCTCCCATGAGATCTCGATCCCCGAGACATCGGTCCGCCGGATCTTGAACGATCTCTCGGAGTTCAAGGTGGTGGAGAAGAACCTCACCTCCAACAACTCAGGGATCCGAGGCCGGAACCTACACCTGTGGAAATTGAAGAAGGAAGTCCGCGATCTGTGGACCACCGGAATAGGGAGGAAGAAGTGAACACTCACAACGATCGACAACTACATGGCCTTGACCTGTCCCACCTGGGAAGGAGGAAGGTTGACGAACTAGAGAGACGCCTGGAACTCTTAGAGACTCGCCTCACCTTTGCTCTCGAAGACCTGGAGAAGAAGGTGGTGGACCTGGAGTCTCGCCTCGGGATGAAGGAGATCCAGTTCAACACCATGGCCAGGATGGTGCTCGAACATGAGGGAAAACTGGCCGCCTCAGGAGACGCCGCCCTCCAAGGCCTGAAGGAGAAGATGGCGGGGATCATCAAGAGCCTAGAAGATGTGGAGGGAGACTCATGAAGACCGGGATCATCATCATAGCTATGGGTGGGAAGGTCTACCTCCAGGAGGCCCGAGCCAACATCCGAGCCATCTGGAAGAACTGGCCAGGAGCCCGGATCACAGTCTTCACCCACGTCCCCGAGTCCTTCGGAGGGCCCAAGGTAGTCCACCGAGACACCCCCCAGGGCTCCCCTGATGGGAAGGTGGAGGTGATCGAGGTGGAAGACCTGGGAGGCTTTAAGAACCAGACCCGCTACGTCCGAGAGACACCCTATGAGGCCACCCTCCATCTGGACTGTGACGCCATCCCCCTGAAGCCCACCGCCTTCCAGCCCTTCCGAATGTTGGAGCGGTTCGACTTTGTGGCCGCCCACGCCATGGCCCGCAACCCTGAGAAGTCCCAAGGGATGGGCCTCCCTGGATGCTTCACACAGTGGAACTGTGGGGTGATGTTCTACAATAAGGGGATGATCCCGATCTTCCAGGACTGGGACAAACACTTCCCCGATAGGAGCCACAACAACCCCCAAGGAGCCCTGGCCCGCCGCCTGTGGAAGTCTGAAGCCCTGAGAGTCTACACCCTGGCCCCAGAGTGGAACTACCGAGGAGAACTAGCCCACCTTGCTACCCCAGACATGATCCAGATCGGACACTCCCACCATGTCCCACGGATGGTCCGCCAGGATGGGTCTGTCGATCCCCACCGCTTCCGGGGATGGTTCTGGTCTCGCACAATTCGCAAACTAAACAGAGAAGGCCGAGTAGGCCCCCCACAGAAAGGATGTTGTTAAGATGTCACACCGCACACTACGCACACTAGAGGAGATCCAGATGGAAGTGGGGACATGGTCTCAGAAGAACTTCGGGACCCAGACCTCCAAGGCTCTCACCATCGCCTCCCTGGCTCCCCTGGGCCTGGGGTCTCCGGACGATACTCCCCAGACCGCCCTCCACCGTATCGGTGATGACCTCCCACCAGGGACCATCCGAGAGACGCCCTACCTCCTGGGCTCCCTCGCTCCACTCCTCGGGATGGTGGAAGAAGTGGGTGAGTGGTTTCTGGCCGAGACCAACGCGGAACAGAAGGACGCCCTGGCCGATGTGGGGATCTATCTCTGTGACTACGCCTCCAGGGAAGGCTTCATCCTCCCCGAGCCTATCCTGGCCGAGGTCCCTATAGTGGCCGATCCACTGGCCTCCCTGATCATGGTCCTCGGCAATCTTTGCCACGTCACCCTGAAGCATCACCAGGGGATCCGAGGCTTTGACGATCGAGGCCATTACAAGATCAAGAGATCCCTGGCCTGTCAACTCATCGTGAACAACTTGGCGGAGTATGCAGAGCAGGACTTCGCCACCCCCTTCATCACCATCCTGGACGAAGTCTGGACCGATGTCCGCCACCGCAACTGGAAGAAGAACCCCCAAGGAGACGGAGTCTGATGTCCCCGCTCTCACACACCCCTGGATCTCCGCCAAAGAAAGGGCCCACCATGGCTAAGGCTAAGAAGAAGCAAGTGAAGCAAAAGATCGAACACCCCACCCTGGACGAAGTGGCTATCGATCTCCGGAATGATGTCCACCTCTTCCTCTCCGCTCTCAATGGAACGCGGGGAATAGACCAACGAGCGATCGCCACCGAGGCCCTCACCTTCGCTGCCCTACTCCTCCGGAAGAATCGAGACTATGGCTCCTCTGTCTGGAAGCCTCCTGTCCTGTCTCCTAACCTTTCTGTAGACTCCGCCATCTTGGTCCGGATGTCGGACAAGGTGGAGCGGATCACCTCACTCCAGGACTCAGACCCCGAGGTCTGGACCGAGTCTCTGGAAGACACCATCCGAGACCTAGGAGCCTACTGTCTCCTATGGCTTGCTAAACCGTAGGAGATACCGATGTCCCAGGAACTACCTCCCAGGCTCAGAGACTGGAGGATGCCCACCGATGAGCCTGTCCCCGCCTACAATAAGGCGGAGAACAAAGTGGACGCCGCCTTCACTCGGAAGGAGACCAAGGCCATCGAGGGCCGCCAGACAATTGTGGACCGCAATGGGAAGAGGTGGTCTCTCATGAAGATCGACGGAGTAGAAATAAAGATTGTGGTCCAGATCACCCTCCCCGATGTGGGGATCTATCTCTGTGACCCCCAGACCAAGTCCCAACGCCGAGAGATCCGTGGCCTCCTAGGCCTAAATAAGTCTGAGACTGTCTAAAACTGTCCCACCAATAAACACCAGAAAACGGAGGACACCCTCATGACCATCCAGCAAACCTTCCAACCGGGAGACCTGATCCAGATCGAGATCCCTTCTCCCCAAGGCTCTCTCACTGAGGACCCCAGTGATCACGAGAACGCCCACTCTCTAGGAGGCCGGACCTACCCTAAAACCTCCCGCCAGATCATCATCGAGGCCCATGAGACAGGAGGCTTCACCATCACCCACCCAGGCTCCTACAGAGTCACCCGTCTGGTCCCCGAGGGCCCTGGTCTCTCAGAAGACTCCCCCTTCATCCAGAAGACCAAGGCGGAGACAGACCCTTCCCTAGAATCCCTCCGAGACACTGTCCGCGAATTCAAGGAGGCCTGTAAAGTTTACCGAGAGACCTTCCTAGGCCCACCACCGCTCTCCAAGACGGACGCCACTATGATGTCCCACGATGTGGCCATCTATGGGGAAGGCTTCGCCGTGGATGGGAAAAGGGTAGACCCCTCCCGAGTCACCAAGGCGGTGAAGAAGTCCACAGGAACAGTCCACACCGGAGAGCAAGGAGGCCCGCCAGTAGTCCATGAGGATGAGGCCTTCATCCACCATCACTTCCCAGGAAGGTGGGAGTCCCACTGTATCAACTGCGGAGTAGAACAGGCCCACGGACGAAGTAGAGAGGCTTGTCCAGGCTACGCTCTCCACGATGATGAGGGAGGTGGATCATGAACCAGTGGGACAATAGCCACGAGGGGAAGCTAGTGATCGAGTCCTTCCAGAAGGGCTTCATCTTGGCCGATTATCGAACCCCAGGAGAGGCCCGCTACCGGGGCTACCATGGGGAGTGGGTCTCCGCTCCGATCCATGTCCTGAGGACTTTCAAGACACCAGATGAGGCCGCCAAGGCCGTAGAGAAGGAGACGTAGATGTCCGCCCTCACAGAGCTACCCCTATGGGCCTTACTGTTGAACGTCCAGGCCGCTATCTTCCTGCTACTGTACACCCGTCACACCAGGGCCATGAGGCCAGTCCCTAGAGAAGGGTCTGAAGATTGTGGGGAGGGGAACCCCTACCTGAAGATTATCATGGGCCGCATAGTCCGCCTAGAGAAGGTTGTTACTAAGCACGATCAGGAACTCACAAGGAGGAGACAGTGAAGAAGTCCACCACTGTGGAGATGGTCATCGGTGAGATAGAGGACGCGGTGAAACAGGCCGCCGGTGTGGAGTGGGGAGACACCACCTCGGTGATCTTCCACCACGATAGTGGAGGCGGGTTAACGGGGGCCACGGTGACCTACACCCGCATGGTGACAGACCCCGCCAAGGGACGCCCACCCTCGCCCCCGCCACCTGGATGTGAGTGAGTGAGAGACCTACCCCTGTGAGTGGGGGGACGCCTGGGGAGGGACTAGTCCTCCGATCCTCAGGGTCCTCCCTCCACGGGGGCCCCCCCGAG
>Ga0255047_10001121_pt1 | contig 20281 bp, 26 predicted proteins | sample JV7_2_1_MG_FD_183640 | JGI IMG/M metagenome (GOLD analysis project Ga0255047, IMG submission 183640) | Seawater microbial communities from Jervis Inlet, British Columbia, Canada - JV7_2_1 | ecosystem: Environmental > Aquatic > Marine > Inlet | place: Canada: British Columbia | collected 2016-10-06 | reverse complement strand
ATAATACTATCGAATGTAATAGATGCTGTTCCCGTTCCACTTATATTACAAAACATATTATTAGTAGCAATTAAATTATTCGCCGTGATATCTTTTGTTGTAGTATTTCCCTGCCAAGCAACTTCATTCAATGTAGGAAAATCATCTTTCGAACCTGATATAGTAGTTGATATTAAAGGTCTTGTTAACCAGGCTTTATGTATTCCATCATTATAATATGAACCTGATGATGATGTAGCTAAATTAAAGAATGTCTTATAATTCTTACCTACAACTAAACCTGTTCCCAATAATGGTATTGAACCAGAATATTGCTGTTCAGTATAACCTGTAATAGGTATTGAACTCTGTAAAAAAGGATAGTCATCATCACCTAATACTCCATATACAATTGAGCCTGAAAAAAGGTCTTTCGATCTATATGCGTATCCACTAAAGTTTAAGTGCGAATGTTGTAATGTATATTCAAATATCATTAGCTTGCGCTCCTTTGTGCGCCCGTATTACCGCCACCTATTACTACTCCGACTGAACCTGAAGTATCTCCACCTCTACCGGCTAAATAATCTTTCTTTGAAGGCATTGTTAAATGACCGGACTCATATACATTATAAGTTGAACCTGAAACCGGAGTTCCAGCTATATATTCTTCTGTCAATATTTCTGTATACACTAATGAATTACCTGCCATTGAAATTAACGGACCTTCATCTGCATACACTTTGAAATATCTATAATCATAATATACTACTGAACCAGAATATAATGGAAATCTTGTTTGATACCAACTACCTACTGCTCCAGTAAAAGTTGTTCTACTTATAGGGTTGAATTCTTTCAACTTAACCCAGGTGCTATTGTCAGTTGAGCCATAAACTGTAGCTGAATCTCTTGATCCTGACCAGCTAATTCCTGCGCCAGCATCTCCGTTATCTATAAGTCTTATTTCTGTTATCTTTTTTGATGAACCTAAATCAACGCCCACTGACTCAAATAGACTTCTATTAGCTCCACTTAAATCTGTTCCAGATATTGCTATATCATTAAAGCGTAAGTCAACTAAACTACCAGAACTATTTAAAGTGCTTGATAGTGGATCAGCGGAGTCGTCTGCTAAATAAAGACCATCACTATATATACTACCGCTTGGCGAAGGTGATGTTGTATGTTCATCACCACTTCGTAGAGGTTCCGAGTATATAGTCACATTATATGGATTTATATTTGTTCCCATTATGGTAGTATTATCCCTATCGAACGCATATCCCATAACGACCTATTAGCCGCAATGCGTTCTGCGCTTATTTTTGTTCCACTATTATCTTTCTTTATATCAGTGATTAAGAACTTTTGATTTGACCAACTACTTCCAAACATTTTAATATGTGGGTCTGTAGTTGTACTATCCATTATAATCCAATCACCTATATCTAAATGCTTATGTTTTGAACCTAATGAAGTGAAATCTATTTGATTTCTTTGGTTAGCCCAATATCCATCATCTACTAAATGATTGCTATCTGTAACACCATTAACTTTATCAGGTTCGATTAAATGGACCATCAAAGCTTTTACTGGGTTAGTTACTATTGCAGCCTCATCACCTGTATTGATATTAGGAAAATCAACTTCTTTCTTTCTAACTCCGTATTTAGCTTGTGATGTCGTATTTTCATATACATCCACATCTTTAAATGCCTGAACATCTTCTTCCCATCTACTATTAACAGTGATATGATTTACCACCTCATCAACATTGGACTTACTTAATTTAATACCCTTACTATCTAAATCGCCATATAAGATGGTAGCTGCTATTGGTTGAGCAGGATGTCCCATTGTTCTTAATGGAATAAGTTTCATTTGACCTGCGGCAGACCAAGCATATGTAAACATTCCCTGGTCACATAATTGTTGAATAACATCACCGAATGTTGCGTCCTCATTAAGAATTTGAACACGACATCTAATCGCATATACTATTGAGTTGACAAATCCGTCCCAATCTAAATCAGCTGGCTTAACACCACCTTCCATAATTAAGACATTAGCAATAATGGCTGCTGCTTCATCAATAACTTTACGATGTGTAACATAAGTAGATGCTATTGGTTGCTGTCCATATACACCACTTGTAAAATTCGAATACCAACCTTCATATGGTTCGTGTCTCGTATTATAAGGTCTTCCACCAGTCTTTACAAAAGCAAAATCACTATCAAGACCTTGTCCATTACCTATATCGTGTTTAGGCATTGGATTTTTTTCTATCCACTTCTTACTATTTATGAATGGATTTAATTCAGTATATCTTACTAATGCGTTCCAAACTGTTAAATCACGAGATTCCCATACTACATTTAAGTATACTCCTGATATGTTGGCAATATACTCTGGATTAGTATCAGTCACTGGTCCAACTATTGTTCTCATTTGAAGGGCGTATTTTCTTGAACCTCCAGCATCCTTTCCAGATGAAGCATTCATATCGAACGCAAGTTCTTTAAAACCACCACTGTGACCATTAGGACTAACCCATACACCTCCACCACCATTCTTATCTGCGTGGAATAGGAAATGATGATGTTCTTCACCTTCCCAATCTATAAAATAACCATCTCTAATTGATATAGAGCGGTCAATAAAGCTTCTATATAGTTCACCACTATTATATATGTTTGGTGTTCCAAGTGTACGAGCATTCAATGCCGGGTTAATATACCAATCTAATGCCATACAATATAATTGAGTAGCTCCTGAACCTGCTTCTACAATTGCCTGTAATTTATCAGCGTCAACAATTTCAAGGGCCATATTACTATAATGCGTATATTGATCACCATTATTCCATTCAATATCTGTCCAGTTATCAAATTGAGCTGGAGAATTTGTACTATTCCCAGTTTGTTCCAAAAATTCATAAGGGACATTATCTATGCCTGAATGTTGATATCTGGATTCATCAAATGGAGCTTCGAAGTTTGTATGACATAAAAATCTTTTAGATGCCTTATAACCACCAGTAGGAGTTAACATTGCCCATATAAAATGTATACCAGGACTCGATGCTCCATCAGGTCTTTTCTTTTCAGCGTATTTAGTGGAACCGTCTGACTGAACAGGAACTTCCATTTCCATAGCAGGGACATCACTACCGAGCGATACATATAATTTATCTGGACCACTATTACTATAACCTACTGGATGATCTGCAGGACAAAATGTAAATGGACTTTTAGCGTTTGTTCTTGTCATTCTCCACGCTTTTGCTAATCCATTCGTTTCATCCCAGTTACCATATAATACTGGCATCAATCTATCTTTGTTGTTATCAAATGCTGTATATCCAGAACCTATAACATCAGAGATTTTTCTGTTCAATACTATTTGGTCAAATATATGACCTCTATCTTCTAACTTCACACTTACTGATTTATTATTTGCTGCTCTAACTTCTTGTGTTGAACCACTAAAGATTTGTAAACAATCTGTAAGTGTTGTAGCGTTAGGACTATTCAAATGGTATACAGCTGCTCCGTGAGCTACTACATCATCAAGACTATCGCTAACTCTTGTTCGTCCGCTGTAATGCTCTGTGTTAGATAGAGTTAGATTAACTACTGCACGTGATGGGTTATGTTCAATTGGGTCAATCTTTTGACGAATTGAAATCTTTTTAGTAATCAAAGGCCATACAGTTTCATCTGTCCATTTATTTCCTATATCAAAATCGGAAAACAACAGACGAGAACCAGCTGTAGTAAGCACAATTATAGTGCCATTCATTTCACCTGATCTACCTTGCCACTTGGCATATTCTGTTGGGACTGTAATAGCCATTTATAATGTCTCTCCATCTTGGACATAATTTATACTTTGAAACTCTAATGTTGCTTCTCTATAATCACCTGTTGGATCTTTCCACTTAGGGATATCTTTTTTGAACCTACATAATTTATTATCCGCTTGACCTGTCCCTTCAGTATATATAAACAATTGTCTTGTTCCACGAGATTCTGTAAACACTGTATTGACCCAAGCTACTTCAGTAGCATTGATTAGTTTATACATTCTTTTATAAACATCTACATTGTTTAACTGATGTGCCTGAACGAATGTATTTAGTCCCGGCGATTTTACTTGGTCATTATCATACATAGGTAATTTAGTTGAACCTCTATACTCGTGTTGTCTTGTAATAGTATTAGTGTTAAGTAAGAAAATTCCCGCAATTTGAGGTGTATGAAGAAATGACGTCCCTTCTATCTTAATAAATCTTTGTGATGAAGCTGTTATAGACTTAACAAATAATGGACCATCAAATCCAGTCATCGCTTGGTATGAACCAATAGTAGTTGGTGATGACATACCAACCGCATCACTCTCAATTACACCTATATTCGATGTAGCAAATGATACACCATTTTGAGGTAAATAGTTTTTAAACCATATTCCTACGGCGTCATAAGAACCTGATGTAGGTGTAAATGTTTCACTACTAAATGCTCCCGGATAAGTATCTATTACATATCCCCAGTTAGGTAAATCCGCACTTGTTATATCCCAAGACGAGTTCATATTTTGATTAAGCGCATTTCGCATTCCAGCTGTATCAGATGAAACCGAAGAAGCATCTAATCTATCGTGTGCGGGCATTGTATAAAATGTTGTTGCCATAATTATCTCCGTGAAAGCCTTTCAGTAGTATTTACTGGAACAAATCCATCTCTCATATCATTTATGAAATCTTCCTTCCATTCTTCTAACAATTCAACTGTAGATGCATCTGCATCGCCTTGAATAATAATATCACCTACTGATAATGATTGACCTACATCTTGTCCTTTACGCCCAAATGTATTTGCAGCATCTTGAACACCTTTTTGTTGACCTTCAATAATGAATCTTGCAATTCTACGATTCTCTTTAATAAGGTTCGCATCATTTACAGGGTCATCAAATACTTGTAGCAATCCAGTCAATTGTGTTTTAACCGCAGTCGCAGCTGCAATACTTGGTCCTGTTGTAGCACCTACTGATGCTGCCGCTTTAGCTGCTGCCAAATTAATGTACGCCTGAGTTAATACTCTTGTGGCTGCTGTCTCAGCTGCTATTAAAGGAAGTGTCGCCGAAATTTTAGTAATGTAATCTGTTAAAGCTTTGGCACCTTTTGAAATGAATGCACTTACTAAAGCATTACCTAATTGTCCTACTACAGTATTCATCTTAAACATTCTTTGAGTAGCAAACTGAAGTTGACTTGATATATTTTGTATTCCAACACTTACTGCTGTACCTTGGAAACTATTTTCCCAAGCAGCCTCGGCATTAGCTATTCTTTCCTCTAAATCGTCCTGCGCCATATCAGCAAATTCGGCGGCTACTTCAGCTTTACGCTGTTCCGATTCTAAGTGTAGAATTTCATTGAGATCCAACCAATCCTCAAGACTAATTTTCTTGTATTAAAGTCGGCTTCATTACGAGTACGTTCACGTGCTTCTTCAGCCTCTATAATAGCAAACTCTTTTTCAAGACCTTCCTGTAATAAGTTAGCTCTTCTAACTGCCATATCAGCGGCTGTCGCTGCAGCAGCAGCTGCACCTTTTGATATTACCGCAGCTCGTTTGTTTTCCAAGTTTGTTAGGAATTCAGTTAGTGCCGCAAGTTTCTTTAATTGTTCTTCTTCTTCTTTCTGTTTTTGAGTCTTCTTATCAATTGCACCCGTCACATTTTGGTATGCGAATAATGCTTCGACCAATGACTTAGTTAGTCCCAGATTTTTTACAGCGGCCTCATCAGTAGCATCTACTGCTTGATCCAACGACACAATATAATCATTAACTTTTTTCTGTAGTCCCGCCTGTAATTCTCTTTGTTCAGCTATCTCGGCGTTTAATTGCTCTTGAGATTTAGTCTGGTCGTGAACATCTGTAATCAGTTTATCATGAGATGACTTTAACTGCTGTCCCTGTAATTTAGCAATCGCCTTTTCACTGGCTGCAATCTTTTCTTGGTACTCTGTATATTCCTCTACCAAGTCGCTAATTTGTTCACCTTCTTGTAATCTAAATAATGAACGTTTGGCTTCTATCTGACGTTTGATCTCTCCTGTACTTAATCCAATAGCTTCACCATATTCGTTCCACTTATCAATTGCACCAGGGAACATTATAGAAAGACTATCAATAGTCTTACTTAACTCATCATGTTCTTTATTTGATAGATTTGCTTTCTTGGACAATGTTTCATAAATACCAACTAATTCCATTTGTGTTTTTGCTTGGTCTTCAAAAGCTTTTTTGGACGCAGCTACTTTGGCAGTACCTTTCGCAGTAGATATAAATAACTTCTCTATACCTATTAGTAAATCACGTGCACCAAATACCGCAACCTTTAAAGCACCTGCGAATTTTTCACCAACTGCTACCTGAGCATTCTCAAACCAACGAGGTAATGATGTCATCTGTTTACCAACATCTCTCATAGCAGCAACATAGTTTCCAGACAATAATTTACCTTGTCTTAATACATCGTTTAACAAAGCATTCTTACGCTCTGATTTAGTTAGCTCATCAGATGTCTTACCTAACTTTTCAGCAGTTTCTTGATACAACTGTTTAAGGTTGGTCATAATACCAAACTGTCTTAATAAGATAGGACGCTGTTTGTTAATCGCATCGGTAATTTGTAATGCCGCATCAGAGGAGTTGAGTCCGGCAATAACAGCAGCGTCCTGTGCAAGTCGAGCAACTTTAACCGCATCGGCTATTTCTAACTCTGACTGAATAAATCTTTGTTGAACACCAATAGCATTCCGTTCAGTAATACCTAACGCAACGATTTGGTTTTTAACTCTCTGTACTTGATGTGCTGCTATACCAGAATTTTTACCCATCTGTGTTAATGTAGTATTAAGTACTTTAACACGTGCGGCAACTAATACAGCCTTACCTACTTCTTTAACACCACTGGAAAGTAATTTCAAAGCTTTAGTCGCCGCATTGGCGATGATATTACCTTTCGCTATACCTAACGTAAATTTAGAAAAGATGCCTGTAGCTTTCTTAGTTGGTGGAGATACTTTTTTAATAGCCAACTCAAGTTTGCGTATATCTTTAGCAGCCTTTAATGCTGCGTCACCACCAAGAGCTTCAAACTTTTTTGTCAGCCTTGTTATCTTATCGGACGCAGTTTCCTGTGCCTCAATAATAATTGTGTATTTATCTTTATTTGCCATTTGCCTTACGCTCTTGTTCCTGCTGTTGTCTTACAGCATGCCATTTGGTTTGTTCTGCTCCAATAATAGAACATGCATCTATCCATAAACCTAATTGTTCGTCTAATTCTTCAGGACTCTTCACATGTAAACCATCGCAGTAATTAAAGTATGTGATAGTGTTATATAAAGTATCACTAAATAAAAAGCGTGGACACATATCACACATCTCAATGATGATCCATTCAGGTAGGAAGTTCCCACCTTGTCGGACATTTGATTCTTGAACAGCATTGAAAAAATGTTCATAGTCATCCTTAGTAATAGTTGAAGTTATTCCCAGTGCCGTAACTTCAATTTCTTTTTCATTAGTAAGACACTTATGTGTCTTACAGTAATATGGATGTTCCTCGTCCAACAGCATTATTTGGAACTGGACGAGTCTTCTAAATTTTTTGAGTCGTCCTCAGATATATTGGATATACGTAATAGTGCATCCATAATCAAAAGGACATCAGCTTCTTTATATTGGATATCTTTTAAAGGGATATCAACTCCTTCAATCTTCACAATATATTTCCGCAATATGCTATCAGTTATTTTAATTTGTTCCTCATCTAAATAATCAAAAGTATCTTCACGATTAGATTTAGTGATAGCCTCTGTCTTTTCGGCATCATCTAATTCAGCGTCTGTTAAGATGTCATTGATTTTTAAAAGAGGTTGATACAGCTGACGCATAATAGAAGCAAGTCTACCTCTATCGCCCCAGTGTAATGCAGTAAAAGTAAAATTGACACCATCAATATCTTCGATGTACTCCTTACTTTTGTTTACAAATCTGTCTGTCATAATTTATCTCCGGATAAATTTGGGGGGACGTTATTGTCCCCCATTATTGTTTACTACTTAGTAACCTTTGACAATTCCATCAGCCATTCTAACTTCTAATGGACTTGTTGTTCTACCATCAGCTCCAGCTGTTTGTAATCCGTAGAATGCGAACTCTACATCAATACCGTATGCTTCTGAAAGATCTTCTTTCCAGGAAGTAACTTTAGCTGAACCGCTAAAATGTAAATCACCATCAGCTGAACCAACTTCTACTGAAGGAGATGTTGAAGCAGTACCCCAACCAAATAGGATATTGACTGGTTGGTCATTAACAAAGTTGTGCTTCAAGTTACGTGCTGCTTGGTCAAAGTTAATTTTAGCTTTGAATGTTGCACTCTTGTCAGACAATAGGAATGTTTCAAATTTACCATTACCAGTTGAATCAATACCAATAGGTTGAACTACTTGAGAACAAGTAATTTCAATAGGTCCAATAGGATTGAATGCTACACCATTAACAGATTTCTCTGATATGGATGTAAAGTGATAAGATCCTGTTGATACACGTGTTGCTGTTCCAGTATATTCTAAGTTAGCTGAACCAGAACCACGAGAGTTATGTGTTGTAGAGAATTGTAATTCACCACGAGGTTCAACAGAGAATGTAATTTCTTGAGCTACACAATCTTTGAAACCTACATCAGAATCAGCATCAATGTTTTGGAGTACTAACTGTTCGAAGTATCCAGCACTTGCTACAAAGTCTGGTTGTGTTGCGTGGTAAGAGAAGATTTTAGGTTCATCTCCACCTGTTACATCTTCCACATTTTGGAAATGTTGATAAAGCTGGTCAGAAAGGTTAGCTTTAAATACAACGCCGTCTTCACCAATAGTAGGCATAGCCTCATTTTGATCTGTACGTGTATCTGCTTGGACTCTCCAACGTTGCCCTGTTACCATATCCGCTTCACGGACATTTAAGTCATGTTCGATATCGAACGCCGAAGTTCCTTTAATGGCTCCAGCCGTAGACATCGCTTCGTCAGTACCAAAAGTTGTTTGTGTGATATGTACAACTCTCGCGTCCCGACCTGAGTAATAATTAGCCATCTAAAAGGCCCTCATCGTTATTGGTAAGTTTCTTGAAACTCACCTTTGGTTTCGTTACTTCAACTACTTCAACGTACTTATACTCAAGTAAGAATTCAGCAGCTTCTGTATTAACATCAACAGTCTTACCATTCTTTAAGTCAAGCTTTTGTTTGACTTCAAGTCCGGGAACATTACGATGTTCTATTTTTTTAATAAGTTTAACTTTCATTGTATCTCCTACGCCTGTACATGGCTATCAGTGAATGTGATAGTTACAAGCATCTCACTACCAACAGTAAATGATTCATCAAATTGTTCTAAATTCGAACCTACATTGATTGTATCTATTCTCCAGTTTTTAGTTATATCAAAATTTTTATTCGTTGATAGATACCCCTTGATAGAGTCCATCAATCTTATTGCCTTTTGACTATCAGTAATTCCACCTTGATAATCTGTATGAATTCTAATAGACCATATCATTGCATATCTTGTAATAATTCCGTCATCTAATCCAGAAGGAATTGCTGTGTATGATTCTAAATCAACACTCACAGCATTTAATGACCTCACAATAACATTGTGTTGATTATATACAACAGCAATCAAAGGATCAGTTGATGCGGTAGCCATTAAAGCTAACAACGCATTAAGATCCGTTTCCAGTTGATCACGTGTGTCATCTAGAAATGAGCTATCTCCATATACATCAGCCATTAGTAATCTCCTACTGTATGATAAAGTATTCTAATACCTACTTCCATTGCCGCATATTCTGTATTCTCTACTAAACCGGCAGCAGATACATTTTGAAATTTTACATTAAGTACATTCGCATGTATTGTTGATGGGGTCACAGTAAAGGCCCATTGTTTAAGTGTAGATAAAATCTTATTTAATTCTTCGTGTATGTCATTCTCTCTAACTCTTGATGAACCTCTAAGAATTAAATCCCATCTATATAATTGTCCTGTGCTTGTTTCAACTAACTTTTCTTCATTGCCACCATCTATTATTTCGAGTAATGGAGTACGATGCCTTGTAAGGTCAGCAAGATTGACAATCAGTCCAGATGTTTCCTCAAAGTGTATATCATAGCCTGATTGGGTCTTAATTAGTTTAGTTGCTGCATGAAGACCATCTGTTATGTCATTACGTAAACTCATTATTTAAAAGGCTCCATAATATATTTGCCTATCTCTTTTAACTTCTTTGCCCACACTTCTACAATAGAAGGTGTGGCATAAGGTCTTGGTGGAATTTTTGTGGCGAGATATCTCCCTGCTTGTCCACCTTCTTCTTGGATAGTAGCATATTCAGTATCAACTGTTAAAATGCCAGTTGTTATTTTACCTGTCTGTTCAATTTGTGGTCCATCCCTATTTACAGAACTTTGTAAGTTACCTGTTCTCTTAGCAGGATATAAACCAGAAGACGTTCCACCTAATTTCATTTGAGTAGATTTCTTCCACTCTACTGATGTATCATAAATAAAGTCTTTCGCATTACCTGATATTTCAGTTGTAAACTTCTTTAGTTTAGGTGTTACATTGTCTTTTATTTTAATGCTCATCTTTTATATCTATCCAATATATCTGTTGCTACTTTTGGTATGTTCATATTATAAGAAAATGTCTGTGAGCCTAATGTCTCTGTAGACTTTCCTTGATGTTCAGCTAAGTTGAAAAAATTCCCAACTAATATTGCTCCAGCGAATTTTAAGTCAGCTGGTATAGATGCCGTATTAGCATATCCATAATCATATACTAACCTGTAATTATTCTTACCTGCTATAAAATATCCAGAATCCGTAAAATAAATCTCACCATCAGTTGCTTTCCAAGTGTATGTTGTTTGTGAAACTGCGGACCATGTTTGTGATGAACTTCTAACATATAACTTTGGTGTCGGGTCTGTTATGAACGGAGCATTTTCAGCTGCATATCTATCATGTAGTAATTCAGGATGAGGTTGCCCTAATCCATCGAATATCTCAGTAGCTGTTGAACCAGATACTAAAGTTCTATCAAGATAAACTTCCGCCTCTTTAGACACCCAATTGATTGCCTGCTCATAGCGAGATGTCTCAGCGGGAGTAGGAGCATCATAACTACCAATAGTAATTAGATATTCATCAACTGTTATTAGTGCATTTGTGTTTAGTGCCATTGTTATCTCCGTTTATATAAGGGAAGGTTTTTAAGCCTTCCCCAGTATGAAAAGAAAAGAAAGGTTTACGATTTAACCCACTCTGATAATTTACCAGCAGAGTGATGTCCCTGGTAAAGGACCTGGCAGTTTAGAGCCACATCTGTTACCCAAGAGAAGTTTCCTACAACACGATCTGGACCGTAAGCTGTTAGGATTTCCATTGTATCTGGAACATTAACTGATACACCCTCACGTCCGGTATTGAAGAACCAGAAGTCAGAAGATTGCTGCGCACCATTAGTAGATGTTTTTTGATCTACTTTGTCTGATACGAAGAAGATTGTATTACGATACATAAGGTTGCTAAAACCAAATGCTTCTTGAGGTGTCATCAATGGAGTAGTTCCACCAAGACCTTCAATTGCTGAGTAAACAGCTTCGTAACCGTTTGGAGATGTTACACAAACGTGCATAGAGCCATCTTGTGGCAATTTGGCAATCATGTTACCAATAGAACGTTTAAGTAAAGCATCAGTATGTGCTGTCTTAGCATATGAACCAGAAATCTGCATAGAGTCAGATTCTTGAGTTACGTTAGCAACAAAGTCACCAGCACCCCAAACCTGTCCGTATGTTTCACCATCGTTAGTCGAAATTACTTGACCAACAAATTCGCGGTAACATGCAGCTACTGCGGCTTCAAGTGAAAGACCTGCTTCGTCGCCAGCTTGTGCGATAGCAGCATGATCTGTATAAGCCTGTGATGCGATTGCAGCATAGACTTTAGTTTCTGTGTCATCAACAAAAGCTGGGGCACCTGATGAAGGTAGATTAGCTGTTGCTGCTAATGAAGCTGCTGTAGCTCCATCAGTATAGTTAACTTTCAAACGTCCAGCAGGACGAACTGAAGGTAATCCGCCTGGACCTAAAAGGCCGCGGAAAATCGGTGCATGGTTGAAGTAAAGCATACCAAGACTTGGATTGATATTAAGTCTTGAAAACTCTGCTGACCACTGTGCATATGTTGGTGATGCCATTTGGCATACCTCCTATTATTTGTTCCGTTTAATCAAGTCATTCATTACATCTTTACCTGTAATGGTACCATCGAATTTTTGTTTCGATTCGGTAGAACTTGGTTGTATAAGTGCTGCAGGTGTTGTTGGTGTACTCTCTAGAGTATCATCATATACAGGCATAAATTCTTTCATTTCTTTTGCGAATGATTTTACGTGGTCTTTTATATTGTCCTCTGTTAACGAACTCGTATCCGCTAACTTAGCTATCTTACGAGGAAAGCCGAGTTCTATTAGTTGACCTGTAAATTCATCTTTCAAGCTACCCTTCGCTACATCTTCTTTGTAGGAATCAAACTCGTTTTGAAGTTTACTAAACTTCTGTTCAAAAGAAAGATCTTTATCCTTCTGTTCCTGCTCACGTTTTTCATACTCGGCAAGTTTAGTCTCTGCTGTGCGACGTTTGTCTGCTTCTTCTTTGAGTCTATAACTTGGTACAGTATTTTCACTTTTGTCTACAGTTGTGTTCTGGTCCACATTTTCAGTTGTGTTCTGTTCTTGTTCGTTACTCATTGTCTTCAACCTCATTTACGTCCGGATCGTTGGACGAATTATCATTATCTATGCCGTTGTTCATTTGATTTTCATGAACACCAGCTTCATCGTTAAATTTCTTATTGTCTTGTAATTTTTGTAATGCTTCTTCTAATGACAACTCTGGATTTCTACTACGTATCCAATCTACTGGTGTAGTAACATCTTTGGTCATCGTTTTTTCAAAGAATAGTGTTTCATCACTTGCTGAACTAAAATGTAATGACTCTGGTTTCCAATCGATGATTATTTGAGTATCTTCGGGTATGTTCATATTACCAGTAATACTATTGTTGAGCCATATAATTCGTTTCCATAATTCTTTTTCGAAATATGCGAGGACACCTCGTTTACGTTGAGTTTGTTGAGACATATCTATTCCGCCTAACCGAACGGCTTCTGCAGATTGCGCATCGGCACCGACGGAGAATTGTTTCATTTGATGACCCCGCACATCTAATAAGTGATGATACATTCTTAAGTAATTCTCAATCAATGCTAACGCTTCTTTATATTCAGGTCTTAGTACATCAACTTTTTGTTGTACTTGATTACCTGCTTTATCTATCTTATCATTTGGTAGTACAATCATTCTATCTTTGATGGCACCTAATGCTTCTTCCCATCCCATACCACTTACAACTAAACGTTCAGCTTCACTTAAATGCATAGCACTCATAGAGTTAGCAAGAATTAAAGAACGTTGTTTTACAAAACTATATAACGTACCATCGAATGGACCGTAAAAAGTTCCATTATCAACAAAATAATTAAGAACAACAAAAGGGTTACCATCGAATTTATGTGCAGTTGTTTTAGAAACTTCTTGCCCACTTTCATTCCGTGTAATAACTACGATATTTTTCGTGTCATATTTAACTGTAGTACCTTCAGCTGGTTTATATTCTATTGTATCTGGAATTGACTTAATAAATAAGTCTGGAATGACTTTTAAAGTTTTCTCTACGGGGGTTAATTCTACGAGGTTATAGCGCTTGGAGGCCGAATTGTACGTCGGATTGACCAAGACTGTGCCGAATAATGCCGCATCCACCTCAAAACGTTGCATAAATGTGTCATATCTGAATTTGTCTAATATCTCGTGGATATGGTCATTTAATGATTTGGAAACATTCTTTCCATTCTTCGTTTTAAAAATCCTTGTTGGAGGATTATTGTACGTACTATTCTCTTTATCAATAATAGGTTTAACTAAATTGATGTACAAACTAAATTGTGAGAGTCTACTACGTGTAATTGATTTTGCAGCCAGGCCGATATTTTCTTCATCTAAAGAGGTCCCTGACCCGCGATATTCTAACCAAAGTGCGACACACGCTTTATGGCGCTGATCATCACTTGGTTCAGAAATATTGATGTCGTTAAATATGTTATTTGAGTTCATAGGTTTTCCTTAGAATCTGCTCATCGCTATCTGTATAGCTCTTTCTGATGGAGCTGTGTTATTTTCAGGTTCAGGAATAATCAACTTTGACGTATAGCCGTAATTTACTAACATATATGCCAAAGCATCTAACGGATCATCTGCTCCGCCTTCTTTTTTCCAACCAGGAGAATTTACAATACCTGCTCTACTAACATCTGGTGTTGCCATTGCAAACGACCGAATTAGCTTTTCACATGACTTGTCAACAAAAATTCTATCTTGAATAGTTAAGGCTTTCAATAGTATTACCTGATTTGCTTTAGAAACCAACTGAGGGTTCCTTGTATATGTCGCCATATAGAAGGATTTCTTCAGTAATTCAAAACTATTATAAGATACAACATCATTTACCTTGTCACCAGCAGGGTCACACCCTATCATTAAAGGTGTTGCGTTATTAAATTTTCCTATCAATACAGCTTGTATCTCCGAGATAAGAGGTTCGATGGAAATATCTTTAGGACTTATTTCATGTAAGACGTAAATTTTCTCATCTATATACTGACCAAATAGAACAATCGGCTTTCTATATCCAAAATCTATGCCAACCAAAATTTCTTCTTCCGGATCATACGATAGGTCAATAATTTGTTTCTTAAGGTTAAAGTCACCAAACATCCTACCATGCTGAGGAACACCCTCTCCCATTTCCTCACGTAGAAAACCTTCTTCTGTTACAATGTCCTTCGCTAACTGTGCTGATTCTATATCAGAATGAGGATTATCAGAACCTTTTAATGTCCAGGACATAATTGTGTCCCTTCCTTCCTGTCCTAAATTAAATAATCTATCAAAATCAGCTCCCATCCCAATAACATCAAATGTACCTACTATCATAAGCATATTTAATGGCTGCTTATCTTTTAAAGAATAAGTAGCGGCTTCCAAAAAGGCGTTCTTATATTTTATTTGTCCATATTCATCAACTACAAGAAAATCATGTGCATCACCACGAATATCATTCATCTCTGGTGAATCACAAGATGCACTCTTAATCCATGTTCCATTTGAAAATGTCAGTTCCTTCTTATGGGTTGACTTATTTCCCCAATTGTCATACGTCACATCTAACCCTACAATAGGATGTTGATCTAAAAAATTATGTAAATGCTCCCAGATATGACGTGTGTCCTCGGCTCTCGGACCCGCAAACTTAATATGTAACGGATAACCAAAAATACTACTAAACTTAAGTAAACCATATGCAATAAACGCCGAATTAAAAGATTTCGCTGTCCGCCTTGCCGCTCTCACTACTTTTGTCTTATGTTGTGCAAATATAATCTCTTCCTGCTTGTCAAATAGCTCGATACCCAAATCTAACGCACACATCTTATAAATATCATTAGAGAAATGCCTCCACAGAGTCTTTCTACTATGCTTCTGCCTTAGACTTCCTATCGCCCCGACAGCAAACTGTACCATCTTCTCAGTGTCATCGATATTTACGTTCTTTTTAGAGGTCATACTTGTTCTCTTCTCTATCTTTTTTAAGGCGTTCCAGCAATGCTATCATCTCTGGGTCTTGAAACACTTGATACAATTCATCCCAACCATCTGTGTACCACCAGTCGTCGGTCGGTACTGGGGGTATAGTTGAATTATTTTCGACCATTGTAAAATTGACCATCATATTTTAGGGGTTGAAAAATTTTGACCGGGGCGATTTTAGGATTTCGCGCGAACACAGGTGTGGTGCGGCCGGCTGCCTGGCTGACACCCCACTCGATATATGCGCTGTCTTGGTCTCTGTTAATCATAGCCTTCATTGCCAACATAGCGTTAATAGCCTTTAAAGGCCGATATGACATTCTGAGACCCCTATAAAAACCAAAAGTCCCCGCTATATTGGGGTATATAATATAAGATGTCTTAGATTTCGTCATCATCATCGCCATCTTGGTCTAACTTGTCGTCTATTATAGTGTTAGCTATACTTTTAATCATATCAACAGAGAGTCCGGCGGCCACATTCACAGTCGAATGTTGTCCCTTAAGGGCTGTTATAACATCGCCTTCGCTCACTTCATCTCTTATGTCCTTTAAGATTTTAGCCTTGATTTGACTATTGTTAGAACTATCATATAGCCTTGATAGCTCTTTGATACGGACTTTCTTATTGGCTAAAGGTATTGTCAATAAATCAGTTAGCCACATTTCTTTGACCTCAACTATCCTATCTTGGGCTATCTTCTTAACCTTCTTATAGAAATACGGAGCCGATAACGTCTCTAATGGAATCTGGCCATATTCATTAGTTTCTTGACCTATAATAGCCTCAGTTGTCAATTCTTTGTATATTTGATTAACTAAAGCCTTCTCAATATGCCGTCTTATTATGATATACTCTATATGAGAGTGTGTTAGTCTATTACTCTTAGCCATGAATTCTCCATTTTGTTTTCACAATTATTTGTTACAACAAAATACCCTTATAATTGCCTTTATTGACCTCTATTATATTGACATTGACATTGACATAAGATTTGACATTATTGACATTGACATAGACTTCATTGACCTATTATAACCTCCTATTAGAGTTCACCTCATCTTTAAGACAATCATGGACTAAATTGACCTTTATTACATTAGACTTAGATTTGACAAAACTATTAGACTCAATACAAATCATGGACACATTTGTCTCTATTAAGATTTATTGATACTTATAGATTTGTCTGGTCTATTTTGTCGAATTTCATAGCGCGCGTATATGCGATTTTAATTATTTGCATTAGTTATTGCAAAACAAACTTTATTGCCTTGTTATAGCGCTTATACAATGCTTATAAGCGATATTATATTAACGGATTTATTGATTGACAATTATTTTCGATTTAAGCAAAATAAAGCTTGCCTATAATTTCGATTATATTATATTAAATCATAATCAATTATCATTATTTACATTTATTGATTATTAAGTAACTGCTCTTTGAAAACTAAATCTCAAATCAAACAGTTTGATTTGGGCTACACCATAACCGACGTAGCTCAATATGGGCTATGTCAAAAAGAAAGGTCAGTAAAATGACTAAAGCAAACGAAACTACCAAATCAAACAATTCCTTAAGCGGAGCTGTTAAAACTGCAACGAAATCCAACAAAAAAGCTGGCGGTTCGTTGAAAAATCCTCAATACTATAATGCCGAAAAAACGGCTTGTATTGATGATGGATGTAATGCTAAAGAGGTCCAAGTTCGGGCTTTCTTTGCAAGCAATTCACATACACCGCAAGGCTCTTTGAAGGCTATGATTAAAACGGAAAAAGACCAAAGTGTGCTATCATTACTTTTGGTTAACGAATCACTCCCAATCAAGTCTATCATCGAATGGGCAAATCAATCCGATTTAACTGCCGATTCAAAAGTTGGTCAAATTGCGCTGAAACGTATTAAAGCAGCCGAATAGGGAATTGTTTAAAGAAAGCCTCTTGTAGGCTTTCTTTTTTCACTAATGTCAATCATAGCCAAAAGAGGTCAATTATGTTCGAAGATTGGGAAGTAGGTCAAATATGTAAACAAGGTCTATTAGCGCTATTATCATTTATAGTAATTGTTGTAATTGTCATCCTATTATCAATCATCTTATCATAACCATAATATCCCGGATAGTCTTTATTCGGGATTTTTTATATGTCAAACATAGACTAAATTACTCTCTCATTAAGACTCAATAAGACTCAATAATATGTCAAACATAGACTTATATGCGCTTAGACTCACTTATATTGCGTATTATAGCGCTATTTTAGGTATATATAGATGAACTTTTGTTGAAAATGGAACTATATTATATATAAGGTCAATGAGATGTTGTATTATGATGTCAAGTATCACTTTATATCCGCCCAGTTAAGGTGGATTTCACTTGAATCACGCCCATATTGGTTGGTGGATTTCGCAAATGTCATCTACAAAAAACGAGGACTAATCCTTTCCCGGTCAAATGTATTGGATGACGTCTGTAGGCCATTTTTTGGGATCCGCAATTTGGACCCGAGGACTAAGGCCGAGGTTTCATTTTCTGATATTCTTCCAAGTATCCCCTAATCTTACTGAGACGATTATTAACCCCTGCAGTGCTCATTTCAACCATTTTAGAAATCTCCGATAATTTAAACCCCTTTTTAAGATAATCTAATATAAGCATATCCAATTCATATTTACTTGGATATCCGTATCTCTTAATGGCAACAGGTATGATACTAATTAGTTCCTTTAATTCGTAGTCATACTCTGGAGTTGTTCCAGCAGTTAAGTGGTAAAACTTCTCAATATCATTCAAAACCATGTCTTTCTTGCGAGGAAACACAAAGTTCTTTGCTTTATTCTTGATTTGACGCAACATTAAGTAGTGAAAAGGTTGTTTAGCGTCCGGTGTATATCTTACTTTGATTAAATCTATTATATCCATCCGAATTATTTGAGCCAAATCTTTTGACTGGTCGGGGGTGTATTTTTTAGAAATGGGAATTATGATAGGGTCAGCCAAGATTATTATATCATTTAATAGTTTATCATTCTTTGTGTCTAAATACTCTTCTACTAATTTGTCAATTTCCTGTAGAGTCTCGATCATTACATTCACTCCAACTGCTATCCAATTGTTTAGGGGGTTCATTTGATACTGGATTGCTACATCCTATTACACCCACTAATACCACTAATAAGATTATTCTTTTCATTTTGTTCCTTTGAGATAAGTTTCACAACACTTACATATCTGCCCATCTCTTATCTCATCGATTGATGCAGGGTTTGAACAAATATCACAAATACCTTTAGAACCTACTGCTATTTGTACTTTATCTTCGTCTGTCATTTCTCTTTTCATTTCTTCTTCCTTTGGTTAACACGTTGTTCTACCTTGGACGCCCACCTAACATTGCCAGGCTCATAATTACCAGCCGGATCTGGATATCTATCAAGGCTATGTTGAGGTGTTGGTTTGGGTCCCATATAATCATTGAACAAAAGAAACGCTTTCCAACCATGTATCCAAGGTTCATATATTGTTATACCTATATCTTTGTAATACTTTCTTGTTTCTGAATTATTTGACACTACTCTACCTTTCATATTACACCAATTTGAATAATTAGGGTAGTCCTTTCTTCGTTTGGCATTTAATAGACGGCGATACTCTTTAAATCCATCATCTTCTAATTGCTTATCCAGGTCAAACTGTAACCATTGCTGTATTTCCATAAAGGATTGTGCCATAGATATTGCATCCTCTGTGGTGTTTCCTGCTTCCTTTAGTATTTCTACTGCTTTTGATTTGTTAATCATCTTATAATCTCCATTATATGATAGTTTAATTTGTTTCTAACGAGGTCAAATGCATTTTACATAAACTTATACGCATTAGCTAAATTTCCTCATTTAATGCCTGTCTATTTCTATTTATCCTTTTAATTAACCTTATAAGAGTGTCCGCGATTCTGTAAAGATATTCATTAATAATTTGAACAATACTACGGTGAATACTCCATAACTTAATAATTTGATAAAATTTTATCTTATCTCGTGTAGAACCTAATAATTCAGTCATATTATCTAATACCCCTCCACAATCAGGACATTTTCTATTCATTTTCTTTCCTTCTTTAGTTTCTGAATAATCTTTTGGTGCCTATATTTAGTGTTTAACAATACTTTATGCTTCTTACGAACTTCTTTCAGTTCTTCTCTTAACACCTCATTCTCTCTCTCCAATTCATTGATACGCCGGGATTCTTCCCGATCGTTTACTAATTGTTTAACCGCGAAGGATAAGGCTTGTATAGGGGTTTCAGCATATCTTCTATCCTGAAACGTATATGACCTGTCAATTAGACCATTTAATGCTTTACTAATAGTAGGTTGAGATACTCCATACCATTTAGCTACCCCTTCTTGAGTATCTCCGGCCTTTAACATTAGT
>Ga0255047_10001119_pt1 | contig 20285 bp, 22 predicted proteins | sample JV7_2_1_MG_FD_183640 | JGI IMG/M metagenome (GOLD analysis project Ga0255047, IMG submission 183640) | Seawater microbial communities from Jervis Inlet, British Columbia, Canada - JV7_2_1 | ecosystem: Environmental > Aquatic > Marine > Inlet | place: Canada: British Columbia | collected 2016-10-06 | reverse complement strand
CAGGGATCAGCCGGTCGAACGGCAGACTCGCACGGGTGCGAGCGGCGTCGATGACGATGGGGGATGGCGTTGTGCTCAAACTGAAATCTCTCCACGTCGTCCCGGCGAAGGCCGGGACCCATACTCCCTACACTATCGTTCAAAACGGAAAGCGAACCACTGGCTAATCTGGCATCGCGGACGAACACCACGTTCGGTGGTTATGGGTCCCGGCCTTCGCCGGGACGACCCCTTTAATACGCCATATGCGAGCCTCATTGCCCTGCCCTCACCTTGTCCATCAGCTTCTTCCGGAACGCGCGATCGCGCTTGAGGTGCCATTCCCGGCTCATCGCTTCATTGCGCGTCTTGAACGGCTCGGTGTGCAGCAGCAGCCAGACCCGCCCGCGCGTCGAGCGCGCGCCGGTCCCCGCATTGTGCTTTTCCAGTCGCTGCGTCACATCGTTGGTCCAGCCGACGTAGGATGTGTAGCGGCCCTTGTGAAAGCTGCCCAGCACATAGACGAAGGCGGCGGGTTTGGATTTCACTTTTGCTGCGCGAGGCTTGGATTTCGTCGCTCGAGACTTTGATGCCGCCGCGCGAGGTTTAGCCGGCATTCGCGTCACTTGGCGGCGGGCGCCTTTGGCGCGTCCTTCGACGAATCCTTGGCCGCCCCGTTAGACTTGCCCAGCGCCTGCACCTGCCCCTGCAACTGCGCGACGGTGTTCTGCAGGCCGATCACCGTTGCTTTCAAGGCATCGATCTGCCGGTTGGCGGCGTCGATCTTCTGCTGGCTGTCCAGCGACGCCTTGGTCAGCGACGACTTCAGGAAGTTGACGTTGCTCTGCAGGCAGCCGGTGCGCCGCTCCATGGTCTTCTCGGCGGTGCAGATCTCGATGCCGGGCACGTCCTGCGCCATCGCTTGATGCGGCACAGCCGCGAGCAGTGCAGCGGCAATCAGGAATCTCATCATGTCCGACCTCCTCAAAGCTTCGCCATATCGAAGCGTTTCCGCGCATCCCGCGCAAACTGTCTCAGAACGTAACGGCGTTGGCGGCCAATATCTTGCGCAATCTTAAGATTTGGAACGCGGGTGGAACGAAACGCGCCCGAATCAGCGATTCATACCATGCTCGCCTGACGGCGCACCGACATCTTGTGCCGCATGCACGCGGCGCGTCCACATCATGCTTTGCGAGGGTTGCGCGGATCAGGCGAAACGTCGAAAACAGGCGTCAATCGTTAACGCTCACCCGCCACGAACCAGCCCAAGAACAACAAAGAGCAAAGCCCGCAAATGAGCGACCTGCCCACAGACCTGCACGGTGTGTTTCCCTATCTCGTCTCGCCGACCACGACTGACGGCCGCATCAAGACCGATGTGCTGGGCAAGCTCTGCGACGACATGATCAAGGCGGGGGTTCACGGGGTGACGCCGCTCGGCTCGACCGGCGAGTTCGCCTATCTCAGCCGCGAACAGCGCACCGCCGCGGTCACGGCGACGGTGGAAGCGACCGCGAAGCGCGTGCCGGTGATCGCGGGCGTAGCCTCGACATCAACCGCGGACGCGGTCGCGCAGGCCAAGGCCTATCAGGCGCTCGGCGCCGACGGCATCCTGGCGATTCTCGAAGCCTATTTCCCGGTGAAGGACGCGCAGGTCGAGGCGTATTTCCGCGCCATCGCGGACGCCGTCGATATTCCGGTGGTGATCTACACCAACCCGAACTTCCAGCGCTCGGACCTCACCCTCGACGTGATCGCACGCCTCGCCGAACATCCGCGCATCCAGTACATCAAGGATGCCTCGAACAACACCGGCCGCCTGCTCTCGATCATCAACCGCTGCGGCGACAAGATGCGGGTGTTCGCGGCGTCGGCGCATATTCCGGCGGCGGTGATGCTGATCGGCGGCGTCGGCTGGATGGCGGGACCGGCCTGCATCGTGCCGCGCGAAAGCGTGAAGCTCTATGATCTGTGCAAGGCGGGGCGCTGGGACGAAGCCGTGGCGCTGCAACGCAAGCTGTGGCGGGTGAATGAGGTGTTCGCGCGGTTCAATCTCGCAGCCTGCATCAAGGCCGGGCTGGACATGCAGGGCTATGCTGTCGGCGACCCGATCGCGCCGCAGACAGCCCTGACACCGGAAGAGCGCAAGATCGTCGAGGGCGTGTTGCGGGACCTGACATAGCCCGGCAACACACACACCCGATGTCGTCGTGCGCAAAAGAAAACCCCGCCGAAGCGGGGTTTACGTTCAGTGATGACGCCTTGGCCCATAGTGGCGGGGTGGCGCATAATAGCGCGGACGCACATGGTGGCGCGGGCGGTCATACCCGCGGTGATAGCGGGGCCGGTCATGTCGGCGCTGATTGTAGCTGGGCACAGGGTAATACTGCGTCTTCTCAACCTGCATGGCCTTCGCCAGGCGGGTGATCTCCGCAGGCGCAAGCGGTGCAGCCGTTGCAGCCTTGCCCATGAACAAGGTCGCCACAGCAACGGCGACCAGCATCAAGGTTCGCGTCATTCGCATTCCATCCTTCAGTTCTTACAACACGCACCACCGATGCAATTGAATCGCGGCACAACAAAGACTCGCTGCAGCGAGTTCGGTCGCTATTTCAAATGCGCAACGCGAAAAGGGTAACCAGCCACCGTTAGCGAGCGCGGCGCTGGCGAATATTCTGAATCTCGTTGAGTTGAGAACGCGAATTGGAAAAGCCTCTCTGCTCCCTCGCCCCGCTCTTGCGGGGAGAGGGTTGGGGTGAGGGTGAGCATTCAGCAAACGTGATATTGGTGATCCCGGAGCCAATGCCCCTCACCCCCGTGCTTTGCGCGTCGACCTCTCCCCGTAAACGGGGAGAGGTGAAAAAAGCTAAGCTCCCACCGCGGGCTGCCGCCTGTCCAGCGCGGCCAGCGCATCGGCCAGTATCGCGCGAATCCGCTCGGCCTCCTTCGCCTCGATCAGCGAGGGATCGAGATAGAAATCGAGGCCGGGCATGCGCTCGATGACGACGCCTCCCTTCTCGGTAGAGTGATCGAGCAGGTCATCGACCGCGTACGGCACCACCTCGCGGCTGATGCCCTTCATGGTAATCGGCGGCAGCGGATGCGCGGCGATCACGTCGCTGACCAGCGCGAAGGTCTCGTAGCTGACAACGATCCGGCCCGGCTCCGCAATCGACTGCAGGCGCGCGGCGAGGTTCGCCTCGGCCCCGATGATCGTGTAGTCCATGCGATCGGCGCTGCCGAAATTGCCGACGTTGCAATATCCGGTATTGATGCCCATGCGGGTCTTGAACGGCTGCTCGACGCCTTCCATGCGCCATTTCGCGTTCAGTTCAGTCAATCTGCGCTGCATGTCCCACGCCATCTGCAGGCACGCCTGCGCATCCAGCCGCTCGCCCTTGGTTTCGGGATCGCCGAAGAAAATCAGCATCGCATCGCCGATGAACTTGTCGATGGTGCCGCCATGCTTGAGCGCGATAGCGGACATTTCGGTGAAGTACTCGTTGAGCAGATGGGTGATGATTTCCGGCTGCAGGCGTTCGGTTGTCGCCGTGAAATTCTGGATGTCGGAAAAGAAGATCGTGAGCTTCTTGCGCTCGGTGTGAATCGTCACATCCTTCTGGCCGCTGAAGATGCTCTTGTAGATCTGGGGCGAGATGTAACGTGAAATCTTCATCGACAGCGAGGCAAGGAAATCGTTGTTGGCTTCCAGTTCCCTGTTCATGCCCATGATCTGCCGGGCCTGCCGCCGCTGCATGCCGAGGAACGACAGTCCGCTGGCTCCGGCGAGCGCAAAGTATGCCAGCAGGTACTTGAACGAGAAGATGTTGGCGGCGATCGGCTGCGCGATGACCACCTCCTGAATGCCGCGCACATCGCCGACCTTCCAGTCCTTCTTCGGGCTCTCGGGATGCGCGTTGTGGCAACTGACGCAGGCAGCGCCCATGATGATGGGCACGACCAGGCGGACGCGGTCGCTGAACAGCGAATGGGAGACATCCTCGATCTTCTGGTTCGGATTGACGCGCAGGCTCGCCAGCGCGGCGGTCTCGAACGGATCGAGCTGGTGCGGCGAGCGGTTCTTGAACGGATAATCCGAGACGAAGCGATAGATGATGTTCTGCTGCTGCTCGCTGATCACCTTGCCGAGTTCGAGCGACAGCGTGGCCGGAATCGGCACCGCCCCCGGCACGGTCTCATAGTTGTGGATCACCTGGGTCTGTCCGGAGTGGGACAGGATGCGCCCGACAACATTGCTGGCGTAGTAGCTGCGCACGCTGGAAACCAGGGAATTGAGGTCGGTCGCCTGCCGGCGCAGCGCCGCTTCCCCGAGACTTGTCAGATCGAGCCACACCGCCACCGGCAGCAGCGCCAGCAGAAGGGCGATCAGAAAACCGGTCAAAATGCCGCGAGAGCGCAGCTTTTCAGGATTCGCCTTGTCCATGGTCCAGCCCCCATTGCCGCTGCAGTGATTCCCGTACTTCCTAATACAGGATGCTTTGACGAACCAATGACAGTCTGGTCATGCCGGCCATTCTGGCCCGGGAACCAGCGACCACGGGGCGTTGAAATCGGCGGCGGCAGACAACACCTAATGAGGCTATCGAGCCGTGAACCCAAGGGTGCCAGCATGGTCAAGGTCGTTTACGAAGTGGTCGAGCACGATGGCGGCTGGGCTTACAAGTTCAACAACGTGTTTTCGGAGACCTTCCGGACCCATGAGGCTGCGCGCGCCGCCGCAACCCGCGCTGCGGCAGAGCAGCGTGTGCCGGGCCGGACCGAGGTCATCCAGTTCGAGGACGGCCAGGGCAACTGGCGCGAGGAAACTGTCCGGGGCACCGACCGTCCCTCGACCGAGGTGGTCGACAAGGGCAAACGCTGACTGGATCGCGGCAGTTCCGCCGCGGCCGATTGCAAGGCGGAACGGCCCGGGCTAAAAAACCCGCATGGTCAAAGCATTGCGTAACTGGCTCGAAACCCATGAACTACCGGCGATCATCGCCGGGGTGCTTGGCGTCCTCACCCTGCTCTCAGTTATTCTAGTGGTCGGCGGATACCTGATCGTCACACCGTAGCCTCCGCGCCATACGGGTCCCAACGGACCTGACAACGCTCGACGGATACGAACTCCGGGTCAGCCACCTTCTCTCTTAGCGAGATTGACAGTGGCCCCGACCGATGAGTTGTTCAGAGAGGCGATGTCGTTCTTTCAGGCCGGGCGGATGCGCGAGGCCGAGAAGTCCCTTCGCAAACTGCTGCGCAAACAGTCCGCTCACCCGCTGGGCTTGAGCGTACTGGGCGCCATTCTCACCGGCACTGGAAAATATACGGAAGCCGAGCGCTTGCTGCGGTCGGCGCTGCAGCTCAATCCGAACGCGTATGCGGCCCTGTACAATCACGGGCTCGCGCTCAAGGCGCTCGGCCGCCCGGATGAAGCGCTGGCACGTTTCACGCAGGCGCTTGCGGTCAGCCCGAACGATGCCGAAGCGTGGAGCAATCGCGGCACGGTCTACAACGACCTCAAGGAATATCAGGCTGCGATTTCCGATTTCGACAAGGCGATCGCGCTGCAGCCGAATTATGCACTGGCCCATCACAACAAAGCCAACGCGCTGTTCGGGCTCGCCCGCTACGACGACGCATTGGCGGCCTATCAACGCGCAGTCGCACTGAAACCGGATCTGGTGGACAGCTGGACCGGCGCCGGGCTCACCCTGCACAAGCTCAAGCGGCATCCAGAGTCCGCGGACGCTTATGAAACCGCGCTACAACGCAATCCGTCGTATCCGTTTCTCAAGGGCATCCTGCTGCACCAGCGGATGCTGACCTGTGACTGGCACGACACCGGCAGCCTGATCGCGGAGATCGAAAGCGACATCGCCGCGGGCAAGCTGTCTGCCGAGCCATTCGGCTGGCAGGGTGTCGCCACCTCGGACCGCAGCCTGCAAGCCTGCGCCGAACTTTACAGCGCAGCGACATTTCCGGCGAACCATCGTGGCGCGCCGGCGGCGCGGCCCGATAACCGCGACAGGATCCGGCAAAAAATAAATATTGGCTATCTGTCCGGCGAACTTCGCGCGCAGGCGACATCGTTCCTTCTTGCCGGCGTGCTGGAGCAACACGACACCTCGCAGTTCGAGATCCATGCCTTCGACAACGGCTGGGACGACGGCAGCGAGACCCGCAGACGCATCGCCGATGCGGTTCATCGCATCGTCGATATCCGCAATCTGAATGACGCACAGGCCGCGAGCGCGATCCGCGACAGCGGCATCGATATTCTGGTCAACCTCAACGGTTATTTCGGCGATGACCGCACCCGCGTGTTCGCACAGCGTCCGGCGCCGGTGCAGGTCAACTATCTCGGATTTCCCGGCACGCTCGGCGCAGCCTACATGGACTACATCGTCGCCGATGCCACCGTGATCCCGGAGTCCCAGCGACCGTTCTTTAACGAAAAGGTCGTGCATCTGCCGGACAGCTATCAGGCCAACGACCGTGCGCGCCCGATCGCGGATCGCGCCTTTACCCGCGACGAGTTCGGCCTGCCGCAGGACGGCTTCGTGTTCTGCTGCTTCAACAACAACTACAAGATCACGCCGCAGACGTTCGATGGCTGGATGCGGATTCTGGCGCGTGTCCCCGGCAGCGTGATGTGGCTGATCGAGGACAACGCGACCGCCAGCGGCAATCTCAGGAAAGAGGCCGCCGCGCGCGGCATCGCACCGGAGCGGCTGGTGTTCGCGGCGCGCATGCCGCCGGACGAGCATCTGGCGCGGCATCGCTGCGCCGATCTGTTTCTCGACACCCTGCCCTACAACGCGCACACCACCGCAAGCGACGCATTGTGGGCGGGGCTTCCGCTGCTGACATGCATGGGAGACACCTTCGCGGGGCGCGTCGCGGCCAGCCTGCTCGGGGCTATCGGCCTGCCCGAACTCGTCACGTCATCGCAGACGGACTATGAGCGCCTCGCCATTGAACTTGCGACGCAGCCGGACAGGCTCGCGGCGCTCCGGCGAAAACTCGCGGACAATCGCCTGACCACGCCGCTGTTCGACACGGTGCGCTTCACGCGGCACCTGGAGCAGGCCTATGCCGCCATGCATGCGCGCCGCAAGGCGGGACAGAGGCCGGGGCATATTGTCGTGCCGGCCTCGTAGCCCGGCGTTACTTCTCGTCGCGGAAATACGGCTCGACCGGGCCGGTCAGCTTGATGGTCAGCGGATTGCCGAAGCGGTCCTTCGATGTGCCCGCCGTGACGCGCACCCAGCCCTCGCTGACGCAGTATTCCTCGACATTGTTCTTCTCGACGCCCTTGAAGCGGATGCCGACATCGCGCGACAGCACCTCCGCGTTGTAATACGGGCTGCGGGGGTCGATGGAGAGGCGGTCGGGCAGCTGGTCGCTCATCGTCATATCCTGATTCACATTGGTCTGAAGGTACGGTGTCCTGATTTACAGGAGCTTTTCAATATCGCGGGTCAGCGCGCCGGGCGCCGTGGTCGAGCCGTAACGCGCGACGACCTTGCCGGCGCGATCGACCAGGAATTTGGTGAAATTCCATTTGATCGCCGTCGAGCCGAGCAATCCCGGCTTCTCGGTCTTGAGGTGATCGAACAGCGGCAGCGCATTGTCGCCGTTGACGTCGATCTTGGCGAACATCGGAAACGTCACGTCGTATTTCTGCGAACAGAACGTGGCGATCTCCTGCGCCGTCCCCGGCTCCTGGCCGCCGAACTGGTTGCACGGAAAGCCGAGCACCGAAAAGCCGCGCGGGCCGAGCGCGCGCTGCAATTCCTCGAGCTGTGCATACTGGGGCGTGAAGCCGCAGGCGCTGGCGGTGTTGACGATCAGCAGCACCTGCCCCTCGTAATCCTTGAGCGGACGCTCTCCGCCGTCCAGCATCGCCGCCGAAAAATCGTAGACCGTCGTCAATGGCGCTCTCCTGCGCGAGTCCCGCAAATCGGACCCGGAAAGTACGGTATCCGCGTCGTCATTGCGAGCGAAGCGAAGCAATCCAGTCTTGAGCAAAGCAGGGGCTGGATTGCTTCGTTGCAAGGGCTCCTCGCAATGACGCACAAGTCCCCATCATGTCCTCAGGTCCGGAAGCCGCCCTTTTGCTGATTGGCGAGCCAGTCGGAGAGCTTCGCCGGAGCCTCTTTCTTGGCGGGCTTTGCCGCCACTTTCCTGGTTTTGGCCCGGGCCGGCGGAGCGGCAGCCGCCTCGGCAGCCTCCTTGGCGAGGCGCAGCGCGCGCAGCTTTTCCATGTTGGCGCGCACCGCGCGGCCTTCCGCCTCGTACTGCGTCAGGGCCTTGTCGCCGTCGCTCTTCTCGCCATGCGGCTTTTCGCTCATTGTTGTCTCCGAATGGGGCATGGTCAGCAGCATGCCCTCGGGCGGACCCAAGGGCGGGAACCGGCGCGCGGACAGGACCATGCCCAAACATGACCGTCCGCGTCGCCGCAGCGGTCCCTTTAGCCGATCCGCGATGCCGTGTCTTGCACCGCGAAAGTCGCTGTGACGGCTGGATTTATCCGATATTGGCAACTCCACGCTAAGGCCTGCGAGGCTAAGGAGCCTCGGAAAGCCATAATTGTTCAACAATTTGGGCGACACTCCCCGCTTTCGGCGAGCGTGAGCACCCGCGACAGAGAAACGTGTTGGCGATCCGGACGACATATATCGTGCTGATGTGCGGCGCGGGCATTCTGGCCGGTGTCGGCGGCTGGCTGATCGGCGACCGGTTGTTCTTGCAGAGCGCATCCGCATCGCTGACCAGCGACGAGCCCAACGACGAACCCAGGGAAGAACTGGATTTCGACGCACGCTATCCGGTCTCCAACACGATGATGAAACAGGACCGCGTGATCGCCTCGCCGGTTCCGGCCGAAAGCACCGAGTCCACCGTTCCGAACGACATGTATGAAACCGCGCGCGCCTGGCTCGCCGCGCCGGTGACCCTGCCGCGCAGGCTGACCTCGAAATCGGAGAAGCCATCGCGGCTGTTTCTCAACGATACCCAGATCGCGGGCATCAAGAAACGGCTGAACCTCACCCCAGCGCAGCAGAAGTACTGGCCGCCGGTGGAAAACGCGATGCGCGAGGTCACGCTGCAAATCGAGGATTACCAGAAACGGCTGAAGAAAAACCGCGACGATTCGTTCGACACGGAAAGCGACGCCATCACACGGCTGAAGACCGCGACCCGCGCACTCTACACGCAACTCAGCGGCACACAGAAGAATGACATCGCGCTGCTGGTGCGCATGGCAGGTCTCGGCCCCGCCTTCGCCGAACTCACCGGGGCGAAGGTGACGCGGAACGAGCCGGAGAATTCAAGGTGAGGCGATAATCTTTCCACGCGTCGTCCCCGCGAAAGCCGGGACCCATACGCCCTGCGCCACCGACAACTTCAACGAGCCAGCCACAATCGCAATGCGCTCCCTCTTGCGGGGAGAGGGTTGGGGTGAGGGGCATTGATAAATGCGACCCAAAGGAAAACCCCTCACCCGCTCGCTTTGCTCGCGACCTCTCCCCGTAAGAACGGGGCGAGGTGAAGCAACGCCGCCGGCTAGTTCCGAAACTCGTTCGTCAGTTCGCCGATACCGTCGATGGCGATGGTGATCTTGTTGACCGGCTCCTTCATCACGCCGACGCCCAAGGACGTGCCGCAGGCGATGATATCGCCCGGCAGCAGCGTCATGTCGTGCGAGATCTTGCTGACCAGTTCCTGCGCCGAGAAGATCATGTCCGAGATCCGGTAGGACTGCCGCTCCGCGCCGTTGAGAATGGTGCGCACCGTCAGCGTAGCCGGATCGATGTCCGTGACGATGGCGGGGCCGAACGGACAGAAGTCGTCGAAGCCCTTGGCGCGCGCCCACTGCGGGAACGTCGGGTCCTTGTTGAGAATGTCCGCGGCAGTGATGTCGTTGATGCAGGTATAGCCGAGGATGAAATCATCGGCCTGCGCGACCGAAACCGCGCGGCATGTCTTTCCGATCACGATGGCAAGCTCGCCTTCATAGACCACCTTCCCGTCATACCACGCGGGCTTCTGCACCACCGCGCTCGGCGATGTCGCGGTGGTCGGCGCCTTCAGCAGATAGAGCGGCTCGGCGGGTTCGGCGACATTAAGCTTCGCCGCCAGCGCGTGAAAATTATTCCACAGCGCAACGATCTTCGATGGCGTGGTGGGTGCGAGCAATTCGACATCGGACAGCACAAGCGTCTTGCCGTTCGCCCGCGGGCTGTCGAACATATCGCCGTGATGAACGATAATGTTCTGGCCCGACAGTGTGCCGAACCCGGTCTGATCCTGATGGCGAAAGCGAACCCACTGCGTCACGGTGAAACCTCCAAGAAAATGCTTCCCGCCATTGCGAGGAGCGTGGCGACGAAGCAATCCAGTCCTTATGCAAGAAAACTGGATTGCTTCGCTTCGCTCGCAATGACGATTGAGACGACAGGATACGAATTCAATAAAGCTCCGCGATCTTGGCGCGCTGGGCCACCAGCGCCAGCACGACATCGATCGACGGCGTCGGGATTTTCGACAGCGCACCCATTTCCTGAACCACGGTGACGAGCGGATCGATTTCCATCGGACGGCCGCGTTCGAGATCCTGCAGCATCGACGTCTTGTGCGCACCGACCTTGCGCGCACCTTCGATCCGGCGCTCGACATCGACGCGGAACTTGATGCCGAACTTCTCCGCGATGGTCTGCGCCTCCACCATCATCGACTTGGCCACCGCTCGCGTGCCCGGATCGCTGCCGATCACATCGAGCGTGGCGTGGGTCAGCGCGCTGATCGGATTGAAGCAGACGTTGCCCCACAGCTTGAGCCAGATTTCATCGCGGATATTCTCGAGCACCGGAGCCTGAAGGCCGGCCTTGACGAACATGGCCGACAGCGCCTCGACATCGGCGCTCTTCTCGCCCGAAGGTTCACCGAGCGGAAAGCGGTCGCCGTAGACATGGCGGATCACGCCCGGCGCTTCGATTTCGGTCGCCGGATAAACCACGCAGCCGATCGCACGCTCCGGTCCAAGCTCTTTCCACTGGCGTCCGCCGGGATCGATGCTCTCCAGCGCCGAGCCTTCACACTCGTTGCCGTGCTTGTAGAAATACCAGTACGGAATGCCGTTCACGGCAGTGACGACGCGTGTCTTCGGCCCGAGCAGCGGTTGCATTGCCTCGAGCACGCCGGTGATCGAATGCGCCTTGAGGCAGATGATGACGAAATCCTGCGGGCCTAGCTCGGCGGGATTGTCGGTGCAACGCGGATGCACCACGCGCTCTTCATCACCGATGAGAAGCTTGAGGCCGTTGGCCTTCATCGCCGCGAGGTGCGCGCCGCGCGCGACAAGGCTGACATCAGCCCCCGCCAGCGAGAGCTGGACACCGAGATACCCGCCAATCGCGCCCGCACCGTAAATACAAATCTTCATCGCGGCTTCCCGAAACAGTTGCCAAAAAAACCAATGCACAAACCGTGTTTCGGCTTACGCACGTCCACTATCGGCTGAGTTCATCGACCATGCGCCGGCATGGCGAAAAAGAAGCAAGGCGCAATCACATATCCAGGGAGAGCATGTGATCGCGCCCTGCAGGGGAAAACGTCAGGCAAACGCGAAATCGGCCGGCCTCGGCCCGGGGCGCGCCACCGCATCGAAGCCGGTGGAAGCGTTGATGTCCCGCATGCTGATCACACCAATCAAGGTGTGATCGTCGATCACCGGCAGATGCCGGATGTGATTTTCGTTCATCAGATCGCGCACGTGATCGAGCGTGTCGGTGGAATGGCACGACACCAGCTTCTGCACCGAGATCAGCGCCGAGACCTTCATGTTCAGTCCCGCAGGCCCATGCTCGGCGACGGCGCGCACCACGTCGCGCTCCGAAAACATGCCGACCGCGACATTGCCCTCAGTGCGGCACACATCCTTCACGACAAGTGCGCTGATGTTCTCGTTGCGGAGCAGCCGCGCCGCCGTCGCGACGGTTTCATTCATGCGGACGGTGGCGATACGGGTGGCCTTCCTGTTCAGGATGTCTCCGACTCTCATCACAACCTCCTTGCTAGGTGGGGACCAGGGTCCCCGTGGACGGTGCATGCGCGAGGACAGATGTCCTCTCTGATGGACGAAGATTGGTATACATTATGCCAAGAGTCAATCGGAACAAATTCCTATTTTCGGTGGCATGCCTGAGTGTCAGCAGCGCGAAATCACGCCTGGCACAGCCGCCGCAATGCGGTCTCCATTCCGCCCTTTGCGCTGGAGTTTGTCACGGTCTGGCCATTTGCATCGACGCGAGCAGCAAATCGCGGGCAAGCTACTGGAAGCACATAGCAAAGGCCCTTCGTCTGCCAATATCTGAGGGCTGATGTAAAATCAGCTTGGGCGACGCACCTCCTCCGTCATCGCGAGCAGCGCAGCGACGAAGCAATCCAGCCGTCACGTGACGATGATCTTGTCTGGATTGCTTCGCTGCGGTCGCAATGACGATGCAAGATCGATCTACAAACACAAATGCCCGGGACGGGCCCGGGCATCATGTCGTGTGTATCGAATTTGTTGAAAGACGGCTTCGCGCAGAATTTTTCTGCGCGAAGACTCTGCTCAGCTCTTCATCACGTCCACCAGCGTCTTGCCGAGACGCGCAGGCGACGGCGAGACGCGGATGCCGGCGGCTTCCATCGCGGCGATCTTGGATTCCGCATCACCCTTCCCGCCCGAGATAATCGCACCGGCATGACCCATGCGGCGGCCTGGAGGTGCGGTGCGTCCTGCGATGAAACCGACCATCGGCTTCTTGCGTCCGCGCCTTGCCTCGTCCTTGATGAACTGCGCCGCGTCTTCTTCCGATGAGCCGCCGATTTCACCGATCATCACGATCGACTTCGTGTCAGGATCAGCGAGGAACAGCTCAAGCATCGAGATGAAGTCGGTACCCTTCACCGGATCACCGCCGATACCGACCGCCGTGGTCTGGCCGAGACCTTCAGCGGAGGTCTGGTACACCGCCTCGTAGGTCAGCGTGCCGGAGCGCGACACGATTCCCACATTGCCCTTCTTGAAAATATTGCCGGGCATGATGCCGATCTTGCATTCGCCCGCCGTCATCACGCCGGGACAGTTGGGACCGATCAGCCGCGACGATGATCCTTCCAGCGCACGCTTGACGCGCACCATGTCGGTGACCGGAATGCCTTCGGTGATGCAGACGATCAACGGCACCTCGGCGTCAATGGCTTCGCAGATCGCATCTGCAGCGCCCGGCGGCGGCACGTAAATCACGCTGGCATCGGCGCCGGTGGCCTCGCGCGCCTGCGCCACCGTATCGAATACCGGCAGGCCGAGATGCGTGGAGCCGCCCTTTCCGGGTGACGTACCGCCAACCATCCGGGTGCCGTAAAGCGCCGCCTGCTCGGAATGAAAAGTGCCGTTTTTGCCCGTAAAACCTTGGCAAATCACCTTGGTATTGCTGTCGATGAGGATGGACATTACGCGGCTTCCTTTCGTGTGGCGCGAACGATCTTCTGCGCCGCATCGTCGAGATCATCGGCGGCAACTACATTCAGTCCGGACTCGGCGATCACCTTCTTGCCGAGTTCGACGTTGGTGCCTTCGAGGCGCACCACAAGCGGCACGCTCAAGCCGACTTCGCGCACGGCGGCGACCACACCTTCGGCGACGACGTCACAACGCATAATGCCGCCGAAGATGTTGACCAGGATGCCCTTCACGTTCGGATCGGAGGTGATGATCTTGAAAGCAGCGGCGACCTTCTCCTTGGTCGCACCGCCGCCGACGTCGAGGAAGTTCGCCGGCGTCGCGCCATAGAGCTTGATGATGTCCATGGTCGCCATCGCCAGTCCCGCGCCGTTGACCATGCAACCAATGGTGCCTTCGAGCGCGATGTAGTTCAGGTCGTATTTCGACGCCTCGATTTCCTTTTCGTCTTCCTCCGTCAGGTCACGCAGCTTCACCAGTTCATGGTGACGATACAGTGCGTTGGAATCGAAGTTGATCTTGGCGTCGAGGCAGCGCAGTTCGCCCTGCTTCGTCACCACCAGCGGATTGATTTCCAGCATCGCCATGTCGGTGGAAAGGAAGGCGTTGTAGAGCTGCGCCGTGAGTTTCTCCGCCTGCTTGGCGAGATCGCCCGTGAGGCCCAGAACCTGCGCGACCTTGCGGCCGTGATGCGCCATCACGCCGGTCGCCGGATCGATGGAGAATGTCACGATCTTGTCGGGCGTATCATGCGCCACCTTCTCGATGTCCATGCCGCCTTCGGTCGACACCACGAAAGCGACGCGCGAGGTTTCGCGATCGACCAGCATAGAGACGTAGAATTCCCTTTCGATCTCGGAGCCGTCCTCGATGTACAGCCGGTTGACCTGCTTGCCGGCCGGTCCCGTCTGCTCGGTGACGAGCGTGCGTCCGAGCATTTCCTTCGCGAAGCTTGCGACTTCATCGACGGACTTCGCCAGCCGCACGCCACCCTTGGCATCCGCCGGCAATCCCTTGAACTTGCCCTTGCCGCGCCCGCCGGCGTGGATCTGTGATTTCACGACGTAGACCGGACCCGGCAACGCCTTCGCCGCGGCAACCGCTTCATCGACCGTGAAGGCCGGTGCGCCCGCGGACACCGTCACTCCGAAATTCTTCAGGACCGCCTTGCCCTGATACTCATGGATATTCATCGCATTCCTCCCGTCATGACTGAAGTCAAGAAACGCCCTGTTTTCAGGGCTTATGAGATCCAACGTCGCCTTGTATTATGTATACCAGAGATTGCCCGCTCGCCATGCGCGAGTCAATCGGATCGGGAAAGAAAAAGCGCGCCCATCCGAGATGAGCGCGCCTTTGAGGCTGTCCTCGACGTTCGTGTCAGGCCATCTGTTGCGACTTGGCGACCACGACCTTGCGCCACGGCTTCAGCACCATGATCGCAAGCAAGGAAGCGAGAATGTTCGCACCCGCTGCGACGATGAAAACCATGTCCCAGGTGCCCGAACTCTGCTGCATGTAGTTTGCGACAGGAACGAGCAAGGCTGCCGTTCCCTTTGCCGTATAGAGCAACCCGGCATTCGTGGTCGCGAACTTCGAGCCGAACGTGTCCGTGCAGGTCGAAGGGAAAAGTGAATAGATTTCACCCCAGGCGAAGAACACGAAGCCCGACAACAGCACGAACCAAACCGGATCGTGGCCCCACAGATAGAGCATATAGATACCGAAGCCCTCCATGCCGAACGCGATGAACATCGTATTCTCGCGGCCGATCATATCGGAAATCCAGCCGAAGAACGGGCGTGTCAAGCCGTTGAGCACGCGGTCAATGGTGGCGGCGAACGTGACCGCAGTCATTGTCACCGCCATCAGCGTGACCGGCACGTTGTCGACTTTCCAATCGACTGCGATCGGCTTCAGGTTGGCGGTGACCATCAGTCCACCGGCGCCGACGATGGCGAACATGAAGTACATCAGCCAGAAAATCGGCTGCCGTAGCACTTCCGTCGGCGCGTAGTCGCGGCGCGTCTGGATGATATTCGCATTCTGGGTGACCGCAGGCACCTGTCCGGGCTTTGGTGCGAACATCAAGAACGACAGGATCACAATGATGATGCCCTGCCCCAGACCGAAGTAAAGAAACGTCGTCTGGAAGCCGGAGCCCTGGATCATGGCCTGGATCGGCGCGACCGTGAGCGCGGAGCCTGCCCCGAAGCCCGCCGCGGTGATACCTGCAGCAAGACCGCGCTTGTCAGGAAACCACTTGAGCGCGTTGCCGACGCAGGTGCCATAAACGGCACCGGCGCCGATACCCGCGATGATCATGCCGAGATAGAAACCGTTGAGCGATGTGGCCTGCGCGTTGATCGCCCAGCCGATGCCGCAAAGAATGCCACCGACAAGAACGACAATGCGCGGACCGTACTTGTCGACGAACCAGCCCTCGACCGGGACCAGCCACGTTTCGAACAAGACGAACAACGTGAAGGCCCACTGGATCGATGCGCGATCCCATCCGAATTTTTTCTGAATGTCGGGGACGAAGAATGTCCAGCCATATTGATAGTTCGCGATCATCACCATGGCGCCGACGCCGATCGCTAACTGAAGCCAGCGATAGGTATCGCTGACGCGTGTATCCGCCGGGACCGCCGTATGAACTGTGTCCGTCATCGTTCCTCCGAAGGCGCCCTGTTCTGTTTGAAGTCCGACAGGCGCTACCGGCGCGGAGACTGGTATATGATATGCCAGCACGCAAGAGGTATTCTGAGGTTCCGGAGACTTTTTAGCTATGCACCTCTGGCATGAGTTTGGGAAGAAAAAAGGCTCCAGCAACCGCCGGAGCCTTTGGATAGGATAGTATTCTTATGAAAAACCGTGCGCTGCTCAGGCAACTTAAGCCAGCAGCACGCAGATCTCCCTTAGCTTACATTGCCGCTTTCGGTGCGCGCGACGACAGCCACGCCCATCCGTTCGAGATCATCGGCCAGAACAGTGCAATCAATCCCAGCATCATGATCGTTCCGACCAGACCGTTGGAGAAGAACACGCCAAGGTTGCCCTGCGATCCCAGCAGCGATTGACGGAACGCCTCTTCCGCCTTGTCACCGAGCACAATGGCCAACACCAGTGGCGCCATCGGATAGTTGCACTTCTTCATCACGTATCCGACCACGCCAAACACCATCATCATAACGACATCGAAGGTGTTGTTGTGCACGGTGTATGCACCGATGGCGCACAGCACGAGAATGACCGGCGCAATGATGCTGAACGGGATACGCAGGATCGCCGCGAACAGCGGCACGCAAGTCAGAACGATGATCAGGCCGACGAAGTTTCCGAGATACATGCTGGCAATCAGGCCCCAGACGAATTCCTTCTGTTCGACGAACAGCAGCGGTCCTGGCTGCAGTCCCCAGATCAGCAAGCCACCGAGCAGCACCGCAGCCGTCGGCGAACCCGGAACCCCGAGTGACAGCATGGGCAGCAACGCGGCGGTACCGGCCGCATGCGCGGCTGTTTCGGGCGCAACCACGCCCTCAATCTCACCCTTGCCGAAGTTCTTGCCGCTCTTCGACATGCGCTTGGCGATGCCATAGCTCATGAAAGATGCAGGCGTTGCGCCGGCCGGCGAAATCCCCATCCACACGCCGATGAAACACGAGCGCAGTGATGTCGCCCAGTAGCGCGGAAGCTCCTTCCAAGTTTCCCACACCACCCTTGCATTGATCTTGGCGGCCTTACCCCGGAAGTTCAACCCCTCCTCCATGGTGAGAAGGATCTCGCCGATTCCAAACAGCCCGATCACTGCGATCAGGAAGTCGAAACCACTCAGCAAGTGGGTGAATCCGAACGTCAAGCGGAGCTGCCCCGTGACGCTGTCCAAGCCGACGGACGCCAGAGCAAAGCCGATCATCATCGCGACAATTGTTTTGAACGGCGGCTCCTTTCCCATGCCGATGAAACTACAGAACGCTATGAAGAACACCGCGAACTTTTCCGCCGGGCCGAACTGAAGTGCAAACTTCGCAACCAGCGGCGCGACCAGCGTGATCATGATCACAGCGAACAATGCGCCAACGAATGACGACGTGAATGCCGCGGTGAGCGCCTCGCCGGCCTTGCCCTTCTGAGCCATGGGATGGCCGTCGAATGTCGTGGCCACGGACCAAGGCTCGCCGGGGATATTGAACAGCACCGACGTGATGGCGCCGCCGAACAGCGCTCCCCAGTAGATACAAGACAGCATGATGATGGCCGACGTCGGCGTCATGCTAAATGTGAGTGGCAGCAGGATCGCCACACCGTTAGCACCGCCGAGACCGGGAAGCACGCCGATGATAACGCCGAGCAAGATCCCGATGATCATGACCATAATGTTGAACGGCTGCAGAACCGTCGCGAAGCCGTGAAACAGATTTACGATTTCTTCCATGTCGAAGTCCTCTACCGCAGCTTTGAATTTTCAGAGACCGAGCAAGTCTTCCAACGGTCCTTTTGGCAACGGAATGAGGAACCATTTTTCGAAGAACAAGTAGATCGCGAACGGAGTGCCGAGCGCTATGGCAGCCGTGATGGTCCACGGGTATTTACCGAGCCATTTCATGAACAGCGCAATCAGGATGATCGAAGCGACATAGATGCCGAGATACGGAATGCTCAGAGTGTAGATCGTGGTCGGAACAACGACGCACATCACCTGACCAAGCTGACCCCACTCCGCGAAAAGCTGCCCGTCATCGGACTCCATGAAGACCTGAATGCAGGTCACGAGGCTCGCCAGCACAATGATGACGCCGATGTAGAAGGGAAAGAATCCGGCTTTCGGACCTTCAGGACCCCACCCGGATCCAGCCTTCACGCTGCCTATGATCGTGATCACGCCAAACAGGATGCAGAATACCGCGACCCCTAATTCAGTCCATCGATGCGACGGACCGCGCTGCCCAACTCCAGAAGAATGCTCGCTCATGTTTTTTTCCCGCGCTAAAGCCCTGCCGGCGGCGATAATCCGCCGGCAGTATTGACCTTTGATGCTACTGCGGCGCCGCTAGAAAGCCGGCGTCCTTCATTAAGGCCTGGTGCCGCTTCTGCTCGTTGTCGACCCACTCCGAATATTCGGGACCGATCATCATGGTCTGATTGAAGGCGCCATCCTTCATCAGGCTCTGCCACTCGGGCGTTTCGCGAACCTTCTTGAACACATCGACGTAATAGTCGACCTGCTCTTTGGTCGCTTTCGGCGATGTAAAGAACCCGCGCAGCATCACGTACTCGACATCCAGCCCCTGCGACTTGCAGGTCGGAATGTCACCCCATGCCTTTCCATCCGCGACCGCATCCTTGTACGGCAGCGGCTTGGCGTCGAACACACAGAGCGGGCGCACAGCTCCACCGCGCCATTGCGCGACAGCTTCAATCGGATTGTTGACGGTGGAATCGACATGCTTGCCGACGAGTTGAACTGCCACTTCACCGCCGCCACGATATGGAATATAGGTGAACTTGGTGTTGGAGGCCTTCTCGATCGCAACCGTGATGATCTGGTCTTCCTGCTTCGATCCTGTGCCGCCCATCTTGAACTCACCGGGCTTAGCCTTCACAGCCTCGATGTAATCCTTCACAGACTTGTAGGGACTGTCCGCATTCACCCACAGGATGAATTCGTCGAGCGCCATCATGGCGACCGGCGTCAGATCCTTGTGGCTGAATGGGATGCCGGTTCCCAATGGCGTCGTGAAGAGATTGGAGAGAGTGATGACCAGCTTGTGCGGATTGCCCGCCGAGCCTTTCACATCCAGGAAGCCTTCGCCGCCAGCGCCGCCAGCCTTGTTCACCACCACCAACGGCTGCTTCATCAGGTTGTGCTTGGTGATAATGCCCTGAATGGTGCGAGCCATCTGGTCCGCGCCGCCGCCGGTGCCTGCGGGTACAACGATCTCCACTGGCCGTGTCGGCTCCCATGCCGCCGAAGCGGGACTGGATGCGAAACCCGCTCCCAGCGAAACTCCAACACCCAGTGCAAGACATAACGTTCGATTAGACGACCACATCATCGCGTTTCTCCCACCCGTTGTTTCATGCCGCTCAACGGCGGCTTGGTCCCGAAATCTGCTTTGCGCAGCTCCGGATTTTCTTATCGTTATTGCGTCCCGTGCAAGCCCCTCATTGAAACCGAGTTGCGGTACACATGGCGCAAGATGCCCGCATGCGCAGCACGCAGCGGTCATCGCAATCATTGTGAGGAAGTTCACGCTGATAGCTAGACCGACATCCGTCGGCCCTGTGATCAGCAGCGGCTGCAATCGTCAGGACGATGTTGGCCAGTTTCCCCTCCCAAGGCGCGTTGTTCTGTTTTGTTATCGACAAACACTGCCTGAGCCATATCCTTGTATGCATTATACCAGACTACAAGAGAAATTCTGAGGCATCCCCGTTGGGCGGTGCGATATCGTTTGGACTTGGAATAAGAAAAAGGCCCCGAAAATCGGGGCCTTTGACAAGCAGCTGAAGTCTTTCGGCTATCCATCCCAACTTAGGATGGAGGCGCTCTCCTCAGAGGCCGAACCGCGGCAGATCACCATTGCGGACAGAAATCTGCGCACTCTTCATCAGAAAATCGTCAACGAAAGCAAGCAGCTGACGGAAGATTCCGGGGGAGGAAACAGTGTCGATGAGGGCAGTCTTTGACATTTTTGGGCGACCTTTCGAAGCGATTAATCAGCGCCCATCATGAGCCAGGCGCTTCGCTCCCCTTATCTAGGCATACCAGATACCAGCC
>Ga0255047_10001118_pt1 | contig 20290 bp, 19 predicted proteins | sample JV7_2_1_MG_FD_183640 | JGI IMG/M metagenome (GOLD analysis project Ga0255047, IMG submission 183640) | Seawater microbial communities from Jervis Inlet, British Columbia, Canada - JV7_2_1 | ecosystem: Environmental > Aquatic > Marine > Inlet | place: Canada: British Columbia | collected 2016-10-06 | reverse complement strand
GTCGTCGGTGATCGTCGTCGACATGGAGACCGGCTTCAGCCTGAGTGATCTCCGCCGGGACTCGTTGCATCCCACCGACGCCGGTGACGAAGTCATCGCAAGCCGCTGGATGACCGCCCTGCAAGACGCAGGGGTGACCTAGGCAGAGCGACGGGGAACCGCTCCTCCAGGAGGTCTCTGTCTCCGCTGGCGGGTTGTGTCGACGGCCGAAGTCATGCTTTGGACGGCTCATGGCTGTGAGGGTCAGGACGCGCATGGGACGCGTGCTGCTGAGAAGCGATGCGAATCGGTGAACATCGATGAGTAGTCAAACCCCTGGGATGACTGCGTATTCGCCGTTTGGTCAAGCCAGCGAACCCTGTGAAATGCCCTCATATGGCAGTGGTTGGCGCCGCGTACGCGGGCGCGGAAGCCCAACTTGGACGTGCCGGCTTCAGCCGAGTGCCTCGACATAGAGTTCTTCGACGTCGGAGCCCGGAGAAAGGCCGAGTTCCTCTTCGAGCAGACGCTCCAAGTCCGAGTAGACCTTGAGAGCTTCGGCCCGATTCCCGGCGACCAGATGGCATCTCATCAATGCCGCGTACGCGGATTCCCGATACGGTGCCAAGTTGACCATCCTGCGGCCGGCTCGCGCGGCCAGGTGACAATCCCCCTTGGCCAGCCACGCCCGGCAGAGACAGTCGAGCGTCCGCACATAGAGGTCCGCCAGCTCGCGCCGACGCGCCTCGACCCAGGGAAGCGTCTCACCCGACAAAATCGGTCGGCTGAGGATGGCCGACGACACCGTCGCTTCGCTCAATGCCGCTCCGAAGTCTGCGGCGCGCAGGGCTCCCTCGGCACGATCGAGGGCGTTGATCGCGACCTGCACGTCGATCCAGCTTCCCGGCGGTAGCCGCAACTCGTAGACACCGTTGGAACAGTCGAGCACACCCTCAACCGACCCGGTGCTCAGTGTCTTTCGAAGCTTGGAGACGATCGCGTTGAGGGCCGTGTCCCAGGAGTCGGGGGGTTGGTCGGGCCACAGGATGTCAGCGAGCTGATCGCGGGCTATCTGGCGGCGTTCCCAGGCGAGGACCGTGAAGGTGAGCCGCCCTTGCCGACCGGGGAAGTCGGCCATTCGGATGAGCCCGCCGCCTGCCTCGATCATCACCCCGCCTAGAAGGTAGATCCGGGTCATCACGCCAAGCTCCCGACAAGGTCGATGAGGTACTCTCGGCCTAAGTCTGCCAGAGGAGAACGAGGATGGCTATCAGCAAAGTGATCGAGTGTCCTTGCGGGGCGGTAATGGAGGGGATTGACGAAGACGAGTTGGTCGAAGCGGCAGTGATCCATGCCAAGACCGTCCACGACATGGATCTTTCACGCGAGCAAGCGCTCTCGATGGCTCGCCCCATCTGAGAGCGCCCGTCTTCCGTCGGTGGGTTCAGTCGGTGGTGATTCCCGCTTTCACCTTCTCGACGAGCTCATCATCGATCTTGGTGATTCCGTGTGCGTTTGCGGCGTGTTCGGCGACACTCGTCATGACGTCGTCGACGGTCTCGCCCGAGACGACGCCATCGCATCCCGGTACGATCTCGTTGCAGGCGAATGAATAGGTCAACTGCTCTCTCCTTGGTCGCGTGCGTCTGGAGCGTATCCGACATACGTTGGCGATCCGTTGGCGATACCTTGCCGGGTTCCTGACCCCTCCGTCGTGTTCGCGACTCGGCGGAGAATCCACCCTGATGGCTCGACCGATCGCATCTCGAAGTCGACCAGCCGTCAATCAAGAACCCGCGGCGGGTCCGCGGGAGAATTGGAGAAGGCGAGACGACCTTGGGCGTCACGTCCCATCCAGAGCAGCCGGCGGGATTCGGCGAGTGGGTCGCCTGGCTACTCCTCCTCTTCGACGAGGGGATGGCCGGCATGTCGTAGCACGCGGAGCATACGCAGGCGGGATGTCTACGGGATCTGTCACGTTCGTGATCGTGAGAGCAGCCGGCGGCGGACTCGAGATCGCCGACAGGGCCTTCGTTCATGGGGGCGGGAGTGATCCGTCAGATTCGTACGCTTCGCGTGGCAGAAACGCGTCAGCTGCCTACTCCTCTTCGATCTCGTAGATCTTGTCGATGTAGCGGGTGATCAAATCTCTGACCGCGGTGCGTGAGGGGAAAGTTGCCGCCATGCCGTACATCGGGGCTGCCCCGGTTGTCGCCTCACCTCCGGCAGCCCGTGTTTGGTTGACGGCGCTTGACAGGTCGGTGACAAAGCGCTGCGCGACGCCAGGCCGGGTGTGACGGAGCGTGACGGCGATGTGGACGGCCGGTGGGTGGTGCAGGCCGTTGAGGCTCCATCCTTGTTCTGCCATCCGGGCCATGACCTCGTAGATGTCGACGTCGTCGGATCCAAAGGCGATCACCCACAGCGGGTCGCCGAGCACGAACAACCCATCGATGTCCTGAATACCCGTCTTGATCTCGTCGCCGGTCTCGAGGATTGCTTTCGTGGCACGCGTGTAGCCGTCCTCTCCCATCGACACCAACGCAGCCCACGCCGCAGCCAGGAGGCCTCCGGGACGGCTCCCCGCAAGGGTGGGGGAGTAGTACAGCCCCCCAGGCCAATCGGTCGCAACATGGAACTGGTGTCTCCGAAGGTCTTTGCCGCGGTACAGAATGACAGACGTTCCCTTGGCGGCGTATCCGTACTTGTGCGTATCGGCCGACATCGACGTCACACCCGGAAGCCGGAAATCGAAGGGGGGGATGTCGTATCCAAGCCTCTCCGCCCACGGCAGAACGAACCCACCCAGGCATGCATCGGTGTGGAACCCCACTCCACGTTCGCGTGCCATGTCTGAGAGCTCAGCGATGGGATCGATGACGCCATGAGGGAACCCTGGCGTCGAACCGACTACGACGACGGTTCGTTTTGTCATGGCGTTGGTCATGGCATCCACGTCGGCGCGCAGGTCATGTCCGACCGGGACACGAATCTGGGTGTAGCCGAAGTAGGCAGCTGCCTTGTCGAAGGCGACGTGTGCCGAGTCGGGGATGACCATCTGAGGCTTGGCGATGCCAGCGCGATCTCGATAGGCCTTCATCGCCATGATGATCGATTCGGTGCCTCCGGACGTGACGGTTCCGACGATCTCGTCTCCGGCCTGCGCCGCGACCCTGCCGCCGAGCATGCCGGCCGTCATCGCTACCACCTCGGCTTCGAACTTCATGCCAGAGGGCCACACGTCGAGATGGAGCGGGTTGGACTGGGACTGGAGCGCGTACACCTGGTTGAGGAACTCGATGTGGTCGGGATCACCGTGATAGACCGCCCCGGAGGCGTATCCGTCGCTCCACTCTGGGTGCTCTGCTTCGGAAAGCGCAGAGACTTCGGCGATGATGGCGCCTCGGTCGCGACCGGTCTCGGGCAGACGCTCGTACACAGGGACCTCGGCCTGCGGCCGCACTACGGGTGCGGCTTCGAGCATCGCCTCGTACTCGGCCTCGAGCAGGTCGCGTACCTTTGGGACGCGTCGTGCTCCGCCGATCAGCGCAGAGGCGAGACGGGGCGGAAGCCTGTCGATGAGTCTTCTGGCTCTGTCTGAGGCGCTCATAGATCCTTCAGGTGTTGATGTGACGGTAGATGCCGCGGCTTGCCTTGTGGATTTTGCGGAATGTGTCGTATCCGGCGTCGTACACCGACCGGTTTGCAGCGTCAGGGAAGCGCTCGGCCGCGGTGGTTACGGTGCTGTCGATGTCCGCCCACGCGATGTTCCCGAGCGCTGCATGGGCAAGCATCCCTGCGCCGCGGACGTTGACCCACAGCGGTTCGTCGCGCTGGAGGATCGTGCGATCGAGCACGTCGGCATGGATCTGGGCCCACAGGTCCGAGCGAGCTCCGCCACCAATCATCGAAATCGGGTCGAGACGTCGTTTGGTGAACCGCTCTACCGTCTCGAGCAGCCAGCGTGTGTTGTAGGCGACTCCTTCGAACACGGCACGGATCATCTCGTCGCGTCCTGTTTCGAGGGATTGGTTGAAGAACCCTCCCCGCAGTGTCGAGTCCTCCACTGGCGTGCGCTCCCCATAGAGCCACGGTGTGAACACCACACCCCCGGACCCCGCGGGAACCGTCCTTGCGATGTCGTTGAGTTCTCGGTACACCGAGTCGTCCATGGGCCGGTGTGGAAAGAGGATCGAAGCCAGCCAGTCGATGGCTTTGCCTGCGGTCTCCTGCTCATTGGCTGCGAACCACCTGCCGGGCACCGCAGAAGGCAGCGACGCGATCGAGTGGAACAGGTCGGTCCTTTTGTACGGGACGTGGCAGGTGAGCCACGACGATGTACCGATGTAGAGGTGTGCTGCGTGATCGGCGACGGTCCCGGCGCCAATGGCCGCCGACGAAACGTCCGGTGTGCCTGCGATGACGGGCGTTCCTGCCATGAGCCCGAGCTCGTCTGCGGCAGTCTCGGCGAGGCCACCGATCACGTCTGTGGCGTGAACCAGAGCAGGGAGCTGGTCGCGGCTGAGTCCGGCGTATCCGAGAAGTGTGTCGTCATACTCCACCGAGTCCGGGTTCCGATTGTCCGTGAGCCAGTGCAGCGCGATCGAGTCGTATGACGCCACGGTCCTGCCGGTGAGACGAAGATTGAGGTAATCCTTCGGCTCGAGGAACTTGGCAGCGTTCCGATAGATGTCTGGCTGCTCGTGGCGCAGGTAGAGGATGTGGGCGATTGGGTCCTTTCCCGATCCCGATGGGGCGCCACCGGTCGTACTGATCCACCGACGGACGCGCAGTGGACCGAAACCTTCGAACCTGATCGGTCCGGAGCCCGTGAGATCGCGCAGGTACGGAGCGCCGCGAGAATCCATCCAGATGATCGCGTTGCCGAGGGGCTCACCGGCGCTGTCGACCGCAACGGTGCCCGACCATTGTGACGTGACCGACACGGCGATGATCTCGGTGCTGGGGGAGGAGGCAATCGTCCTTCGGGTCGCAGCGGTGATCGCTCTCCACCAGGCATGAGGGTCCTGTTCTGCGCCACCGCTGCCGTCGAGGAGGAGGTCAATGGACTCGGTCGACTTTCCCACAATCTCCCCGCGGTCCGACACGAGCGCCACCTTCGGACCTGAGGTCCCGAGGTCGATGGCGAGCGCGTATGTCGAAGATCCCACGGCTCGAACGATACTTGTCGGAGCGAGAGTTGACGTCTTCGTGGTCAGGGGTGCGTCTGTTGGTTCGGCGATCTACTCAACCATCTTCTTGAGCCAGTCGGGCGATGCCTCGGTGGGCTCTGTATGGAGACACGAAGGCTGTCGGGATCCACGAGCGTGATGCCACGGTTTCCGAGGTGAATGTCGGCCGGGACCTGCGAACTGGATTCCTTTCTCACGAAGCCGTTTGGCTAGCTTGTCAACATCCTCGACGATGAAAGAAATGTGCACCCGATCTGGATAGCCTGAGCAGGCGCCGATTTCGATTCCGGGCCACCTGCCATCGAAAACGGATAGTCCGTCCTCTTCATGATGAAGATGGAGTCCAAGGGTGTCGTGGTAGAACTCTTTGCTCGCCTTGGGATCCTTGGCGAACAGTCCAATCTCATGGAGCTTCATTCGGTTTCCCATCAAGTGTCAACGTCCGTGTCACATTCGGGCAGGTGGAGTATGAGCAATGCCGCGTTGGGCCCCTTGTCCTTGCTTCTAGGCGGTTTGTTCGAGTGGTGTCGGAGCGGTCACTCCCTGATCGGCGTGGCTGACGGCATTATGGATTGCGTGGGGTGGATGAGTCGGGTCGGGTGGCGACGGCGATTCACAGATGCCTACTGGTGGCTTGAAGCCGGGCAGTTCCGGACGTACAGATGGCGGTCATGGGCATTGACTGCTCTGTCGTAGGTGAACACCGAACTCACCTGTCCATTAGTGCGAGCCGTGCGGCGAACACGACCAGGAGCGTGCCAAGTGACCGCTGCACCCAGATCAAAACGCTCGGTCTCCCGAGCACCTTGTCTCGAACAGCAACGCTCGCATAGGCGTAGCCGACGAACACGACCAGGGTGATCACCATGAAGATCCCGCCAAGGCCGACCAGTCGAGGGTCGAGGAGGCTCGGTGGAGTGTGGAGGAATTGTGGTAGGAACGCGAAGAAGAAGACAGTCAACTTTGGGTTGAGCAGGTTCAACAGGATGCCGCGCCGAATGACTCGACCCATCGGTTCATTGGCATTGCTCGGGTCGTCGTTCAGCTGCAACGCACCTCTGTCGCGGGCCATCGAAACACCCATGAACACGAGATACGCCACACCAATCCAGCGCACGACCTCGAACGCAGCCGCTCCGGCCGCCATGGCGCCCGACAATCCGAGCATCGCCGCCAACATGTGGGGAACGATCCCAAGCGTGCAGCCAACCGCTGCGAACAGGCCTCGGCGCAAGCCGCCGCCGATCGCGCTCGACACCGTGTATACCACCCCGGTACCCGGAATCAGTACGACGATCAGCGACGTCGCAAAGAACTCTGTCGACACATTGCCACCTCCGCTCCGTCGCCGGCTGAATCAGAACGTCAACCTAGTGGTCTGTCGCAGAAATGGATGCCGTGTCTCTCCGGCCCTCGACGCCACTGGCTGTGTCCTCCGCCTTGACGCAGTCCAGACTGCGCCTTCGTTGTGCGTCCTTGCCAGATGACGCCGATGCCACGGCGACACCCAGACACCACTTCAGCGACAGACCACTTAGTGGTCTGTCAGTCGCACAGCTCGGTTGTGATCTCTTGTGGTAATGGTGGCCCCGTGTTGCGCGATGCCCGCTGGTGTCTTGAAGGGCGACATCCGGGCCGGACACATAGCCGGTTGCCGGTGGCTCGTTGCGGAAGATTGCCTGTGATGGGAGCCTCCTGCTTGACGGTGGTCTTCATCCAACACCTGCTCAACCACGAACAAGCCGTTCACGAGCCGGAGGAGTCGTTGCATTGACGGTATGAGCACGATGATCGGCCGACCAGCAGCTACCCTCCGCTCATGGTTGATCTCTATGAGTACATCGTTGACGTGCCCGATTACCCGGAGCCGGGCATCATCTTCAAGGACATCACACCGCTTCTCGCACATCCCGTTGCGTTTCTTCAGGCCGTCGACGAGATGGCGGAGCCCTTTCTCGCATCCGGCGTTGACATCGTTGTCGGCATCGAGTCCCGCGGGTTTCTTCTCGCGGGGTCGATCGCAGAGCGGATCGGATCAGGAGTCGGCCTGGTTCGCAAGCCGGGGAAACTGCCTCGAGCCACCGTTTCGGTCACCTATGACCTCGAATACGGTACCGACACGCTCGAGATCCATGCCGACGCATTCAACGATGGCTCCAGGGTGCTGATCGTGGATGATGTGCTCGCGACCGGCGGAACGCTCGCCGCAAGCAGAGTACTCATCGAGAAGGCGGGCGGCGATGTGGTGGGAGCCACGATGCTGCTCGAGCTTTCGTTTCTCGAGGGCCGCTCCAAATTCGACGATTTCCTCCACGCCGTGTTGGTGTATTGAGGGCAGCCTGCGGCTGCCAGTTCACGGTTTCCGACCTCCACCCCGTCACCTGTCTACTGTGAACCGAACATGACCGAAGCACTCACATCCCTTACGCCCGGCATGCCGATTCCTTGGGGTGGGACCAACGTGACCCGTGTGTCTGACGAGCTTGCCGCTGCGTTCGGGGCAGGCGATTCGCTGATCGTGCTCCAGCACTCGGGCGAACTGCTACATATCCCAGCCGCCGCCGCACAGGTCGCCTCAGAGGCAGTTGGCGCTGCCGTGGACGCCTTCGCAGCGATGGGGTCGGTAGCAGATGACGAGATCACCCGGTTCTACAACGCCTTCGCCGATGCGCTCGCGGACGATGACACGTTTGCACCTGTCGCGGAAGCGAACGAGCAGGACGTCGCATCCGCACGCGAGCGAGGCAGAAGCACAACACGGCTGATCCTCGATAACACGATGCGACGAGAAATGATCGTTGGTCTCCGCAGGTGGGCCGATGCGTCGTCGGGGCGGGGGAAAGTCGTTCGAACCGTTCCACACGACGGTTGGCGGATCGAGCTCGTGGAGGATGGGCTCGGTGTCATCGGGTTTGTCTTCGAAGGTCGTCCGAACGTCTTCGCAGACGCAACCGGAGTCCTTCGGGGTGGCAATACGGTCGTCTTCCGCATCGGGTCCGATGCGCTTGGCACCGCCGTGGCCATCGTCGACCATGCACTGGCACCCGCACTGAGGTCGGCAGGCCTGCCAGACGGCGCTGCTTCATTGGTGGCAAGCCCCTCGCGTGCTTCAGGGTTGGCGATGATGTCCGATCCGCGCCTTGCGCTTGCCGTCGCAAGGGGCTCAGGGAAGGCAACCACGCAACTCGGTGCTGTCGCACGTCAGGCGGGTAACGCGGTGAGCCTGCACGGCACAGGGGGAGCGTGGATCATCGCCGGCGATGATGCGGATGCAGAAACCCTCGCCGCTGCGGTGTATCACTCGCTCGACCGAAAGGTCTGCAACACGCTCAACACGCTCTGCGTCACGAAGGCGCGTGGTGCAGAACTCATCCCCGTCGTTCTCGAGGCTCTCGAGCGGGCGGGGGAGCGCAGGCGCACGAATTCGAAGTTACATGTGCTCGAATCATCGGTGGATGCGGTGCCGCAGGAGTGGTTCGAACGGACCGTCCCGATTGCCAGAGCCGAGGGCGAGGTGATCGAGCTCCAAGCAGAGCCGATTGGCGAGAACCGTCTTGGTGAGGAGTGGGAGTGGGAGGAGAGTCCCGAGATCACTCTGGCAGTCGTCGATTCCGTGGCTCAGGCCGTCGAGTTCTTCAACCGCTACAGCCCACGATTCGCCGCCTCCCTGATCTCGGACGATCAGAACGCCCACGCTGATTTCTTCGCAAGCGTTGATGCGCCCTTCGTCGGCAATGGTTTCACGCGGTGGGTCGACGGTCAGTACGCGCTCGACAAGCCAGAACTTGGTCTGTCGAACTGGCAATCAGGAAGGCTGTTCGGCCGCGGTGGCATATTGTCTGGCGACGCAGCCCATACCGTCCGCACGCGAGCCGTCCAGGACAACCCCGACCTCGCCCGCTGATCGTAGAGCGTGAACAGCAAACCGTAGACCGTGAACTGTGAACCGCAAGCCGGAGGCTTGCGTCACTCCGCTACTCTTGCGGATTCACGAGGAGTGCAATGGCGTCGTACGATTTCACAGAGATCGAGGCTCGCTGGCAGCAGGAGTGGGCTGACCGGGGCCTGTATCGCGTCGCGAACCCCGGCGCTCCCGGTTTTGACGAGTCAAGGCCGAAGAAATACTTCCTCGACATGTTCCCCTACCCGTCCGGCGCCGGACTCCACGTAGGACACCCCCTCGGTTACATCGGGACGGACATCTTCGCCCGATACCACCGGATGCGTGGCGCAAACGTCCTGCACCCGATGGGATTCGACTCCTTCGGACTGCCAGCCGAACAGTACGCGGTGGAGACCGGCGTTCACCCTCGCATCACCACCGAGAAGAACATCGAGACCTACACCCGACAGCTCAAGGCGTTCGGGTTTTCCTACGACTGGGATCGTCAGGTGGCGACTACAGATCCTGATTACTACCGCTGGACGCAGTGGATCTTCCTCCAGCTCTTCGGCTCATGGTTCGACGAGGAGCAGAACAAGGCGAGACCCATCGTCGAACTCATCGACGAGCTCGAGTCGGGGCTGAGGTCCGCGGATGGCGTGATGTGGCAGAACCTGCCCGAACTCGACAGACGCGAGTACCTCGATGGTCATCGTTTGGCGTACATCGATGAGGTGCCCGTCAATTGGTGTCCAGCACTCGGCACCGTCCTCGCCAATGAGGAGGTCACCGTCGACGGCAGATCAGACCGCGGAAACCACCCTGTGTTCAAGCGGCCTCTGCGGCAGTGGATGCTGCGCATCACCGCCTACGCGGATCGGCTCATCGACGAACTCGATCTAGTCGAATGGCCTGACTCTGTCAAGGCAATGCAGCGCAACTGGATAGGCCGTTCCGACGGCGCAACCATCATCTTCGATGTCGAGGGGCACACCCAGATGCGGGTGTTCACAACCCGGCCGGACACGGTGTTTGGCGCTACCTACATGGTCACGGCGCCTGAGCATCCCATGGTCGACGACATCACGGAGGATGCATGGCCTGACGGAACGAAGCCATCGTGGACACTGGGCATCGACACCCCACGCGATGCGGTCGTGGCGTACCGGCTTGCCGCTTCACGCAAGACCGATATCGAGCGCTCGAGTGAGGACAGGGAGAAGACCGGCGTCTTCACCGGTGCCTACGCGATCAATCCCCTCAACGGTGAGCGTGTGCCGATCTTCATAGCGGACTATGTCCTGATGGCGTATGGCACAGGAGCCATCATGGCCGTACCCGGACAGGACGAGAGGGACTGGGAATTCGCCGAGAACTTCGATCTCCCGATCATTCGCACGGTGCAACCGCCTCCCGAATTCGATGGTGATGCCTACACGGGCACCGGCCCTGCCACGAATTCGGGGTTCCTCGATGGGCTCGACATCGAAGCGGCCAAGACGCGGATCATCCAATGGCTCGAGACGAACGGTGCAGGCAAGGGCACAGTCACCTACAAGCTGCGCGACTGGCTCTTCTCGCGGCAGCGCTACTGGGGTGAGCCGATTCCGATCCTGCACGGTCCTGGGGGGCAGCTCGTCCCCGTGCCGGATGACGAGCTGCCGCTTCGGCTTCCTGAGATCGACGACTACAGCCCACATGTATCCGACGACGAGAACGCCGAACCGACGCCGACACTCTCCAATGCTCCGGACGACTGGAAGTTCGTTGACATCGACGGTGTCACCCATGCGCGAGAACTCAACACGATGCCTCAGTGGGCCGGTTCGTGCTGGTACTACCTCAGGTACATGGATCCCACCGACAAAGAGCAGCTCGTTGATCCTGGGATAGAGCGGTACTGGATGGGTGATTCCGGAGTTGATCTGTACGTCGGTGGAGTCGAACATGCTGTGCTGCACCTCCTCTATGCCCGTTTCTGGCACAAGGTGCTCAACGATCTCGGCCACGTCGGCACGAAGGAGCCGTTCGGGAGGCTCTTCAATCAGGGCTACATCCTCGCGGACGCCTACCAGGACAACCGAGGCATGTACGTGCCTGCCACCGATGTGATCCAGGAGAAAGGGACCTACACCTATCAAGGCGAGGTTGTGACGCGCCAGTACGGCAAGATGGGCAAATCCCTCAAGAACTCTGTCAGCCCCGATGACATCTTCGATGAGTACGGCGTTGACGCGCTTCGCCTCTACGAGATGTTCATGGGGCCCCTCGACACCTCGCGGCCGTGGTCCACGAAGGACATCGTTGGCGTGCATCGGTTCCTGCAACGTCTCTGGCGCAACTTCGTCGACGAGGACACCGGTGAGGTGCTCGTGAGCGACGATCCGTCGGAAGGTGAACTCCAGGTGCTGTTGCATCGCACGATCGAAGCGGTCAGCACCGATATGAACAACCTGCATTTCAATACCGCTGTAGCTCGCCTGTTCGAACTGAACAACGCATTGGTCGGGCTCGACCGAGTGCCGTCAGATGTTGCTGACGTCCTTCCCAGACTGCTGTCTCCTCTTGCACCGCACATCTCAGAAGAGCTCTGGTCTCGCATGGGCATGGAAGGATCCGTCGTAACGGCGGAGTGGCCGATCTGTGACACGTCTTTGATCGCTGAGGACACCGCAACGATGGTCGTCCAGGTGAACGGCAAGGTCCGTGATCGCATCGAGGTGCCGATCGGTATCACAGAGGATGAGGCCGTGGCCCTCGCCCTCGGCTCGGAGAGAGTGCGGGCCCATACCGGCGGAGCGCAGCCTCGCAAGGTGATCGCTCGGCTGCCGAACGTCGTCAGCCTCGTCGTTTGAGCGTCCCTGCGGTCCGCGCGGCGAGGAAGGCCGGCTTGGACACCGGCGACCTCGACCTGCGCAGCGTGACCATCCGCATGATGCCACCAGCGGTATCGCGAGTGCTCGGGTCCCGCGTTGGCGCCATGACGGTTGGCAACGACATCTTTGTGACGCACGACAAGTACGACGATATGGTCGGCGGTAGGAACCCTGTTCTCCTGTTACACGAATTGGTGCATGTGCACCAGTGGCGCAGGGAGGGACCGGCGAGGTTCCTGGCACGATATGTGTGTGACTACGTCTGGAACCGACTGATAGGGCTTGACCATCATCTCGCGTATCGGGCCATTGGTTTTGAGGCAGCAGCATTCGACACCTCGGAGCGTCCGGAAAGGGAACCGGCGTGACCAACCCGGCTCCACCCGCCGGCTATCTACCGGTCGCGAAGTGGAGGTACTGGGACGTAATCGTCGTCTTCTTCAGCGGAACGATTGCGTCCGTATTCGTGGCCGCCGCTGTCGTCGCTGCTGGTGGAGATCCGCTGAACCCGATGCCCTTCTCCCTGATATTCGGCGCACAGGCCGTGGCCAGTTTCATGATGGCATGGTTCCTGTCCCGATCGCGGGGCTCCGGATCGTTGGCGGCCGATACGGGGCTGATAGTCAAGGGCTCCGACTGGTGGGGAGTTCTTGCCGGTATGGCGCTCCAGATCGCCATCGCGATCATGACCGCCCCGATCATCGTGTGGCTCTGGCCGGACGGGCCGCCATCGCAGGGCGTCGCGGATGTCGCGGAGTCATCAGAGACGCTGCTCGAGCAGCTCGCCGTCATTGTTGTCGTCGCTGTCTTTGCGCCGATCATCGAGGAGGTCATCTTTCGAGGGATGCTGCTGTCGATCCTGAGGCGATCGTTGAATCGTTGGCCCGCAATCCTGATCTCAGCTGCGGTCTTTGCGTCGATACACCTCCTCGATCCCAACGCGGTCGCGGTGATCCCGGGACTCTTCCTGCTTGGTGTCGCTCTCGGGTGGGTCGCTCTCAGACGCGGAGACCTCTCACTCGCGATCGCGATGCACTCGGGCATCAATCTCCTTGCGGCCGTCACCCTGCTGTACGGCGACTCGCTCCTGAAGTGGGCCGAGGACCAGCTCGAGCAACTGGAGCAGATCGAAGCGATCATCAGAATGTTCTGACAGGTATCAAGGAGTTCAGTCGCCACAGATCGCGAACCCAGGGTTCCAGTTGTGGTTTTTGTGGGGTTTCAGCCCAGAGTTCGCTGCGAGGTCGTGTGCGGCCCACCGGTTTCCGCCCCGTAGGCAGCCCCCTTTTCTGCTGCGTCGCTTCGCGCCTCGCGTCGTTCCGACGGAGGGGAGAGCCGAAGAATGGATCGAGCCTCTTGAGGCACGAATCCGAGCGTGATACGTTGCCTGTGCGCGGCGGTTGGGGAGAACATGGCGCGCGATCCCTCGAATCTCGCGGTGACCGTGACGGGTGTTGCTGTGCTCACGGTGATCGTCGGTGTGGTTTGGTTCGGGCTGGGTGCCGATCGATTGGATCCTGTTCCGCTGCAAGGTGCGTCATCCCACAGTGTCGGCGCGCAGACCATCCGCGTTCACATATCCGGCGCAGTTTCGGCTCCCGGGGTCGTTGAGCTTCCTTTGGACGCGATCGTTGCTGACGCAGTCGCTGCAGCCGGGGGAGCCGTTGGCAGCGCAGATCTTGCCTTCATCAACCTCGCGGCAACCCTGCGGGCAGGGGAGCGGATTGTGGTTCCTGACCTCAACCAGAAGGTCGGCGGAGTGCCACGGAGCGTTGATGACGGCATCGATCTCAACGGTGCCACGGCCACCGAGCTCGAGTCGCTGCCCGGGGTCGGTCCTGTGCTCGCTGAGCGGATCATTGCCCACCGTGCAGAGCGAGGACCATTCCTGACCGTTGAGGATCTACTCGACGTATCAGGAATAGGCGAGGCGAAGTTGGCCCAGATGCGAGACTCCATCTCCCATCCGTGAGAGCGGAAATCTCCGTGCCGGGCCGGTGGTCACTTCTGGCTGGTGCAACGACATGGTGCGGCGTCGTCCTGGGGCTCTCATCGGTGCGGCTCGGTGTGTTGGCCGCGGTAGTCTCGATCGCCACCGCAGCCATCGTGCGCCGGTTGTCCGTGCGGATCGGTGTCGTGTTCGCGGTCCTCGGCATCCTGTCGGGCGTGGTGGCAAACGAGCGGGTCGACGCGGTGGAGCGAGCCGCCATCCCCCAGGGTCATGTCGTTCTGGTTGCTCGGGTGGCAGAGGAAACGAGCGAAGCCTCGCATGCGAGAGCCGTCGGCGAGCCGATGTCTATTGACGGGATTCCGTGGCGTGGGCCACGCCTTGCGCTCATCGGGCTTGATCCCGCAGCTTCGGTCGGATCGACCGTGACCGTGGACGGAGAGCTCCGTGCGCACGTGTCGCGGGTGCGCGACGAGATCGTTGCCGGCGTGATGATTGTCGATGCGACGCTCGACATCCGGCACTCGACAAACCCAATCGTCATGGCGGGCGCTGCCATCAGAGGACGCGTGACCGCCATCTATGACGGTTCCGTTGCAGGGGACGGGTTGATTCGTGGCCTTCTCATCGGCGATACGAACCGTCTTTCGGCCGCAGACGAGGAAGACCTCCGCAGGGCCGGCCTTGCGCATTTCATCGCGGTATCGGGATCGAACGTCGCGATGTTCCTCATCGCGTGGTGGTTCATCACGGCACCCATCGCGGTGAGACCAGTGCTTCGTGTCGTGGTGGGGATCGCGGGTCTTGCGGTATTCGCCGTCGTAACGCGGTGGGAGCCGTCGGTGATCAGAGCCTCCGTGATGGCGGCAGTCCCGCTTGTGGGTGGGCTCATCGGCATTCCATTCGATCCGTGGATGGCGATGGGCACAGCGGTGACGGTTCTCCTGCTCGTTTCGGGGCAGCTTGCGCTCTCGGTCGGGTTCCAACTCTCAGTGGCGGCGACAGCAGGAGTTCTGGTTGGTGTTGCGTTCGCTCGAGGCAGGAAGCCCGGTTGGCTCTACCTCCCGCTGTTCGCGACCATGGGAGCACAGCTCGCCGTTGCACCGATCATTCTCGTCGTATTCGGCGCGGTCCCGTTGGTCGCACCCCTGGCGAATCTCCTAGTCGCGCCGATCGTTGCTGCTACGACGGCGGTTGGGGCCGTTGCACTCGTGCTTCCGCCCGTGGCGTCACTAGCCGACGTCGGTGCGATGACGATCCTCGCGATCGCAAGCGCGGCCGCGACTGGGCCACAGCTCGGGTGGGCCGGAACGGTGACAGCCGCCATTGTTGGCACTGCTGTTGTGTGGAGACCATCGAGACCGCTCGGAATCGCGGCAGCGCTGCTCTCGGTGATCGTGATGGCAGGATCTCTCTCGACCTGGCCCACTGAGCCCACCATGGTCGTTCTCGATGTCGGGCAGGGAGATGCAATCCTCCTGCAGGACCCGAGTGGCCAGGTCGTGCTCGTGGACGGTGGACCCGACCCACGGACACTCGACCGGGCGTTGAGACGAAACGGAGTGAAGCGCATCGATCTTGTCGTCGTGACCCATGGCGACCTTGATCACGTTGGAGGGGTGATAGAGATCCTGGCCTCGGGTACGGTCAGAGAGCTGTGGGTGCCAAGGTTCGCGGTCGAGACAGGACTCCTCGCCGAGGCGATCTCGGCGGCAGAGTTCGGTGGTGCTCGTGTTGCGAGAGTGACGACAGGTCTGGTTCGGCACACAAAGACGTTGCGCATCGAGGTTCTCGGGCCACGTCGAAAGTATCAGACAGACAACGATGGCTCCGTGATCATGCTCGTCTCGGCTTCCGAATCGGTGTTCCTCGGCGGGGACATCGGGGCTGTTGCCCAGGCGGAAGTGCCGCCGATCAGGCCGGACGTGGTCGTTGTCCCTCATCATGGCTCGGCCACCACCGATCTCACTTGGTTGGAACGTGTTGTTGGCCGATTGGCAGTGCTGTCGTACGGTGAGAACCGGTACGGACACCCGAACCCTGATGTGCTTGGGGTGCTCGCCGGCACAGGGACCGAGGTGCGACAGACACACCTCGAGGGAGATATCGCGGTCGGTCTCGGGTCGGCTCCGTGACACTGGGGAAGGCTATGTTTGTGACCGATGGGGTGGTACGCAGTAACAGGGCCGAGGAACGCTGGCCCGTCCGAACGCGAGCGGATGCTCTCGAGGGCGGCGGCGATCCTCGCTGATGCAGGTGTCGAGGCACCGACACGGGTCGACGTGCCCTCAAAAGGAACGGGTTCATCTGATGAAACCGGGACGATGCGTGAGGGTGTGCTTGCAGTGGTGCCTGCGCTCCAATCAGGGTCGCTCTTCGGTGGGACGACGGGTGTGCTCATTGCCGATGCCAACCACCTGCTCAAGGCGGAGGCAGACACCATTGCCGAACTGCTTGCCCACGCCGATTCCGGTCAGGCGGTTGCGGTATTCGTCTCGACGGGAGCGTTGCCTGCATCGATTCGCGACGCGGTCGAGGTTTCGGGCGGCATCGAGAACGTCAAGGCGTTCAACGAGAGAGACGCGGCATCGTGGTTGGCCGGCGAGGCGAAACTGAGGGGTCTGCGGATCGATCAGGCAGCACGAAACGAGATGCTGAATCACTTTGGTTCGAATACGTCCGCCATGTCGAGAGCGCTTGACCAGTTGGCCGTGGGTGGATCGACCATCGCTGCGGAAGATGTGAAGTCGCGGTTCACGAACCGTCCAGATGAGCCCATGTGGTTCTTGGGCGACGCGATCATGTCGGGCAACCAGGGCGAGGCTCTGCGCAGACTCTCCGACTTCCTGGAGCACCAGCATCCGCTGGTCCTTCTGTCGTATCTCGAGGGGGTGGTGCGGAGGCGTTCACTTGCGTCGGTCGCTCCCGATTTCGACACCTTCGCCGAGTGGTCGGGCGGGAATCCGGATTCGTATGCGACCAAGAAGGTGTGGCAGACAAAGAACCGTGCGTCTGCTGAGAGCCTTGCGAACTCCGTCCGGGCACTTGCCAGGGCCGATCTCACGATGAAGACCCAGCCGGAGGCCACGCACAGAGTGACCCTCGAGCGCCTGACCGTGGCGATGTGCCGCTGGATGGGCTGAAGCTCGGCGCCCGCGGCACCGAGCCGTTCACGGTTCACGGTCGGCACGTTCCGACACCGTAGACCTCAAACCGTAGACTGTGAACTGTTCACCTCCGTTCTGCTGCTCGTGCGATCCGATTCGCCATTCTTCTGAATATGGGCGCGTGGAAGGGCAGCAGTGCCCACCAGTAGAGCCGTCCCGCGAGACCCTTCGGGGCGAAGCGGGCCACCTGAGTGAGCCGAGAATCGTCACCGTAGGGTTCGACCGTCCATCCGAGCCACGCTGCTCCGGGCACCTTCATCTCGGCTTGCAGCATCAACCTTCTCCGTTGAGGGTCGATGACGGCAACTCTGAAGAAGTCAAGGGCCTCACCGGGTCGCAACTCCTCGGGATGCCGTCTGCCTCGCCGCAACCCGACTCCACCGATCAGTCGGTCGAACCAGCCGCGCAGTATCCACGTCCAGTTCATCGTGTAGTAGCCGACATCTCCGCCGATACGGGTCACCGCCCAGAACAGATCGTCGACGGGGGCTGAGGCAACGGCGACTCTCACGTCGACAGCCATCCTGGCACCCGACCAGGCCGGATCGCCCGGTAGCGGTGCCGCGGGGGTTTCCAATGCATCCGACCATCGCGTCTCGACATCGAAATCAGAGATTCGAACGAGCGCTTTTTGGAGTGCTTCCCTGTAGGGCATCAGATCTGCAGGATCGAATCCCGGCACTGGTGCCCTTGTCACGACAACGTCGTTCGACACGCTATTGATGAGGGGTCGGGCGACTCCGACAGGAAGTGGTGTAGCCAGACCGACCAGAAGCGGTGAGAGACGAAGGCTGAAGATCGGCAGCGGCAGGACCAACCGTCTTCTCAAGCCGGCAACCTCGGCATATGTCTGCATCATCTCTTCGTACGTGAGGATCTCGGGCCCGCCGATATCGTAGATCCCAGCTTCCAGGGCGGGATCTGTGACGGCGATCAGGATCTCGAGCACGTTGCGTACGGCAATCGGCTGGCACTGGGTTCTCACCCACTTCGGAGTCATGAGGATCGGGAGCACCTCCGTGAGGTGGCGGATCATCTCGAACGACATCGATCCGGATCCGATGATCACAGCCGCACGAAGCTCAACAACTGGCGTGTCGCCCCCGGCGAGGATCTGGCCCACCTCGTGTCGGCTGGTCAGGTGCTCGGAGAGATGCTCATCATCGGACCCAAGACCACCGAGGTAGATGATCCGCTGGAGACCCGATCGGCTCGACGCCTCGCTGAAGTTCTGCGCTCCCTTCCGGCCCTGCTCGGCGTAGCTTCTTGGTGACCCGGCCATCGCGTGGATCAAGTAGTACGCCACGTCACACCCCTCGAGCGCTTGGCCGAGGCTTTCCGGGTCGAGGGCATCTGCCGCCACGACTTCGACCTGGTCGCGCCACGGGTCAAGTGCAAGCTGAGCCGGGTCGCGTGACATGCATCGCACCTGATGGCCTTGATCCAGCAGCCGAGGCACGAGCCGACCACCGATGTAGCCGGTGGCGCCGGTGACGAGAATCTTCACACACCCGAATGTAGCAAAAGAGAGAAGAGGTTCACGGTTCACGGTTCACGGTTCACGGTCAGAACGGCTCCGAACCGCAAACCGCAAACCGAAGACCGTGAACTGCGAAAGCTCAGCCTTCGTACGGCCTGATCGCCTTCACGTGGTAGGTGAAGGTGCCTCCCGGGGCTTCGTAGTCGACATCGTCGCCTGGTTCTGCGCCGAGGAGGGCTGAACCAAGCGGACTGTCCGGTGAGGCGAGCAGGAGCCCTGGAACCTTGTTCTCCGAAGCAGCTATGAAGAACTCCATTTCAACGCCGTCGTCGTCGATCACCGTTGTTACAGACCCGACCGTGACGTGATCTGAGTGGCTGATCTCGAGTACCTGTGCGTGATCGATGATGTGCTTGAGCTTGCGGATCCTGGCCTCCATGAGGCCTTGATCGTTCTTTGCGGTGTCGTACTCGGAGTTCTCCTTGAGGTCGCCATGGGACCGTGCCTCCGCGATGCGTGCGATGACCTCGTCGCGGCCGGCGGTGGTCAGGTCTTCCAGTTCGTCGGTGAGCTTCTGCAGAGCCGCAGGAGTGAGGAGCGTGCCTTCTACTTCGGTCATGAGAGCCTCAGATTGTTTCGGACGGCTCCTACGCGAGGAGCGAGCGTACCTGAGTGGAGAGGCGCGACTTGCGCCGAGATGCGGTTCTCTTGTGCAACACGCCCTTGGTGACTGCCATGTCGAGGCGCTTCTGGGCGACCCTGAGCAAGTCCTCGGCCTTTGCCGTGTCACCTGACTCTGCTGCAGCAACTGCCTGGCTTGCGCGAGTCTTCAACTCTGAGCGAATTGCAGAGTTCCGTTCGTTGAGACGGATGTTCTGCTTGTTGCGTTTGATCTTGGATTGGATGTTGGCCATAACGAAAAGAACCTCACGAGGTGGGTGGGAATCGACCAGAGGATAGCACCACAGCCGGACAACGGTACACTCAACCTGTCCCCGCCGGAGATTCCCATGGATCAGTCGCGCATACGTAACTTCAGCATCATCGCTCACATCGACCACGGTAAGTCCACGTTGGCAGATCGCCTCCTGGAACGCACGGGTGCGATCTCTGAGCGCGACATGCGCGATCAGCTGCTCGATGATATGGATCTCGAGCGTGAGCGCGGCATCACGATCAAGGCGAATGCCGTTCGCATCGACTACGAATCCGAAGACGGAACACAGTACGAGCTCAACATCATCGACACTCCGGGTCACGTGGATTTCTCCTACGAGGTGTCCAGGTCGCTTGAGGCATGTGAGGGTGCGCTACTCCTTGTCGATGCTTCCCAGGGCGTCGAAGCCCAGACGCTCGCGAACGCCCATCTCGCCATCGAGAGCGGCCTCGAAGTGATTCCTGTCGTGAACAAGATCGATCTTGTCGCGGCCGACCCGGATCGTGTTGCGGGAGAGCTCGTGAACATCCTTGGTGGCACAACTGACGAGGTCGTGTGGGTGTCAGCCAAGTCAGGCACCGGCATAGATGCGCTGCTCGAGGTCATCGTCGAACGATTGCCAGAGCCTGAGGGTGATCATGACGGTGCGCTGCGGGCGCTCGTGTTCGACTCGTACTACGACACCTACCGCGGCGTCATTGCCCTGGTCAGGGTCGTAGATGGTGTGCTTGCCGAAGGCGATCGTATCCGCCTCATGGCACAGGATGTGGATCTTGACGCCGACGAAATCGGCGTGCGAAGGCCGATCATGGAGCGAACGGGGCGGCT
>Ga0255047_10001117_pt1 | contig 20294 bp, 30 predicted proteins | sample JV7_2_1_MG_FD_183640 | JGI IMG/M metagenome (GOLD analysis project Ga0255047, IMG submission 183640) | Seawater microbial communities from Jervis Inlet, British Columbia, Canada - JV7_2_1 | ecosystem: Environmental > Aquatic > Marine > Inlet | place: Canada: British Columbia | collected 2016-10-06 | reverse complement strand
ACAAGGAGGTAGCTGAGGCAATGCTTCAAGCACCTATGACAATCGTACAACCTTTGTCCGCTTTTTTTTTGAGCAGTTATCTAATGTCCGCAAAACATATACTGGAATCTTCGGTGCGGAAAGCGGAGAAGATAAAGAAACAAGCGGAAAGAAAGTTGAGACGTTTGAAACAAAATACGGATGGTTAAACGTGGTTAACAATCTATCAAATAACGATGCGACAAAGTGGGGTTATTTCTTTGCGCTTCCGCTTCGGGAGTTCTTGAACCTTATTAGTTTTCAAAAGGCGAAGCAATCTCACGAATATCACCAACAGAAGCAAAATGGCATTCGATAAACTGATAGATGCTCTTAACGAGTTCCGAGCGGAATATGTAAGCGAATTAAACCTTTCACTTAATGGAGGCTCAAGTGCTGGAAGCGAAGGGCAAGGTCAAGGACATACTTCTTCAGGTAAATTAGGCGAGTCTTTGAAGATTGAGGTACAACCAAAGGTTAAAGTATTCGGGCAAATCTATCGAATGCAGATAAAAATGGAGGGTTACGGTTTAATTCTTGACAGAGGACGCGGACCGGGAGGCGACCCGAAGAAAATAAGAAACGCAATAGCTATGGGTTGGCTAACTTACCCAAACACTTTGTCTAGGCTTATGGGTTCAGATAAACAACTTGAGGACGGTCACAGATGGGCGTTAGCTACGGTTATCGGAAGGAACATAGCTAAGAAAGGTTACAAGGGCAAGAAGTGGATTAAACCAGCTACTGACAAAATGATGAGCAAGGTTGGCGGAATAGTCGAGGCGGCAATAGCTGAAGATATAGAAATAACATTCGAAGAAATCAAAAGAATTATAGAAGGATAATGGCTATTTATTTAACGCAAGAGCCTGAGCAGTACGGGTTAGCTTTCAACGATAACGCTTACGTTATTAAGACTACAAACTTAACTCCGACAGTACGGTTCAAGATTGACATTCTGCCCGAAACTTACCCGTCAGAACCGAAGATTGGAACAGTAAGAGTTTACCCCGTGCAAGGTGAAAGCGGTTCACTTCTTCCGACCTTTGCGGTTAGTGCTTTCTTCGACCCATCGAGATTCTTGCAGTCGTATCTTGAAGGGGTTGTGGATATAGGCGCAACAAGCACGGAAGGATTCTTTTACGATAACACAAACCACAAGGAATACTACCTTAAAATAACTGAGGAGGACAAAGATGCACAAGGCGTTTACCACGAAAACGAGTCTATCTTTACTGATATTAAAAGCGTTTGGAATGGAGTTAGAAACGAGATAGATTGGCTAGACTTTGATTATACTGATTACCAAATAGATGGCTTCTCAACTGCTCATAAGTTCCTAACTGATTCACCGAGAACGATTAAGATAGATTCATCTCAGCACTACGCTCTTTCGTTTATACTAACGGAAAGGTTTAGCGCAAACAGTTATGCCATAAAAGCGTATTCGGGTTACAACGCTTCAGGTTCTCTTTTAAACTCTGCGTTAGTAACAAACGACCTATCAACCAACCCTACTTGGGATAAGAGATATTTCCGCATTCCAGTTGGAACTCTTGACATTGTAACGCTTGATGCGGCTAATATGTTGCCACTTGCCCCGACCGTATCGATAACACCTTCGACTATTTTAGTAGGTGCTGCTAGTTACACTATTCAGTTGAGAGATAACACCAACGCATTGACGAGTGAAAAATTCACTTTTAACATAGAACAAGAATGTTCAAAGTACGCTCCAATCCGGGTAGCTTGGCTCAACCGTTTAGGTGGTTTTGATTCGCACAACTTTAATATGAAGTCGATAGAGAAGATAGACGTAAAAAAGGACAAGTACGACCAGCAAACTAACACGCTTGGAATTAATTCTTACGACTACCAAAAGAAGTCAAGGGGAACGACTACTTACAACGTGGAACTAATGGAGAAGGTTACCATAAACTCTAATTACCTAACCGAAGAGGAGAGTGAATGGATGGAAGACCTAGTTACTTCGCCCAATATCTACATTGAAAATGATAGCAACGAGTTTATATCGGTTAATCTAAACCAGAGAAATATCGTTAAAAAGACTTCTCTAAATGATAAGCTAATGCAGTACACTTTTGAGTTAAGCTATTCAATTAAAAATAGGAGACAACGTGGTTGAGGTTAGGATAGAAGGCAAAAGGTTAGATGTGTTTGAGGGCTTTGATTTCTCGTTTAATTACGGGATTGCTGACATTCGCAATCCTGAGAAGCGAAGCACGGAATACAGTAAGACGATAAAGTGCCCAGCAACAAAGTCTAACGATGCGCTCTTCGGACACATTTATGACGTTAACATAAGCAACAATTACGATGCTAACACTTCTAACATTGATGTCAATTTTAACCCTAATAAGAAAGCGGAGGCGAGAGTAATAGCGGACGGGGTGGAGGTTATGGCTGGAGTTGTTCAGCTAAGAAAGATAATCCAAAAGGGACACGCCTACACTTACGAGGTGGTGTTTATCGGTAAGTTGCTCAACATCTTCTCAGTACTTGGAGATAAAGAACTAAACGGCTTAGACGATAACGGACTTCCTTATGTTGACTTTAGCGACCTAGACCACAATTGGGATTTTGGACGAGTAACTTCAAGCTGGAATAATACGTCGGGTTATGTATACCCAATGCTTGATTATGGAGTCAACGAACCGTTTACCGTTCAAGGCATTAACGCGTGGAGACTTGAGCAATTTAGACCAGCTTTATTTTTATACGAGATACTTGATAGGATATTTAGCTTCTCTGAGTTTTCTTATAGTAGTTCATTCTTAACCTCCGCATTTTTTAAAAGGTTAATCATACCGTTCACAAACGAGGGCTTTGTTGTTAGTGACTCCGAGATAGCCCGAAGAGAAACATCGGCAAGTGTTCAAACTACCATAGATGTTAACTCCGAGTTCTACCCAAATTATCCAGTATTCGGCAACTATCAAGACTCTTGGAGGGTGGAGTTTTCCCAACTGGTTGACCCGTTCAACAATTGGTCTAATGTGAATGACGAGTATACAGTCCCTCAAGATGGTTACTATGTTTTTAATTCTCAACTAACGTGGCAAACAGAAAGAATAGCTAACGAACCGTTTCCCGTCATTCCAGTTGCTCCTCTTAACAATATTTTTTGGGTTAGGGTAAGGTTCAAGAGATACCAAGCGGCAACGGGGCAAATATCAATGGTATCAGATGTTCAGCATTGGATTCAAGGAGATGGAACTTATACTGTCGGCGCAACACACACCGAGACATTTGCTTACTTTCTTCCGTCCATCCGCTTAGACATAGGAGATAAGATATACATGGAGGTATATGCTTATTCCGTTAACCCGGTTCAATATCAAACGAATATAACGGGAGGATTTATTCAAGCTGCAACTGGTGCAGATGCTGGGCAGATTACTCAAGGTCAAACCATTCCAATGAACGCGCTAGTTCCAAGTATAGGAATGACTGATTTATTACTTTCTGTTATTAAGATGTTCAATCTGTATATCGAGGTAGACCCTGAAAATGAGAGAAATCTTCTTATTGAAACAAGAGACGACTTTTACGCGGCTGGAGGAACAAAGGATTGGACGTATAAATTAGCAAGGGACAAGGATATAATACTTGAACCAACGAGCGTACTTGTAGATAAGAGATATGTATATACTTATCAGTCAGATGACGATTACGATAACTCAAAATACGAAGGCAAATACGGAAGAGTTTACGGTGACGTAAGAGTTGATGTTGACAACGACTTTACACAATCGGATAAGGAACTGGAGATAGAGTTTAGTCCAACCGTATTGGTTAACGATAGAGATAGCAATCGGATTATTGGAAGGATTTATGCAGAGGATATTCAAGAGGGCATAGAACAAACTGAACACAATATCAGGGTTCTCTATTGGGGCGGCTTATTACCTAGTTCTCCGCAATGGGTTTTCAGGTATCAACAACAGCAAGGACAGAACCAACCATCAATAGCAATTGATACGCTTCAATCCTTTTATCCTTACGCTGGACATTGGGACAATCCATTAACACCGAGCCTTGATATAAACTTCGGAATAACTAGAGAACTTAGATATTCTGCTAATTCATATACTGGAGCGTTACAAGTAACCAATGCTAACCTATTTAACTTATATCACAGAAATTATTTTCTTGAAATAACCGATAAGGATAGCAAGGTTATGAAGGCACAGTTCTACCTTGAACCAACCGATATAAATAAGCTAGACTTCAGAGACCAAATAGTTATTGATAACGCTTACTGGAGGCTTAACAAAATAATGAACTACAACCCGTTTAACGAGAGTTTAACAAAGGTTGAATTGATTAAAATAAAAGAACCCGTAACTTTTAGCGAAACACATTTAGAACTTGGCAAAAATGGTGTTATTGAGGACGGTCTTAATAAGGTTAAATTACCCAATGTTAAACAGTTAAAACGCTCAAGTAATATTTTTCCCGATTTTGCTGGTTCTGTTCAAGGTCGTAACAATAGAGTAGGGGAAGGTTCTGTTAAGTTTATAATTCAGGGTGATAATAACGTAGTCGGAGGAGGCACTAAAAACGTAACCATCTTTGGAAATGACAACGAGGTAGATGCTGGGCTTCACAACGTCCAGTTAATAAATAGTAACGGGGTTCATATTCAAGAAAGCAATACCGTTTATGTAAATGGAAAACCTCAAGACAACTTAGATGTCTTAGATGGAGGAGAGGACACGGTGAGAGCGTTATATGGAGGCACAAACATCTTCACGGTTGACGGTGGAGAGGACATAGTTCAGACACAATTCAGCGATTCAGCTATTTACTTAATAGAAGGCGGAGAAAACTAATGGCAACACAAGACTCAAGAATAAAAATAAAACGGTCAACGGTAAATTCAACCGTTCCAACCGTACCAAGTTCTAACGACCATACGGACGGCACTTGGATAGCTACGGACATTTATAAGGGCGAACTCTTTTACAACCAAGCGGACGGGGTTTTGTGGACACGAGGCGACTCAGGAATTGAGTGCATTCAAGGTACTGCAAAACTAACCATTGCAACGGCTGACGTTCTAACCTTGAACACCACACCGATTGAGATAGTTGCTGCTCCGGGGGCTGGTTACGCTATTGAGGTTATAAGTGCCTCAATGAAGATGGTTTACAATTCGGCTACCTACGCCACAAATACCACTCTTGAATTGATAACTGCTGGAGCGACAGACTCACAAGCATCAACTGTTATTAAGAACTCAGCATCAACAATAAGACGGTTTGCGGATGCCACAACTTTAGGCTCTGCAACGGCAACTCAGTTAGTTGAAAATGCCGCGCTTAATGTAACCGTAGCAAGTGGCGACCCAGACTCAGGAGATAGCGACATGACCGTTTATGTTACTTACCGAATCATAAATCTGTAAGATGGCTACAAAGGTTGCGATAGAGGTAGACGTTAAAACTGGTGAAGCTAGTGACGACATAATAGCGTTAAGAGAAGAACTTGAGAAAGTAAAACAGACTCAGGAGAAACTCAGCAACGAAATGAAGACTGGCTTCGATGCGGCAGAGAAAGGAGCAAAGGGAGCAAGTAAAGGAATGAAAGGCTTTGGAACTTCAATAGGTGGAGTTCTCAAGTCTTTGGGTCTTATTGCTATTGCGGCAGAGGTCTTTATTTTCCTCAAGGAGTTGTTAATGCAGAATCAAGTTATTCTTGACGCTTTTAATGTTGCGACAACGGCTTTGCAGATTCTTTTTCAAAAACTATTTGAAAGGGTTACGGCATTAGCCGAACCGATGAAGGCGGCTTTCTCTGACCCTAAACAAGCGGTTCTTGACCTTTGGGAAGCGATAAAAGAAAACATTGCAAACAGAATAGAAGGACTTGCCAACCAGTTTACGGCACTTGGCGCAATTATTCAAGGCGTTTTCGATAGAGACTTAGACGCGATAAAAGAAGCCGGGAAAGACTTTGCAACGGCAACTATTCAGGTAGCTACTGGCTTAGATGAGGTTCAACAAGCGGCGGCAGTTGATGGCTTAAAAAACTTTGCGGTTGACGTAAAAGAAGCAACGGTAGCGGCAGTTAACCAAGCTGATGCACTTGTGAAACTTCGCAATGAGGTTAAGCTACTGGAAGCCGACCAACGGGCTTTGATTTTAGTACGACAAAAGGAAGCGGAAGACCAAAGGCAAATTCGGGACGATATATCTCAGACACTTGCTGACAGAATAGCGGCTAACGAGAAACTCGGAGAAATCCAAGCAAAGCAATTAGCCGAAGAAACTGCGATAGCAAACAAGAGAATTGAGTTAGCAGAAAAAGAACTCGCACTTGATAAAAACAACATCGACCTACAAGTTGCGCTAAAAGATGCAAAGACAGAACTCTTTGACATTGAGGAAAGAATCGGAGGGCAAAAGTCGGAACAACTAACAAACGAGAAGGCACTCGAAAAAGAACTATTCGACCTACAAACAGAACTCGCAAAGGTTGGGAAGGAAAACCGAGAACTTGAACTCCTTGAACTTGAACAATATTACGCGGCTCTTGAAGAACAAGCCCGACTGGCTGGAGACAACGCCACCGACATCGAAGGGGCAAAGCAAGATGCACTCGCAAAACTCCGTAAGAAGTTCCGAGACGAGGACGTTGCGGCAACTATAAAAGCGGAAAAAGATAAGTCAAAGGCAAGAGAGGCTGGTTTATCAGTTGCTGGTTCGGTATTAGATTCGCTGGGTCAATTAGTAGCATTAAGTGGAGACCAATCAAAAGAAGCGGTTGCAATTCAAAAAGCGTTTGCGGTTGCTCAAGTAGCGATTGATACTGCAAAGGCTATATCTGCCGCAATAGCTGGAGGTACTCAGGCTGGTGCTCAAACTGGAGTTGCCGCGCCAGTAACTACTCCGATATTTATTGCTTCAATGATTGCGACAGTATTAGGTTCGTTGGCTCAAGTCGGAACTATATTAGCAACCGTTCCCGGTGGGGGCAGTCCATCAATCCCAAGTTCTTCAAGCGTTCCTCAATCATCTGCACCAAGTATAGATTCTGTTTCAACAAACACAACAGAACTCGGAGGAGCAGACCAAGCACAACTCGCACCAATTCAGGCGTTTGTCGTGGAGACAGAAGTAACGGGAAATCAGAACAACGTAAACCAAATAGAATCACAAGCAAATTTCGGATAATGGAAAAACTACCAGTAATATATTTAACAATTGATGACGACCACGACACGGGTCTTGATGCAATCTCACTTGTTGACCGTCCAGCCATAGAGCGTAACTGGATGGCTTTTAATAAAAAACAAAAGTTCGCACTCAACGAAGAGAAGAAAATAGTAAGCGGAATTTGTATGACTGCCGATTACCCTATCTACCGAAAGGACGAGGACGAACGGGAGTACTATGTAGTCTTTGATGCTGACTCAATTCGGAAGATTGCCTACAAGTTTATGAAGGAAGGCAAGACAAACGCGACCAACTTAGACCACGAGACAGAAGTGGACGGGGTGTTTATGTTTGAGTCTTTTCTAATTGACGATACAAAGCCAACGCCTAAAGGTTTCGACAAAGCACCGAACGGCTCTTGGTTCGTTTCTTATAAGGTTGACAACGATGAAGTTTGGGCGCAAGTAAAGGACGGCACGTTTAACGGCTTCAGCGTTGAGGGCGTGTTTTCCGAGTCCCGACAAATGGACGTTGACAAAATGATTATAGAAGAAATCGAGAAGGCTCTAAAATAAAGGGTTGAGGTCTTTAATTTGTAGGTTATAACAGTCGGCTTTAAACACCCAACCGTTAACGTCTAGGTCTCCTTTGCTTACAAAGTCTGCAAGTTCGTAAAACTTGACCGGGTTAATATAGCCAAGCAACCAACCTTTAGATAAGTCTTTAAGTATTCGAGTGAATAGATAAAAGTTGCATTGTTGAGTAGTGTTAAAATTGGCTACCGTTGCTAAATAATGAGGTTGCGGCTTTACGTTGGTTTGTTTAGACTTCACATCTATTTTATGACCGTCAACAATTAGGTCGAAATCGTAAGTTGAATTGGTATCAACAGACCGCTTTCTTTCTTTAAAATAGTCGGCAGTTATCACCTCTCCGATTGCTCCGAATTTGTTACTCCAGCCTTTACTTATTGAGTTGTTCAACTCGTCAAAGTCATAAAGTTCTTGCGCTCTTTTTCTTTGCTCTTCGCTTATAATTATCTCGACCATATTACAAGGTACGAATCTAAGTGGCACAATTCAAAACAATTGCTATTTACAATAAAAGCAACCTTATGAACATTTCAGAAATTGTCGGGGCAAAACTTCCCGAAATCAAAAAACTATTGTTCAGCGAGACAACCGAAGAGGCTTTCGTTGATGCTAAACTTGTTGACGGTACTATTATTCGTTACGAGTCTTTAGAAATCGGAGCGACTCTTTCCGTAGTTGGCGAAGATGGCGAGATTGTAGCAGCACCTGACGGGCAACACGAACTAGAAAGCGGTGAAGTAGTAAGAACCGAAGAGGGCGTTATCGTTGAAGTTCTTGAGCCTGAAGCTGAAGAAGTTGAAGAGGAAGCAAAGGACGAAGAAAAAGAGGAAGAAATGAGCGCAGAAGTTCCATCGTTTGATGCTGACTCTTTTAAAGAGGACATTTTGGGAGCAGTATCTAACCTTATCAAATCTGAGATTGATGCGGCTTCATTCGCAAAGAACGACAAGGTGAGCGACATCGAGAAAGCGGTTAGTCTTATGACAGATATTGTTGAGAAGATGGCAGCTACTCCAAAGGAAGCACCGTCTAAGAAGGTTGCTAATCCTTTTAACAAAGGAACTGACTACTCAGAACTAGCTTCTAAGATTAGCGCAGTAATGCAGAAACAAAACAAATAAACTTATAAACTTATAAAACCTTAAAAAATGGCTTTAGATTTAACTGGGCTAACCGCCTATATAGACGAACAATCTTTTCCGATGGTGACAAAGAGTCTCATTGGAGGAAGAACGGCTTCAATGCTAACACCTCAAATCGGAGTGAAAGGCAAAACAAAAATTAACCTACTCGATTCTGACGTGGTGATGCAAGACGGCTCAGGTTGTACTTGGAATGCTCTTGGTGATGTTGACTTGACTCAAAGAGAAATTGATGCGAAGCAAGTTAAAATCAATATGGAGTTCTGTCCAAAAGACTTGAACGCTTATTACTGGAGGACACAAATGCCAGCGGGAACGCATCAAGAGGCTTTGCCTTTCGAAGAGCAGTTTGCTAACTACCTTGTTGAAAAAGTTCAAGACGAGATAGAAAAGGTAATTTGGGGTGGTAACTTTGCTACTGGAGTTGGTAACTTGGGAATGTTTGACGGGCTTTTGATTCCAACGGCTTCTTTCACGGATGCTAATGCGGCAACTGGTTCTTTCCCAACACCGCTTACTACTGGTTTGAGTATCTCAAACATCTTAGAAGCAATTGAAAGAATCTACGTTGAAACTCCAAGCGCGGCAGTTGCTCAGTCAGACTTTAAAATCTTCTTAGGAACTGATAAATTCAGAACTCTTGCAGCGGCTTTGATGAACGGAAACGGTCTTTCTTCAGCTGGTGGTCAACTTAATAACTACACTTCAGACTTCGACCCACTAAGACTTATCTTTCCGGGAACAAACATCGAAGTAGTTGGTGTTGGTGGTCTTGAAGGATTCAACGCGGCTTACGGAATGTCAATGGCTAACGCTTTCTTGGGAGTAGATTTGGATTCAGATTCAAGCAAAATTGAAAGCTGGTATTCGCAAGACGATAGAAAGTACCGTGTTGCAATAGAGTTCACTATGGGAACGCAGTTTGCTTACCCTGACCAAGTTGGTAAAGTAGCAATTTAATTTAACGGGGCGGCTTCGGTCGCCCCTTCACTCTAAAACAAAAACAAAATGGCATATACTTCTTGTGCATTAACTACGGGTTTTTACCTTGACTGCCGCGATGCAGTTGGCGGAGTGAAGAGCGTTAGATTGGGAAGTCTTGAGGACTATACTGCAATGGCTGCAACGGTTGCGGCTGGTGCAATTACTGGCTTTGGTTCTGCGGCTCTTGAGTTCTTCAAATACGACCAACTCAAAGAAACATCTTCACTAACGGAAACAATTAACGGTTCTTCACAAAATGGAACTGTTTATTACACTCCTGAAGTTGTAATCGTTCTATCAAAGTTGGACGTTACCAAAAGAAACGAGATTAAAGTTCTCGCTCAGCAAAGGCTTGTGGCTATCGTTGAAGGCAATGATGGCTCTTACTGGGTTGCTGGTTACGACAATGGTCTTGAATTGAACGCTGGTACTTCAGCAACGGGGACTGCATTTGGCGATTTAAGCGGTTACAGTTTAACACTTTCAGGAATGGAAAAAGAACCAGTCTTGTCTATTGCTCAGGCAGAAGTTGATTTGGTAACAAGTACCGTACAAGCATAATTTAACTATCTTTACACTCTCTTTCGGGAGTTCTTTCTTAGTTCTGTTTAGAGACCCTTGCCATTCGGTGAGGGTTTCTTTTTTTACAGATGGCACAAAAACAACATTTTGCTATCTATATAAAAACACAATGGCTTCAACCGTAACTGCCGCAACGGCAACCGTACAAATAGTAGAATCTCTAACGCTCGGAAACGTAGATAGAGGAGGCTCACACACTCGCACAATTACAAACGTGGCAGAGGCAGACCGTAGGGTTATGACCGTAGCGCATTCAGGAGAGATTGACCTTATCGAATTAAACTCAGCTAACGGAAGAGGGAAGTTTGTACGCTCGGCAATTCGTTACATTAGAATTACAAACCTTGACGATACTAACTTTATTAGAGTAAGGTTCAAGAAGTCGGGAGCAGAAACGGCAGACGTTAAAGTTGATGCTGGCGCAACCTTTATGCTTTCTACTGGTTCAATGGACGTTGATGCAACCGCAAGTGCATTCAGCGCTTTCGTTGACATTGACGACATCTCAGCACAAGCTGACACGGCAGACGTAGACGTTGAATTTGTTGTGTTTGCAGTTTGATTAATATAGAACGAAATAGCCCGAACGAGATAGCCTTAACCCTCAAAGAAAGGGGGACGGCTACTTACTACTTGTTCAAGTTCCAAAGCGATAACACCGAAGCGGTGGAGTATTGCATTGCAACGGATTCTAGTTCTTTCCCGAATAGATACAATAGGTTTACAATAACAGAACAAACAAGCCCCGACAACTTAAACGCTCAAGTGGAAATGACCACAGAAGGACAATGGCGTTACTATGTTTACGCTAACGTCTCAAGTTCTAACCTAGACCCAACTGGATTGGTTGAATTAGAAAGCGGAATCGTAAAGGTTACGGGAACAACCACACCAGTTACTAGCTACTCAGGCGGTAACTCAAATTATGTAGTGTATGGCTCTTAAAGTTTTAAATTTCGGTACTCAGAAAGTGCCAACCTTCAAGGAGGCAAGGGGCAAAGATTGGATTCTATTCGGAGACGAAGGCGAATACAAGAACCGCTATCCTGAATACTTGCTTGACCTTTATCGCAGAAGCGCAAAGAACCACGCTATAATCAACTCTAAAAAAGATTATGTAGTTGGTCAAGGTTGGGCGGTTAACGCTGAAGGATTGGACACTATGGGACTTGCCAAGTTACAAGAGTTCATCAACCATCCGAACCAATACGAGAGCCTTAACGACATCTTGGAAAAGGTCGCACTCGATTACGAACTTTACAACGGCTTTGCTATTGAGATAGTTTACAACCAACTAAACGACAAGATTGCGGCAGTATATCACGCTGACTTCGCACGTTACCGTAGCAACGAAGACGGCTCTTGCTATTACTACTCGGAGGACTGGAGCAAACATAACCCCGTTGTTGAGAAGATTGAGGCGTTTAATTGGAAAGAGCCAAGCGGCAAACAACTACTTTACGTTAAAGGTTATTCGCCTGACTGCAAATACTACCCACTACCGACTTATTTGGGTTCTACTTCTTACATTGAACTCGATACTGAAATTGCGAATTTCCATCTCAATAGTTGTAAATCGGGATTTGTTGGCGGGACTATCGTATCTTTTCACAATGGCGAACCTACGCTTGAGGAGCAAGAACAGATTGAAAATCAGATAGTTAGCAAATTTTCGGGGACTGATAACGCTAACTCGATTGTTCTAAACTTTGCAGATTCTAAAGAACGAGGCGTAGAAATTCAGCAACTAAACGGAAACGACTTCGACAAGCGTTTCGATATATTAAACAAGACGGTACAAAGAGAAATCTACGCTGGTCACCAAGTAACTGACCCAGCTTTATTCGGAATTAAGGAGGACGGAATCTTCACTTCAAGAAATCAATTAGTCGATTCGTTTGAGTTGTTTCAAAACACTTATATAAACAACCGCCAACAATTTATCGAAAGGGTGTTTAACGAACTAGCTTCTTTGCAAGGGCTTTCTAACCGTCTTTACATTCAAGATACTGAGCCGATTTCGGTGCAGTTCTCAGAGGCTACCGTTACGTCTGTAATGACTCAAGAAGAAATTCGCGAGAAGGTCGGACTTCCAAAACTTGAAAAACCACTTGAAGCGGCTAAAACTTCAAAAGACGAGGACGACTTAATTATTGAACACTTCAAGAATTGCGGCTCAACAGACTACGAACCAGTCGGAAACGGTAAGGCTTTGAACTTTGAAAGCGAGACCTCCGCAAAGCTACACGAAGAACTTAATAGAAAGTATTGGTTCGCAGAAGTTAACCCGATTGACACGGCTATCTTAAACATCTTAAAAGAGAATCCAGCCACTCCATTCTTAGCAATTGCAGAACAGTTACAACTTTCAATTGAAAGAGTTATGGCTGGGCTTCAGGTACTGAATGAAGCGAACGCTATTGTGTTGGAAATTGGCGAAGTGCTAGACTCTAGCCAACGAGTCGTTAACATTACCAAAGAAGGCGAACGATTACTTAAAGAGATTCCACCAGTAGAGGAAGAGTTCGTTATTCGTTACACTTATGAGAAGCGACCCGAAGCAAGTGGTGCTTCTATTATTCCAACGACTCGAGACTTTTGTAGGAAGCTGGTTAAATTGGTGGAGGAAGAAAATAAGTCTTGGCAACTTGACGAAATTCAAGACATCGGAGTGAGCAATAACAGAAATGTATGGATGCGAGGCGGTGGCTTTTGGGGCAAGTCTTACCATTGTCGCCATTATTGGAAACAGAAACTAATGCGTATAAAGAAGTAAGATGGCTAACGTATTATTCATATCCGAAACTTTCCTAAAGGACAATACTCTTTTACACGAGAATATTGACTTTAAATACTTGCGACCAGTTGTGTTGATGTGTCAGGATATACACATCCAACACAAGATTGGTACTACTTTATACGATGAACTCAAAGCGCAGATAACGGCATCAAGTTTAACGGCTGCAAATCTCACGCTTTTAGAGGACTACATACAACCGTCTTTACTTTATTGGGTTCAGTCAGAAGCACCTACGGCTATTAGCTACAAGTTCCTTAACAAAGGACTGCATCAACAATCAAGTGAGAACAGTTCAAACGCATCACTTGACGAGATTAATTTCATTCAACATAAGTACCGAGATAAAGCGGAATGGTACACGGAAAGACTGGTTAACTTCTTACTCGAAAACAGTACGAATTACCCAGCTTACGCCAACCCGAATAGCGGACTTGACACAATCCAGCCCGATACTAGAACATACACGACTGGTATGTTTCTAGGCAACACAAGAAGAAACATAAGCCTTGAAGATAAATATGAGCGTAAACGTAAATATTAAGAATTTAGAGAAGTTAAAGAAATATGTACACGCTCAACGAAATACTAACTCTGATAGAAAACGAGGCGACTGCTCATCTTCAGGTGCAACAGTACGGTCACGGGGACGTTTGGGAAATCAACCCGAAGGAACTTGACTACCTTGTTTTGTGGGCTATCGAGGAGAGCGTTGTTCTTTCTGAGCGAACTTTAACTTATAATATTCGACTCTTGGCAATGGACAGAGTCTTACCGGGTGAAGAGAACGAGCAAGAAGTAATGAGCGACACGATTCAAGTTTTGCTTGACTTTGTGGCATACTTTCGACAGTTGCACACGACCGATTTAAGCATACAACCGAGCGTTACACTTGAACCATTCACCGAACGCTTTGATGACAAAGTTAGCGGACACGCTTGTGTTCTTTCGATAACTCAACCATACGATTATAACAAGTGCCAAATACCAATTTAAAAAATGACTGATTCACAAAAATTACTAGGCGGAAGAGGGTGTAAAGTTCTCGGTGCTGCGGCTCACACTTCACTAACGGGATATGCTTTTATCGCTCAAGAAGATACTGTTGTAACCGTTTTTACCGTAGGCTCAACTGACTCACTAGCGGCTTACGGACTAAGCACTCCGCTAAAGGCTGGGGCTTACATCGTTGTTCCAAGTGGCGAAGCTATTACTGCTATCACTTTGACAAGCGGAAGCGTTATCGTTTATAACCAATGATAGGCAGTTCTAAAATAGGACTTCGACCAATTCGCGGAGGCGGTGGGGGTGCTGCACCTAATCCCGATTTTGTTTCAACTTGGGACACTACTCAAGCTGGGTCGGCAAGTGACACTATTGTATTACCTATGACTGCTGGACCTACTGTTGATTGGGGCGATGGAAATATTGATACAACTAATACACATACTTATGCCGCTGGTGGTACTTATACGGTTACCATTTCGGGAACTATTAACACCTTTCGTTTTGCAAACTCTGGTGATAGACGGAAAATTACAGACGTAAGCAATTGGGGAACATTTGATATAGCGAACACCAGCACTTTTTACGGTTGTTCGAATCTAAATATTTCAGCAACTGACGCACCTATAATTTCCACAACTTCATTGGCTTATACTTTCTCAAAATGTTCCATATTCAACGGTGATATTTCAAATTGGGATGTGTCTAGCGTTGAAATATTCGGGTCAAGTGGAAACAATTCGGGTTGTTTTGAAACGTGCTACTTATTTGACCAGCCGTTGTCTACTTGGGACATGACTAATGCCACAAACACTAGGAGAATGTTTGCTTATTGCTACAACTTTAACCAAGACTTATCGACTTGGGACACGTCAAACATAACAGATATGCTTGTGATGTTTTTTCGCAACTATTTATTTGACCAAGATATAAGCAGTTGGGTTGTTGGTCAGGTTACGGCTTTCGGAAACTTTATGAGTGATGTAACATTATCAACTGCTAACTATGATGCTCTACTAATTGCTTGGGATGCACAAGGAGCAATGTCTTACTCGGGCACAGTAAACTTTGGCGGCAGTAAATACACATCGGGAGGAGCAGCCGAAGCAGCACGAACAAGCCTCATCGCTAAGTGGGGCGGCATTACAGACGGTGGAGCAGCATAAATAAAACAAGATGAACGAAATTAAATACCCTTCAGTCAGAACCTATTACATCTGTTTCGATGACGAGCGAACCGAAGTTAAAAGCTACGGATGGGTTGAGCCAAACCAAGTGTTTGAAACGATTTGGATTTTTGACGAATTTACTGACGAAGAGCAATGGATTGCTGAGTTATTAGTTTGGGGCATTGTTCCTGAGATTGACGAACAAGGAAACTTAGTGTTATAATGGAAATACTAATCGAAGCGTTTACGCAGTACGGTATAGCTGGGGTCTTTTTGGGTGTCCTTATCTTCTATTTAAACAAGCTGACAGACATCCATAGAGATGAACGGAAGGATTGGCAAGAGGCGAATGACAAACACGTTGACAAGTTCAGCGATGTAATTGCCGATAACACGAAAGCGTTAGTTGAGATGAGAGGCGAACTTAAAGAGAACCGTTGCAAAATGTAAAGTGGTGCGCTTGGCAACCCGTAGAATGTAAGTGTACAAATGGAAACTGCAAAGAAGAAACCAAGAGCAAACGCGGCAAAGATAGCCGCAGAGGTAATAAAAGAGTTTGAGGGCTATTCTTCAGAACCTTATTTGTGCCCGGCTAACATTCCAACCATAGGCTACGGTAATACAATGTACGCCAACGGTGAACGGGTTACGATGGACGACTCAGACATAACCAAGAAGGAAGCGGAGAAGATGCTACTGGACACTATAAAGAGCGTAGAGAAGCAAGTAAAGAATGTTGTGGAGGTCAAACTACCAGCGCACAAATTAGCCGCTCTAATTTCGTTTACATATAATGTAGGAATCGGCAACTTCTCAAAGTCTACTTTATTAGCTTGGTTAAATTCAAACCCTAACTATTCAGAAATACCGAGCCAGTTCAGAAGATGGAACAAAGGAGGAGGAAGAGTTCTTAAAGGTTTAATCCGAAGAAGAGAAGAAGAAGTCGCAGTTTGGGAAGGGACATCGCAATACGTTTAGTTAAGGAGTTTCTTCCTTACATTCTTGCTTTCTTGCTTGGTCTTATAGTGGCTTGGCAAGGCTGCAACTCAGAAGCTAAAACCATAACAAAGGTAATAGAGAAGCCAGTCCCGACTATTGAATACGTTGACAGATGGCGCACCGATACCGTTCGCTTTGTCTCTAAGAAAGTAATAACACAAAGGGACACTATCTACCAAGATAGAATAGTTATTCGCTTAGATACAATGTTATTGATAGACACTTTTAAGATAGTGGAAACGTGGCTGACAGAGATAGCCAACTACGACACGACAGTAAACGACATTAGATTAACTTGGAGCAACTATCAGAACAGAACCGAGAACTTGAAAGTAGAATTACGGAAGAAACCTTTAGGGTGGGCGTTAGGCGTTCACGGACTGGTCGGGCTTCAGAGCGATTTTGTCGAAAATTACACTCCTTTGTTTGGGCTTGGATTACAAGTAACTATAAAAAGAACTTACATTAGCGCAAACTATGGCTTTAACGGTCAACACTTTGTAGGCGTTGGCGTTGGTCGAAACATTATAAACAGATGATATACCATACTAACCCAATAACAAGAGAAGCAATAGACAAATTGCTACAAAAGAACGCTTCTAATCAAGCTAATCTTGGTACTGAGTCTACTGATTTAGAACGCTTTGAGGTTAAGATTAAATGGGCGGAGTTGCTACGGGAAATTCGTTCGCTAGACGCTGAGTTTGCGGACATAGTTCAGGCACAATGAGCGACTTTAGACCTCGAATTAAGGGGCAAATGCTAGTTGCTTGGAATAACCTAACCCGGAAGGAGCGTAGAATCTTAGTAATAGGAGACCTCCACGAGCCGTTTTGTTTAGATGGTTACCTTGACTTCTGCAAGGACACTTACCGAAAGCACAACTGTAACCAAGTGGTTTTTATTGGCGACTGCATTGATTCTCATTATTCAAGTTTCCACGAGACAGACCCAGACGGTTTAGGCGGAGGGCAAGAACTTGAACTTGCAATACAAAGACTTCAAAGATGGGTGGAGGCTTTCCCAGTTGCAGACGTAACAATAGGAAACCACGACCGTATAATCTCAAGAAAGGCTTTCTCAGGCGGCATTCCGAAGGCGTGGATTAAATCATTTAACGAAGTCTTGAACGCTCCGACTTGGCGATTTGTTGATAGGGTGGCTTACGATGGAGTGCAGTACGTTCACGGTGAAGCTGGAACGGCTCGGACTAAGTGCCGCGCAGATATGCAAAGCACGGTTCAAGGACATCTTCATACTCAATGCTATTCGGAATGGTACGTTGGTCAGAACTTTAAAGTATTCGGTACTCAGGTCGGTTGCGGAATTGACTTCGACAAGTACGCTTTCGCTTACGCCAAACGTGGAAAGAAGCCAGCAATTGGTTGTGCCGTTGTAATAGGTGGCAAGACTGTAATTAATGAACTAATGGAATTATGATAATCTTCTTACTAACCGTTTCCGTTTGCCTTCTTTTACTGGTTGTCGGGCTCCTTCTTTATATAGGTTATAAAGTCAGCCAGTTAGAGGAGACTCAAGACGTTATCTTTGATGCGGCAGTTAGCGCGGAGGAGCGTAACCGTGAGATAGAGTTAAACCAAGAGGCTATTTTAAACGCCTATTCTCGACAGAATTAAGTTCAGAATAAAAATAATTTGAAAAAACTTTGCTTTGTATGGTGATTATTCAAAAGGTTATTTATATATTTGGGGTGTCATTAAAAACGGACACGCTATGAATGCTTTTCTTATCACATCGCCAAAAGGAGTTTCAGAATGGAAATCTACATTTGTAGAAACTCAAGAAGAAATGAACCGACTTGAAAAAGTAGGTGTTGTTTCAAACGTCACAGTTCAACAGTTTGTGAACGGAGTTCTTGAAAAGTCTTTCACTTATAACTGGAACGGTGTACAATGGGAAAAGTAGACGAAAGAGGTCAGTTATACGAGGCTCACACTTTGCGAAGTGGCGAGGTCGTTTGGTTCTACTCTGACCAGCTACACAAGGTTTTTCAATTAGCAGAGTTGTATAAAATAGACGTTTATACATTGAGCGGAATGATGGAGGCAAAAAAACTTCTAAAAAAAAACGCATTGGTATGGTGATTATTCAAAAGGTTATTTATATATTTGTCGAAACATTTAATAACAGAACGATGAACCACTTAACATTTCAAGAGCGACTTTCAGATATGCAGATACCAGCATTCTCCCGTAAACTAGCAGACAAAGCAATACAGAAATTGCAATGCGGTGGCGGAACAATAAGCGCAGACTCTAACGAGTTTTGGCAAATTGTAAAGCATTCAAGAGCAAAGCCTATCAAGTCATCGGCTTACACTTTTATTCGTATTTATGACGATTGCAAAAGAACGGCGGTTGACATTCAAACTTTAAATTCGTAACTTTAATAAACATCAAAAACAGAACGATGAACGAAACGCAGAAAGAGAGGCTTACGAGTCTCGCAAAAGAAAACGGTCTAAACAAAGACCACTTTTTCAAAAGCCCACAAGGCTTTGTAATTATAACCCGACAAGGCATTGAGCGCATCCAAGCGCACAAGTGTATCAGAGTTAGCTATGAAGTAGTCAGCTTATCGGAAGACCTTAAACACGTAGTTATCAAAGCAACTGGCGAGATGTCTAACGGTAACGGCTTACCCGTTCAAATGGAAACCTTCGGAGAGTCCGCACCTGATAACACAAGACAAAAATACCCAGTTGCTATGGCTGAGAAACGAGCCTTGTCAAGAGTGGTTCTAAAACTCTCAGGGCTTTACGAAGTAGGAGTATTTGGCGAAGATGAATCGGACGACTTTAAACGCAAGTAAGATGGAATGGATAGATGTAAAGGATAGATTGCCTGAAAAAGAAGATGACGTTTTAGTGTTTGAATTTCGCGGAGATATTAGTATAGCATATATCTCTGGGAATGACTGGAGAAACTTAGAGTCTGGGTGGATTATGGACGGTTCATACGTTACCCATTGGATGCCACTACCTGAACCACCAAAAGAACAATAAGATGTTAGAAGAACTATTTACAGAACAACGAACTGACGAATGGCACAAGCAAAGAATGGGGAAGTTTACCGCTTCCCGATTCGGGGAACTTATGACCAACGCTCGAAAGAAAGATGAAGTACTAGGGGCAACCGCAGTAAGCTACATTTACGAGAAGGCAGCAGAACTCTTGACGGAAGAACGAAAGGAAATCTTTGGAGCCGCATTAGACTGGGGGACTGAAAACGAACCAATCTGCAAGGCTTACTTCCAAGAGACTACTGGGTTAACCATTGAAGAGATGCCGTTCGTTCCGATTAACGAATACTCAGGCGCAAGTCCTGACGGAATGGTCAACGGGGAACTTATAGAAATCAAGTGCCCGTATAACACCAGCAACCATCTCAAGACTGCCTTTGAAGGTTACATAGACCCTAAGTATATGTGGCAGATGCAAGGGCAAATGCTGGCAACTGGAGCGGTAGCTTGTCGGTTCGTTAGCTTCGACCCACGCATCAAGGACGAACGCTTTAAACTGATTGAGATTAGAGTAGAGCAAGACCTTGAAATGCAAGAGCAACTCAGAGAACGCTTAGAATTTGCAAATGATTACCTTAGTAACTTAATAAACCCAAAATAATGGAAAACAAAGTAGTATTTATAGACGGAGTAAACGTCTTTACACCTAACGAGAAAACACCTGATTTCGTGAAAGCGAGTCTTGTGATTAACCCGACTAAGCTAATCGCTTGGTTGAAGGAAAACGACCAGTACCTTACTGAAGGCAAAGAAGGTCTTGAGTTAAGAACTCAGATAAAGG